>Ga0181523_10000388_pt1 | contig 49180 bp, 45 predicted proteins | sample PEATcosm2014_Bin_43_FD_119752 | JGI IMG/M metagenome (GOLD analysis project Ga0181523, IMG submission 119752) | Peatland microbial communities from MTU Mesocosm Facility, Houghton, MI, USA - PEATcosm2014_Bin05_30_metaG | ecosystem: Environmental > Terrestrial > Soil > Wetlands > Peat | place... | reverse complement strand
TGGGCTTGGCCGGCACGGCGTGGGCGGAAGCCCAAGTCGATACCATTCGGCTGAAGCTACTGAAAATCGCTGCGCAAGTGCGCATCACCGCGCGCCGTATCTGGGTCCGTTACAGTTGCGCCTATCCTTGGCAGAATATTTTCACCGCGGCCTGGACAGCACTGCGCTATCCAGAGAAGGAACTGGTCTCTGTCGCCGCGCGTGCGACTTATGCTCAGCCAGTCAAGCCGCTTGTCGCAGTCGTGGATTCCGCGCCGTCACTGACCTCCCAGCAAGCCCATGACGATCTTCTCGATATTGAGGACGTAATTGGGAAAAGAATTGTCGCAACTCGGCTCCACCACAACGTGACAATTCGCGAAGAGAACGGATTGGCCGCTCTCGAAGTCATGAGTCGATTCGCGGCGAATCCGAAATGGTTGATTTACCTGCCGCCCACGATGTCGCCTACGGAGACAACTGCGCAATCGGGCCTGCTTGAGCACCCTGCCGAAGCATTCGACTACTTTCGACGGGAAGGTGTGTCGCGCGTTGTTTGCGAAGAAAAACACATGGGGTCACGCGCTGTCGTAATCGTCTGCCGCAACATGGAAGCTGCTCGGCAGCGTTTCGGCGTAGTCGAGGAAGGGATCGGGATCTGCTACACGCGCACAGGAAGACGATTCTTCGACGACTCAAAGATTGAGAAGGAATCCCTCGATAAAGTGTGGGTGGCTTTGGACGCCGCCGATTTCTGGAACCAGTTCCAAACAACCTGGGTCTGCCTTGACGCGGAACTGATGCCATGGTCAGCCAAGGCACAGGAGCTGCTGCGGCAACAATACGCTGCTGTGGGAGCGGCGGCGCAGGCGTCGCTTACGGAGACCGTCGCCGCACTGGAATGCCTCGCCTCGAAAATCAGTGACGCATTACCTCTTATCGAGCGCTACAAACAACGACTCGATGCCGTGAAGCTTTATGTGGATTCCTATCGTCGCTACTGCTGGCCGGTGCATTCAGTCAGCGACCTGAAGCTTGCGCCGTTTTATCTGCTGGCAACTGAAGGCCAAGTTCACATCCAGCGCGATCACGTCTGGCACATGGAAACACTCGCGGAGGTCTGCAAAGCCAGTGACGGGTTGTTGCTCGCAACACCATACAAGCAGGTAGATGTGACCGACGCTGTGAGCACTGATGAAGTTATCCGGTTGTGGGAGGAGTTGACAGGTCGCGGTGGTGAAGGGATGGTGCTGAAGCCTTTCGATTTCATAGTGCGTGGACGCCGGGGCCTGGTTCAGCCGGCCATTAAATGCCGTGGGCGCGAATATCTGAGAATCATCTACGGCCCCGAGTATTTGCTGCCTGAAAACCTAGAGCGCCTCCGTAGCCGCGCCGTGTCAACGAAGCGCTCGTTGGCACTTCGCGAATTTGCTCTCGGCATTGAAGCACTGGAACGATTTGTTCGACAGGAACCACTTCGCCGAGTTCACGAATGCGTTTTTGGTGTTCTCGCGCTTGAGAGTGAGCCTGTCGATCCTCGACTCTAAGACGTTGCATTGCATCCGATTCAGGACAGGGTGATTGCGAAGCTAGGCATGGTGCCCGGCTGGCATCGGCCAAGGAAAACTCCCCTTCCACTTTCACTGGCTAACGAAACGATAAGGCTGTATAGTTTCGTTAGGGAATCTCTAACGAAACGATGCTTTTGTGATGGCGACGCCAACCAAACCCAACACCCGCCTCGGAACCTATGTCCTCAAGACCTTCAAGGACGAGTCTTTTCGGGCGTACGTGCCTCCGCCGTTGCCACCTGACCCGCCGCTGGCTCTCCAACCGCTCTTGCCATTGCTTGAGCAGGCAAACCAGACACTGGGTCGGCTGGACGGACTCGCGTCCATTCTGCCCGATCCGTCGCTCTTCATTTATCTTTACGTTCGGAAGGAAGCCGTGCTCTCTTCACAGATCGAAGGCACACAATCGTCGTTTTCGGACCTGATGCTATTCGAAAACGCCGAAGCCCCCAGCGTCCCGTTGGAAGACGTTCAGGAAGTGTCAAATTATGTCGCTGCGATGAATCACGGGCTTCGCCGACTCCGCGAGGATTTCCCGCTCTCTCTGCGATTGATACGAGAGATTCACAAGATTCTCTTGTCCAAGGGACGCGGCAGTCAGAAGCGTCCTGGTGAATTCCGGGAAACTCAAAACTGGATCGGAGGCACGCGACCCGGTAACGCAGCATTTGTCCCGCCACCGCCTGAGAAAATGATGGAATGCATGGGCGCGCTTGAAAAGTTTCTCCATCGCCCATCAGAAGACTTGCCGATATTGGTGAAGACGGCTCTCATACATGTGCAATTCGAAACCATCCACCCATTTCTAGACGGGAATGGAAGATTGGGCCGATTGCTGATCACATTTTTGCTGTGCGTCGCTGGCGCAATCCGTGAGCCCATTCTTTACCTCAGCCTCTATTTCAAGACGAACCGGCAGAAATACTACGAACTGCTCGACCGTGTCCGCACCCACGGCGATTGGGAGACATGGCTCGAATTTTTTCTTATCGGCGTGAAGGAGACCGCCCAACAGGCAGCCGATACATCACGGGAGATACTCACGCTCATCGAAAAAGATCGCCGAAAGATCGAAGAGCTTGGCCGTCCCGCTGCATCCGTTTTGCGCGTTCACCAGCACCTTCAGCGCAAGCCCATCATCACAATCCCGGCGACAGCGGAACAACTCTCTCTCTCTGCGCCTACCGTGGCGAAGGCTCTGCAGCACCTGGTCAAGCTTGGCATGGTTCGCGAGACGACCGGCAAACAGCGCCATCGCCTCTTCACGTATCACCGTTACCTTGACATTCTCAACCAGGGCACCGAACTGCAAAAACCAAGCCGTTGAAGACTCTTCTCCAAGCGAGTGACCTATGACCGAACGTCAGAAAAGCCGGATAGCCCAATCAAGCGCCCGAGCGTGATTTCGAACGGCGAGTCAGGTTTAGCATCTCAAGAAAATCTTCATTCGGAAGAGGTGGCCGCTTGTCGATATGCGACAGGTAGCGTGATGAGTCTGGCCCCCAGTCGAAATATAAACCACAATCTGGCTCCGCGAGTTGGGCCGCAAGCTCGCGGGAAATCTCAAGAGTTTGCGAGAACAGCATCATTCTATCTCGGTCTCCAAGCAATTGGGCAAACACTTCCATTCGGTAGCTTCCCTCAGTGAAGCGGAAAGAGCTACCATCTCTGGGAGCTAGAAAATGATGATTGGCTGATATCCCCGTTTCCCCAACAAACAATCCACTGCCGCGAACCAACCGTTCATCGCCGTAGACCCAAATGTTGAAATTCTGATGCGTCTCGTTTCGTGAAAGTGCGACGTGCATGCTTTCCATGACGCGCCCTCGTTTCGATGTCGCAAAAAGCAGTGTTCGCAAATAGACTTTGGGTAGGGGCGCATCGTCTCGTGAGCGTGGAGTATCCGGCCCTAAATATATAACCGTTGGCTGGGTCATTTTGACCGTGCCACGGCGAAAGAGTGTCAACCATGCCGTTACCGACGAAACGGCAAGCGCTAGAACAGAAACGGTAATCGAGAATGGGTCAGGCATACGGTCAACCGTACTGTAAAACCTTTTCGGACAAACGGAAAGGGTCGGACACCTCCACCTAAGCGGCCACTACGTCAGCCCCCTGAAACGAAACTCTCGCCCTGGATGAAGGCAGTGGCTTTCTGGGCCAGCGAAGCGGCGGAGACGAGCAAGCGCGAATCTTCTCTACGCTGTGACGGTGGGCTTCGGCGTCGCGGTCGGTCCTGGCATGAACGACCGGGACGACGTTGTAGCCATGGTCGTAAGCGCTGCGCACTGTTGCTTCCACCCCCATGCTGGTTGCCACGCCGGTGAGAAAGACCTGCGTTACGCCGTGTTGACGCAAGTACTCATCGAGTGATGTGCCACTGAACGCGCCCACGCATTGCTTGGTGAGGAGATGGTCACTGGGATGCTGCTCCAATTCAGGAACAAGCTCCGTCCCATCGGGCGGAAAGGAAAAAGGGGGAGCACCGGTGTCGGTACGGCCGGGAGGTCTACTCGTTACGTTGACGAGAACGACTGGCAGACCACGTTCGCGGAAAGCGCGCGCGAGCTGAACCGTACGCGCGACGATCTCCGAGATAGGCGGCACTGTGGGGATACCGATAGCGCCTTTTTGGAGGTCGATGACGACCAAGGCAGCGGTGGCATCGAGTTGCGTGAGGGGCATGGTGGTTGCGTTCGGCGGGGGTGGTCAGATGGCTGGGTCGTGCGCCTCAGGAATGAGGTCGATGTCGTGCGCCGGGAGCAGCCCCATTTGCTGGTACATCGGCCGCATGACGACTTTCATCTTGGGCAGCTCGAGCGCGAACCAGACAGAGCCGGCGAGGCAGAATGTGCCAGTCACGATGACGGTGTAGGGCGCGCCGATCCGGTGAGCCAGCGTGCCAGCCAACAGGCTGCCGAACGGTGCGGCGCCGAAAAAGGCCATGGTGTAATAGCTCATCACGCGGGCGCGTTTGTCATCGGTGACCAGCGACTGGATGATGGTATTGCTGACGGAAGCGCCCTGCATCAGACCGAAGCCAACGAAGACCATCAGTACCAGCGAGAGCCACAACGTATGCGACAGGCCAAAGAGAATCAGCGCGCCGCCGAGCATCGCTGCCGCGATCTGAAGCATGCGCGTGAGTCCAACGACGGTCTTGCGTACGGCAAGGGAAATCGCGGACACAAACGCGCCGATTCCCGCAGCTCCCGACAGCCAGCCCAGGGTAGCCGCACCACCATGCAACACTTGACCGGCGAAGAGCGGTAAAAGGATGGAGTACGGCCATCCCATCAGGCTCAGAAGCGCAAAGAGAAGCAAGATGGTACGGATGGGGCGAAATACACGGACATAATTCCAACCTTCGCGCACTTGTTCGAACATACTGGTGGCATGGCGCTCGATAACCATGGGCTCGACGCGCATCAGGAGCAAGGAAGCGATCACGGCAAAGTAGCTTACGCCGTCGACCAGAAAGCACCAGCCCTCGCCCGCGGCTGCGATCACCAATCCAGCGGCGGCCGGACCGATCAGACGCGCACCATTTGCCATGGAAGAGTTGATGGCGATGGCGTTGCTGAGGTCGTTGCGATCCTCGACCATTTGTAGGAGGAAGGATTGACGTCCTGGCATGTCAAATGCATTGATCAAGCCCTGGAAAGCGGTGAGAACGATAATTTCCCAGAGGTTGATGACGTGTGCCAGGGTGAGCGCCGCGAGGGCGAGTGATTGAACCGCGGCGGCGGCTTGTGTCCAGACCAGCAGCTTCTGGCGATTGAGGCGCTCGACCCAGACGCCCGCGAACGGCCCCACGGCGAACGCCACAATCTGGCCAGCGAAGCCGACGATGCCGAGTAGCAGTGCCGAATGGGTCAGTCGATAAACCAACCAGCTCGTGGCCAGCCGCGTCATCCAGGTGCCGACCATAGAGATGGTTTGACCAGCGAAGAAGAGTTTGAAGTTGCGGTGACGCAGAGCACGCCAGGAGTGCGACAGCGAACTGAGAACATCAGTTTCCTGTGGATCCGCAGGCAGTGCGGGTTTTTTCACAGGCGCCGTTTGTTGCTCCGTAGTGATCACTTTTCCGCCAAGCGTTTGATGATCTCACCGGCCTTGAACAGTGTTTCACGTTCCTCTTCGTCCAGCTGCGTGATGGCCTGCGCCAGCCAGGTGCGTTTGGCGTCCTTTGTACTGTTTCGCACGGCGATACCTTTGGCGGTCAGGTGAATGTTCACCTGGCGACCGTCGGTCGGATGTGGCTTGCGCTCGACGATGCCCATTTCTTCAAGGGCCGCGATGGTGGTGCCCATGGACTGAGGTTTCATGCCTTCCGAGCGGGCCAGATCGGCGGTGGTTGCAGGTCCATTGATCGAAAGGCGAGCCATGACGGCAGCTTCGGTCAAGGAAAGCTCATGGGAAGAGGCTGCCGCGCGGACGCGGCGAACCAGAAGCCCAATGGCCTGGGTGAAGTCGATTACGGCGAGTTCAAAGGTCTTCCGCGGCATGACCAGTGCATTTTACACGAGAACAGTTCAACTGGCAAGATTATCTTGCAAGGTTACCTGTTAATAGTTCGGGCTGGGTTTCTTTGGAAACGCTCGAACAGAGAAGCAGGCCCAGAAACGCACAGGCAACCGGGGAATGACGGTGCCGCCTGTCCGAAGGTCCGGGTACTGATTGGGCTTAAGGGGTGGCCTAGAGCGCTGCTTTGCGCCGATCGGACATTTAAGATGGGGTTTGGGTTTGCCGCAAAACGCATAACGCGAGGTGCAAAATGAGAGGATCCCTAGCCATCCTGACGGGTGCCCTTCTGGCACTACCGGCATTGTGCGCTGCACAGAGCGTCCAACCGAAGCCGGTTTCGAAGAAGAGTACGAGTTCATCGGCAAAGTCGAGCACCGCTGCCACGAAGCCGGCGGAGTCTCCGAAGACGATTTATGCGGAGATGACCATTGGAGAGCTCGTGTCCGAAGATGCCAACCGCTGGTCCGATAAAATGGCCTCACGAGCAGCCGTAGGCGGGTTCGTCACCCAGGTCGTCAAAGGGGACGACGGCGACACGGACATTCGGATTTGCGAGAACCCCAAAATAGAGGGCATGGATCGAGGGCGTTGCATCGTGGCGAAGTGCATTCCGAAGTTGCCGTGTGATGTGCCGCCGGTGGGCCATCCGATTACGGTGAAAGGCATAACGCGCTACGACGCGAAGGTGGGCAGCCACTATTGGGAGATTCACCCGGTTGAGGAAGTGGAAAAGTAGCGGGAACTACCACCCCGCGGTACAAAACCGAATTCATGTATGACCAGGCGTTGGACCTTCGATCGATAGTGCCGCCGTCTTTCTGCACAGGCATGCCCAAAAAGAAGAATTGATGAGCACCGAATAGCGTTCGAAAGGGCATGAAATCGTGGCGCCAGGGGGCTAGGATGGGGCCATGAGCTTACCCACTGTTTCCCGCCGCAGGTTTTTGACGTATTCCGCGATCTTACCTTGGGCATTGGAAGTTCCAACCGCGGGTGATATCCCCGTGGGTCTGGAGTTGTATTCGGTTCGCGAGGAACTCAAACGCGATCCCCAAGCCACAGTACGAGCCGTGGCCGGGATGGGGTATCGGTGTGTGGAATTCTATGCGCCGTATTTTGAGTGGACCGAGAGCCAGGCGAAAGAGATGAGGAAACTGCTCGACGATCTGGGGATTCGTTGCAGTTCCACGCACAACGACAGAGCGTACTTCAGTAGAGAAAAGCTGGCGAAGGCGCGCGACCTGAATTTAATCCTGGGCAGCAAGTACATGGTGATGGCGTCGGCGAATCCGAAGCCGGGCGAGGACGGCTGGAAAGAGGTGGCGGAGACGCTAAACGCTGCAGCGGAGCAGTTGGAATCTGCGGGATTGAAGACGGGATATCACAACCACCAGTTGGAGTTCACGCCGGACGCGAAACTGCCACTGCATGCGCGGCCCATGGAAATTATTGCGAAGAACACGAAGTCGACGGTGATGCTCCAACTGGACGTGGGCACGTGCGTGCAGGCGGGATCGGACCCGGTCGCGTGGATTCGAGCGAATCCTGGGAGAATTCGTTCGCTGCACTGCAAGGATTGGTCGCCGGACGCGGGAAAGGGCTATGCGGTTTTGTTTGGCGAGGGCGTGGCAGACTGGAAAAATATCTTTGCGGCTTCCGAGAGCGTGGGCGGGGTGGAATATTACCTGGTGGAACAGGAGGGCAGCCGGTACTCCGAACTGGATACGGTACGGAAGTGCCTGGCGGAGTTTCGTGCGCGGCATGCGCGTTAACCGCCCCTAGGAGTTGGGGTGTTTGTTATGGGCAGGGGCCCACTCGGGAGGCGGCCCGGGAGTCATCGAATACTAGCGGCCAGTGCCGGGATGATTGTGGCGCCAATTCCAGTACTCGCGCTGCTGTTCTATATTGAGGCGGGCGTACTCGCGATATTCGTAATGCCGCTCTGCGAGCCACAAGCGGTAAGCGCGGTCCTCACGATCATTCCAGTCGTGATAGTCGGAATGATATTCATCGTAAACTCGGACACGTGCGGCACATCCGCTCATCGCGATGGGCGCGAGAGCGGCGGCTGCCAACAGCAGCGTTCCCCAAAAGCGCTTTGCTCGAATCATGGACCCATTCTCCTCTCCCAGGCTTGCACCATTGGAACTAGTCGCGCTGGACACGCAGGTGACGTAAAGAACGCTTTTCCTGGGGTTCGCTGACCTTTAAGCGGTCGTGGCGTCCGTAGAAGAGCCGCTTCTCTCCTGGTAAAGAACACGAATGGGGAGAACAAAGTTGCGTTGGTCATGGAGCCATCACCACTCGCCCCCCTGAGAAAGCGGCCTCCCCAAAAGTGAGAACGCCTAGAAAGGTCGTATACAATCGAGGGCGGAGAAACCAGAAATGAAGCGGGAAACGAAATATCGGGTGGTGCTGGTGACCTGCGCGACGCTGGAAGAGGGGCGCAAGATTGCGCGAGGCGTTGTGGAAAAGCGGCTGGCGGCGTGTGTGAACATTGTGACACACGCGGTGGAATCGTTCTACCGCTGGGAAGGGAAGCTCGAGAACAGTAGCGAATATTTATTGATGATGAAGACGAGCGAGGAGCGGGTGGAGGAGTTGCAGAAGGAAGTACTGAGGCTACACTCCTATGACACGCCGGAGTTTGTGGTGCTGCCGATCGTGGCGGGTTCGGAGGAGTATTTGAAATGGCTGGGCGCGTCGGTGGAATAACTAGTCGCGGGAATTGGCAAGCCCAAGAATCACCGAACTTTCAAGAGCAGGGGTATTGCGGACCTAGGGGCACGGCATTGCCGTGTCCCTGCGAGGCGAAAGAGGGCAATGCGTGAGGCTAAATGTACAGGAGTGCCTGGTCGATATCGGAAATGATATCTTCTACGTCTTCGATGCCGACGGAGAGGCGAACGAGGCTGTCGGTGATGCCCACACGGTCGCGCACCTCCTTGGGCATGGAGGTATGGGTCATCTGGGCGGGAAGGGAGATCAAGGATTCAACGCCGCCAAGGCTTTCCGCCAGAGAGCAGATTTTGACCTGATTGAGGAAACGCCGCGCGGCTTCCTCGGAACCAACATCAAAGGCGAGCATAGCGCCGGGACCTTTCTGTTGCTTGCGGGCAAGATCGTGCTGCGGGTGATTGACGAGGCCAGGGTAGAACACCTTGCGGACCTTTGGGTGCGCGTCGAGATGGCGAGCAACGGCAAGCCCGTTGGCATTGTGCTGTAACATGCGGACCGCAAGAGTCTTAATGCCACGAGAGGTAAGGAAGCAATCCATGGGAGCGAGGCCGGCGCCGGCAGAGCGCTGGATGAAATAGATTCTTTCGGCGTCGTCGGGACGCGTGAGAACAACGGCGCCGCCTGTAGAGTCGCTGTGGCCGTTGAGATATTTGGTCAGCGAATGGACGACGATGTGTGCGCCAAGTTCGATGGGGCGCTGGAGGTAGGGAGTAAGAAACGTGTTGTCGACCACCAGCGAAGCGTGGCGCTCATTGGCCAGTTTGGCCATGGCAGAAATGTCGGTGATACGCAGCGTGGGATTGGTGGGAGTTTCGATGTAAATCATTTTTGTGTTCGGGCGGAAGGCGCCGAGGACCACGGCGGGGTCGGAAGTATCCACAAAGGAGAATTCGAGGCCGAAGTGGACCAGGAGCTGGGTCGTGAGACGATAGACTCCCCCGTAGACGGCCTCGGACAGGACGATGTGATCGCCGGGTCGAAGAAGGCGAAAGACGGAATCGATCGCAGCCATGCCGGAGGTGAAGACATAAGAGGAGAGGCCGCCCTCGAGCTTAGCGATCGTACGTTCGAGAGCTTTCCGGTTGGGATGATTGGTTCGGGCGTAGTCGTAACCGCCCTTGGACTTCCCGAGTTCTTCATAGACATAGGTGGAAGTCTGATAGATCGGCAGTACAACGGCGCCGGTGGAGGGATCGGGTTCCTGGCCTACATGAATCGCATTGGTGGCAAATCCCATTCGAATGTTCTCCTTGAACGCGTGCGGTTAAACGAGCGGGAGGACGAAGTGGGCCGTCCTACCCCGGATGGATCCCGGCTTGTCGCGGCATAAAAAAGTTACAAGAGGAGAGGCGGGGAGTCAAATGGTTGCAAATGGTTGACGGTCTTGACGTTTGAATCGCTTCCGTGGAGGATGAAGAGGGTCGACCATGAAGCGGAAACTCTGCAATCTGTGCACATTCCTACTGCTGGGCGGACTAGCCCTTACCACAGGGAGTTCGGCACAGCAGGATCAGACCCCAGTCCCCAAGAAAGAACAGGCGCCCGCGCCGGCGAATCGACTCACGGTTGAAGTGACCGGCGGAGATTCCAATAAGCCCATCGAAAATGCCAGCATCTATGTGAAAACGGTGGAAGAGCACCTCATTAAGGATAAGAAATCCGAAGTGAGTGTAAAAACAAACCAGCAGGGAGTGGCGCACGTGCCGGATTCGCCGATGGGAAGAGTGCTGGTGCAGGTTGTGGCGGACGGATGGAAGCCGTACGGACATTGGTACGACATCACCGATCCGAAACAAGTGATCAAGATCCACCTGGAGCGTCCGCCGAAGTGGTATTAAGAATGCGCGCAGCGGATTTTTGCGACAAGAGTCTTGCCGAGAAGCAGGGGCGAAGTAAATCCGACAAGAATTATCCAAGATTCCGAATAAAAAGTGGCCGCAAAGAAGGGGATTGCACAAAAATAGTGCAAACCGCATCATCGCATTGAAAGTTGGCGGGTTAGACGGCGAATTACAGTTCTTTCCACAAGGTTTTCCACCTTTGTGTGCAAAACTTAACGCCGCAGAAATATTTTTTGTTGCGAAAGGGAAAGAGTCGTGCAAGCGGGGTGTGCGAAATCTATTTTGCGGCAAGTTTTGACCGGCTGAAATTACAAATGTTAGAGTGAAGAAGACGGAAACTACCTATGAATGAAGTCACCGACGGACCTTTTTCCCTGCTCCAAATGTTCTGGGGCAACCTGGCGACACGGCCACTGCGCTGCTCCCTGAGCATCTTGGCGATCGCGATCCAAGTGGTATTGGTGTTGCTGATCGTGGGGATGACATCGGGAGTGATCTCGGAATGGGGAAAGCGGGTGGAGGGGGTCGGAGCGGACATCCTTGTGCAACCACCTAACGCTTCTATTTTCTTTGCGTTTTCGAGTGCAGTGATGCAGGAATCGCTTGCTGAACAGATTGACAAGCTGCCAGACGTGGACGTCGTGGCGCCGACGCTGATTCTGAGCGACCCGAAGACGATGACGAACGTTTTCGGGATTGACTACAAGAAATTCAACGCGCTGAGCCAGGGATTCATGTTCCGGTCCGGGCGGCCGTTCGCGGATGCGGACGAGGCGATGGCGGATGATATCGTGGCGCAGACTCGTCATTTGAAAATAGGAGACACGGTAACACTGGTGAATCACCCCTTCCGGATCAGTGGTATCGTGGCGCACGGGAAAGGCGCGCGATTTTTTATTCCGCTCAAGACGGGACAGGACCTGGTGGGAGCGGACAAGAAAGTGTCCATGTTTTTTGTGCGCAGCAAGGGTGATATTGAACGGGGCCGGGCGGAGATTCTGCAGCTAAACCCGCAGAATCGCGTGCGGTCGATGTCGGAATACGTGTCACTGATGAGCTCGTCGAAGCTGCCCGAGTTGAAGCCCTTCATCAAGACAATGGTGGTGTTGGGGATCGTGGTCAGCTTCCTGGTGGTGCTGATGAACATGCACACGATGGTGATGGAGCGGACACGGGAGATTGGAATCCTGAAAGCTCTCGGATTCACGAGAATGGACGTAGTGAAGATGTTGCTGGGGGAGACCGCGGTACTGACGCTAGCCGGGAGTCTGGTGGGAATCGGGATTACCTTCCTAACTCAGGCCATCCTCAAAGAGACGAATCCTTCGTTGACCATCCTGCTGACACCCGCGTGGGTGGTTGGATCGATTGGGCTGGCGCTGCTCGGTGCAGCACTGGGAGCGACGTTCCCGGCGGTGAGGGCGTCGAGCTACGATCCCGTAGAAGCGCTGGCATACGAGTAAGGATTGCACTGACCGACCGTTGGGAACACCAAGAAAACAGAAAGCTCCGATTGGGCACGAGGTTGAGATTATTCGCCCATGCTCATCGGATGTACTCAGAAAGACAGTTCCTGTTTTTTTTGCCACTTTGAAGTTTTTCCTCAGGCTTGGCGTTGCGCGGGGGCACCGAAACTGATATGAGAGAAGCAGAAAATTTGCGGTTCCGTGCCCCGACGGACCGAGCGTACCCAAAATCAAGGAGAGATTTATGAAGCGGATGACATGGGCCGTACTGTTGGTGCTGCCGGGAATTGTTGCCCCGGTGCAAGCGCAGATGGGGATGGATATGTTCAAGCGGCCTTCGTTCACAAAGATGTTCCGTCCGGTGGTCGGTCAGGGGGCGCAGTACGACACGACAAGTAAGACGGGAACAAGGACGATGGCGTTGGGCATCGTCGGCAAGGAAAGTGTGGATGGAAAAGACGGTTACTGGCTTCAGTTCATTTCAGAGGAAAAAGGGCAGGCTCTGGTAGGGAAAACGCTCATTACGGGTGTGGATTTTCAGCCGCACAGAATGATTATGCAAATGCCGGGGCGGCCAGCCATGGAAATGCCGACGAACATGACCCCTCAGACCAGAGAAAAGATGGAAGCATCGTTGCAGGAGTGGCGTTCGGTAGGATCAGAAACCATCACCGTGCCTGCCGGGACGTTTTCGTGCGAGCACTGGAAGAATGATAAGAACGGGAGCGAAGTGTGGACCAGCGACAAGGTCACTCCGTTTGGTCTGGTAAAGGAGGTCGAACCTGACAGTTCGATGGTGCTGGTAAAGGTCCTGAGCGAATTTCCAGACCGGATTACCGGACCGGTGCAGAAGTTCGATCCGCAATCGATGATGCAACAAATGCAGCAGAGGAGACAGCAGCAGCCGCAGCAATAGAAATTTTCGGCGGAGCGAGGCAGAAGGATTCCTAGTACGGGCGGGAACGCAGGAGCGTCCCGCCCGTGTCTTTTTCGTTAGGGAAGCATCGAATGAGACAAGGCAAAAGATGATGGCGACTGAGAAATATCTGCCGGCAAAAATCGTGGACCGCCGGGAGGTGGCAGAAGACCTGTTTTTGCTGCACGTGGAGGCAGGGGAAACACTGCCGTACCTGGCAGGACAGTACGCAACGCTGGGCGTGGAGATCGACGGGAAACGAATCGAGCGGCCCTATTCGCTGTGTTCCTCTCCGTACGAGGACAAGCTGGAGTTTTTTGTGGAACGCGTGCCCAACGGGGAGCTGACTCCGCTACTCTACGCGATGGATAAAGGCGCGCCGTTGCTGCTGAGAAGGTTTGCGAAGGGGCGATTCACGCTAGATTTGAGGAGCGGACGGAAGAACCACCTGCTATTGGCGACGGTGACCGGCATAGCGCCGTATGTGAGCTATGTGCGGACGGTTCATGCAGATTGGAACAAGGGTGGCGCTCCGATGCCGGGCGAGCACCGGCTGTTTTGCATCCAAGGGGCAAGCCGTGGCTGGGAATTCGGTTACCGCGATGAGTTGGAGCGGGTAGCGGGAGAGGTGCCGTGGCTGAAGTATGTGCCCACGGTGAGCCGTCCGTGGGAAGATACAGGGTGGACTGGGGAGAAGGGCCGGGTGGATGATCTGATCCGGAAATATGCGCACGTATGGGGGCTGAAGCCCGAGGAGACGACGGCGTACCTTTGTGGGCATCCAAGCATGCTCGAAACGGGGCGGGGAATTTTGGAGCGAGCCGGGTGGAAAAAGGATGCGATTCAGGACGAGGCGTATTTTCAGATCGGGAAGTAGCGGAAGGAGCGGTGGATCGGGGTTGGACCTGTTCGTTCGTACCCGGACACGAGTCTGCGCCGGACAGGAACCCTGTGAAAGCGTTGGAGTTGAGGTTCTCCGCGGATCCCCGCCGGATGCCCTCAGCATGACAACCGTTTGTTAGGTGCCGTTCGTTAGGCGCAAAACAAATTTGGTCAGATGCTAGGGGCTGCGTCTTCGAGGCGATCGGCGACGTCGGAGATGGTCTCGACTGGGAAATTGACATGGATGTCTTCTGTGTCAGAGACGGCATCAATGTAGAGTTTGCCGTCGTGAACGGCCACGCGGACGTATTCGTTGGTTTCGCGGACGTCGACCAGTTCGGCGTTGGGATACTTTTTCAGTTCTTTGGCAATCTCCCGGAGCAAAGGCAGATAGGGGCGAGCTTGTGCGGCAGCTTGCTCAATATGGTGCCGCGGGACAACACGGAGACCGACGGAGACGGTGGTGGCGGGGACCCAGAAATGAACGTGAGAGCCGCCCGCACCGCGACTCTCGTCGACGTCGACGCGGATGACGCCTTCATGGAAGACGTAGGCGCCGGCAACGGCGAGGGTGGCGCTAACTCCCAGTGCGGCCTTGGCGAGGAAGAGCATGTGCGTATCTCCTTCGACGACGGGGAAGAAATTCCGGGGCTAGAGCCCTCCACTGCCCCGTGCAATATCTGAGAAAAACTCAATGGGGCGTTCTAAAGACCTGCCACTCCATCGTCAGTCCGAAACATTCTTGGAATCGATCCAGATGCGGACGGTGTTTTCGTCATCCTTGACGCTGACGAGTTCCGTGTCTCCGTTGGAGGATAGCGCATGAAGAGCGGCGACGACATCGAGCTCGTCTTTGCCGGAGGAGAACAAAGCGTCCACGACTTTCATGGGGATTTTGATCTCGACTTTGGATTCCTTGGCTGCGGATTTGGAATGGGATTCCTTCGCTTCCTTGCTCTTGCCGGACTTTTCATCCGAGCTGGCGTCGGTGACATGAATATAGAGGTAGCCGGCGTTTTTGGCGATGCGCACGTTGTTGTCATGGTTCTGGACGGTTACGTACTCGCCGTCCTTGGCGGTGCGAACGGCGTCCAATAAGGCGCGAAGGTCGACGTCGTCCAGGTGTGCGTTATCAATGTGAACCTTGCCGCCCTGAAGATTGTCATGCTTGATGGCCGGCAGAACCTTAACCGCGAGTTCGATCGGCACGTTCACTCTGACGTTATCGCCATTGCCATCCTTGCTATCCACCCGGACATGGATCCATTGGTCGGTCTTGGCAGATGTCTGCGCTACAGAGGGAGCAGGGAAGAACGCTCCGGCGGCCAGGAATAGAGAGCCGGTAAAGCCGAGGAAACCCCGCGAAAGATGATCCATAGTAAAGCTCCTTTGGTAATAGGTACGGAGAGGGGTGAGAAAAAGTTCCCCTGGGCGTGAAAGAATAGGAAACCCGCGAACTGGCGAGTGCGGTCTAGGGGTGGCCAAGGGCCCAGATCAACTGCTCTCGCGCCCCTGCGAAGAGGAACCTCGAAAGGGGCTAACGGCCGAGGGGGATTTCGCCGGCAGCAAGTTGTGGGAAAAGGGTTTGCGGGGAGGCTGGAGAGATCGGGAGGCCTTCATCGATCGTGTCTAGGGAACCGTCGTGGCGATGGCGGAAGGAGTGGATGCCCATGCGGCAAAGGTCAAAGGCGCTATAGATGATATTGCCGCGGATGACGTCACTCTTATAGAGGAGCACTTCATCGCGGAAGTAGCGAACGACCCGGGAGCGCGGGTGAATGGGGATTAAGGGGTTGGAGCGAGTGTACTCAATCGAAGGGCGATTGCAGTCCTTGAGGTGAACGATGGTTAGCATACCATCGGTGCGCATTTCGTCGCCAGTAGAGTTGACCATGAGGGGATGAACGTCGGGGCGCGGCAGGAGATAGACAGAGTCGACACAGCCGGAGAGGGAGAGGTCGCGGACGAGCATGTTGACGCCTTCATCGAGATTGCGGTCAATGTGGTGAATAAATTGGTGGTAGCGGAGGGAGAGAGCGGCACTGGTTTCGCGAGTGTAAGCGCTGAGCCAGGCTTGCTGATTGAGAACGGTGTGAGGTTGGCTCCAGATGCGCAGATGCTCGCGCTTGCCATAGCTATCAAAGCTTTTCTGCCAAGTGAAGTCCTGCGGCTGGCCATCGAGAAGCTGATGGGAGACCGGCATGGTGGGGTAGTTGGTGAAGGTGAGAAAAGCGGAGAACTGCTTGATAAGGGCATGCGAAGAATTGGGGTCGCCGGGGCGCCAGCCGGCGGAGTTGAAGGCATCCTGGAGCTGTTCCTCGGAACCGATAAACAGTAGGTTGACGAGGTCAGCATCCTTGCCGGAACGCGTGGTGGTGCGTTCAGAAACAGATTGCAGGAGGAGTTCGATATCGCCTCGTTCGTACTCGTCGAGTTGAAAAGAGACGTGGGGAAGCTCGGGCTGATCCACAACCTTGAGAGCAGCGGTGAGCTGAAGGCGCAGATCGGTGCCCGGAGGAAGGTAAATTTCCGGATCGGGGAGGATACTTAAGGAGCGGTAGATGATGAGAGTCAGGTCGGTATAGGGATTGTAGTAGGGCAGGTGAATGAGGTTGCTTGTAATGCGGCCTTGCGGCGTATTGGTGGAACGAATACCGTGGATCACCCCGTTCCGTGCGGTTTCCCGGGCGTTGTCTATCTCAACGACCTGAGCCGCGAAGGGAAGGATTTCACCGTTCGATGTGACTAAGCGGTCGAACCGAATCTCAAGAGAAGCAGTGTCGCGAATGAAGCCGAGACCCACCTTGCGGGCGGAGATGACTTCGCCATCAACTTCCAGACCGGCGGGAAAGACCGGGCTGGAACCGCACTCAGGGGACTGGATCAAAACGGCGCGAACGGAGGTGCCGGGTTTAGAGCTATAGGAAGCGACGGGGTCGAGGAGGCGGATCCAGAAGGACTTGCCCACGGGTATATTTTCGCAATTTGCGCTGGCCGGCGCGGCAAAGGCCATGGAGAAGAATACGCCAAGGCAAAAGGAGCGTCCCCATACAGAGCGGAGGCAGCGCAGGGCGCTGGCCGAAGCAGTCGTCCAGGTCATTTTAACTTGTAGCAACACGTACACCCTCAGCCGCAAATCCCTCCTGATCAGTGTGCCTCAACTGGTCAGAATGTCTGGCTCGTCCTCGAAGACATATGCGCAAAACACCACTGGTACTGGGTACAGGAAGGTCACTCCGCTTAGGCTGTCAATTGTGCGGAATGACAGGCGGGCATTCTCCCCAGACGGAACCAATCTCCCCAACAATCTCTATCAAGAATACCTGAACCGCCGGAAAATGAGGAACAGAAATCGGTCAGGAAAATGAATGGCCGTCCACACTCCACTACTTAACTTCGCGGGCCGTACCAATCTTCACGGTGCTGCCGTAACGCTTGTAATTGGAGTAGCGGATGGTCATACGGATGTGGATGTCCCCCGTGCGAAAGTGGAGGTAGTCATCGGCGCGAGTGTAGACCGGGAACCAGTAGCCCTTCTCGATGTTCTGGCGATAGGTGCGAAAGCGCGGAAATACGTTTTCATTGCTCTTTGTGATGATATCGGGAACGGCCTTACCATCGGTCATGACGATTTGGAGATCTTTGTCGTCCACCCAAACGCGTCCTTGGAAATAGCGTTGTTTTTTTTCAATCACCTTGGGAGCGACGTCGAAGACGTAGGTGGCGAGTTCATCGACTTGCTGACGGCCGACATAGGTGACGTTGTACTTGGGAAGCTCGGAGGTGGTGAGCACGAAGGGTTGAACATTGCGAACATCGTCCTCGTCTTGCTGGGACATGTCAATGCGTGTAAGGGTTTTCGCGGGAGCAAAGGTGACTTTTTCAAACCGTTTGCCATCTGGAGTGAAGACGATATCGCTGACCATACGATATTCGCCGTCAGGACGATTGTCGTCGTCGATCGTTTGAATGGAGAAATCCTGGGTGTAGGTGTAATTGTCGCGTTCCAGTTTGAACTCAGCTTCGCGTTCCGCAAAGCGCTTGACGATCTCTTCGGGAGCAAGGGAAGGGGGCTCGTTGGTGATGGGATTGTCGCCGGGCGAGCGAATGCCTTGGGGAGGCGGAGCGGTGTGATAGCCCTGATTTTGAGGCGGTGGAGGCGGAGGCGCCTGGGTGCGGGACGCCGGCGCAGTAGGGAGCGGGCCGGGATCCTGTGCCGCGGAAATCGAGACGATTGCGCCGGCGAGCACAAAAGCAAACGAGAGGCGAACGAAATAAGTGGCTAGATGAGTGGGTGTAAACACGGCCATACTTCTCCGCAAGAGTGATTGAACTCTTAGCATATAGAGTCTAGCGCAAGGTGTAGGGTTGCACGAAATGGGATAGAGCCCGTGAACAAGACGGGTAAGTAGTAGAATCTGCACTCTAGGGAGAGAGCAGAGGAGGACAGTGGCAAGTGAAACAACCGCGAATTGCTGTGGGGTTGCTGTCGTTGGGGCTGGTTGGTGCGGTGGTGCAGAGCAGAACGCAGGAGCCGGCGACTGTACAGGTGGACTTGCAGGTAGAGGCGGACAGAAAGGAAGAAAAGATCCCAGGATTGAGCTTGGTCGTATGTCACGACGGGAAGATTGTAAAGGCCAGTGGGTACGGACTGGCAAACGTGGAACTGGGAATTGCAGTCACTCCGGAGACGATTTTTCAGACAGGGTCGGTCGGGAAGCAGTTCATATCGATGGCCGTCATGATGCTTGTGGAAGAAGGCAAGATCGGTCTGGATGACAAAATTACCAAATACATTCTGGAATCACCGGCGGCGTGGAACGGCGTTACGGTGCGGAACCTGCTAACGCACACATCTGGGATAGCGGACTACGCCGGGGATGTAGGCCCGCTGGGGGGAGGGGTGATCGACTTTCGAAAAGATTATACGGAACAGGAGTTAGTAGAGGCCTTCGCGAAGCTGCCGATGGATTTTGCACCGGGCGAGAAGTGGAGCTACAGCAACACTGGATATGTGTTGTTGGGAATTATCATTCACCGGGTGACCGGCAAGTTTTATGGAGACTTTTTACAAGAGCGGATTTTTGTGCCGCTGGGGATGACATCGACCCGAATCATCAGCGAGGCGGATATCGTGCCGCACCGTAGCAGCGGATACCGGCTGGTGAAGGGCGAATGGAAGAATCAGGAATGGGTTTCGCCATCGCTGAACACCACCGCGGACGGGGCCTTGTATACAAATGTGCTGGACCTGGCGAAGTGGGACGCAGCGCTGTGGGCCAAGAAGCTGATTCAGCCGTCGAGCTATGTGGAGATGTGGACGCCGGTAAAGCTGAATAGCGGAAAGACCTATCCCTATGGGTTCGGCTGGGAGGTAACGATTGCGGATGGGCATCGCGTGTTGAGGCACAACGGGGCGTGGCAGGGATTTACGATGAGCATCGCCCGTTTTGTGGACGATGGCTTGACGGTGATGGTGATGACCAACCTGGATTCGGAGAACTCGAAACCGTGGAAGATCGCCGACGACGTCGCGAAGATTTATCTGAAGTAAGCAGCAATCAGGCGGGGCGCCACTTGAGGAAGACGGCGGCGAGTGGTGGCAAGGTGAGGGAGAGAGAGGAACTCCGGCCCATCCAGGCGTGTTCGGTGGTGTTCATCCCGCCGGGATTGCCGACGTTTGAGCCACCATAGGCGAGAGCGTCGGTGTTCAGGATTTCGTCAAAATGGCCAGGGCGGGGGACCCCAATCCGGTAGCCGTAGCGGACGACGGGAGTAGCGTTGAGGACGACGAGAAGCACATCGTCTGGATTTTTGCCACGACGCAGAAAAGAGAAGACGCTGTTGTCGGAGTCGTTGGCATCCAGCCACTCAAACCCCTGCCAATCGAAATCGACCTGATGGAGAGCCGGCTCTGCAGCGAGCAGCTTATTGAGATCCTGGATGAGGCGCTGGACACCTCGGTGGGAGTCGTGTTCCAGAAGATGCCAATCGAGGCTGCGCGCTTCACTCCACTCCCGGCGCTGGGCAAATTCCTGACCCATGAAGAGAAGTTTCTTGCCAGGATGTGCGAACTGGTAGGCAAACAGTAGGCGGAGATTCGCGAATTGCTGCCACATGTCTCCCGGCATTTTGTGGAGGAGGGAATTCTTGCCGTGGACGACTTCATCGTGAGAGAAGGGCAACATGAAATTTTCGCTGAAGGCATACAGGAGGGAGAAAGTGAGCTTGTTATGTTCATAGCGGCGAAAGATGGGATTCTTCGAGAAATAGTGGAGGGTGTCATTCATCCAGCCCATGTTCCACTTGAGGCTGAACCCCAGGCCGCCGAGATAGGTGGGGCGTGAAACGCTGGGCCACGCAGTAGATTCTTCAGCGATCGTGAGAATGCCGGGGTAGCGCTGGTAAGCGACTTCATTCAGACGCTTAAAGAAATCAATGGCATCTAGATTTTCGCGGCCGCCATATTTGTTGGGGATCCACTCGCCGGGTTGGCGGGAGTAATCGAGATAGAGCATGGAAGCGACGGCGTCCACACGCAGACCGTCAATGTGATACTTGTCCAGCCAGAACAGGGCGTTGGAGATGAGGAAGTTCTGAACCTCGTTGCGGCCGTAATTGTAGACGAGTGTGCCCCAGTCAGGATGCGAGCCCTGGCGGGGATCTTCATGTTCGTAGAGGTGAGTGCCGTCGAAGTAGGCGAGGCCGTGAGCGTCGCGTGGGAAGTGCGCAGGGGTCCAGTCGAGGAGGACGCCGATGCTGGCTTGGTGGCAGCGGTCGACAAACTCCATGAATTCGGTGGGCGTGCCGTAGCGGCTGGTCGCGGCAAAATAGCCGAGGGTTTGGTAGCCCCACGAGCCGTCGTAAGGATGCTCCATGATGGGGAGCAATTCGATGTGGGTGTAGCCGAGATCCTTCACGTAGGGAATGAGCTGGTCAGCAAGTTCGCGGTAGCTTAACCAGCGGTTGTGGTGTTCGGGAACGCGGCGCCACGAACCGAGATGTACTTCGTAGACGCTGATGGGAGACTCCAGCCAATTCTTGTCGGCGCGCTGATGGATCCAAGCGGAGTCATTCCAGTGATGCTTGTCAATGCGCGCGACGACGGAGCCATTGTTGGGACGAAGTTCGGAGGCGAAGGCGTAAGGGTCGGCCTTGAGTGGCAGAACGACGTCGTGTTTGCCGACAATCTCAAATTTGTAGATCGCGCCTTCGCCGAGCTCGGGGATAAACAGCTCCCAGATGCCAGAGGAACCACGAAACCGCATGGGATGGACGCGGCCGTCCCAGCGATTGAAATCGCCTACAACACCGACGCGGCGAGCGTTGGGAGCCCAGACGGCAAAATGAACTCCGTGGACGCCATCGACGGTTTTCGGGTGCGCGCCAAGTTTTTCGTAGGCGTCATAATGGCGGCCTTCGCCCATGAGATAGAGATCGAATTCAGTGAGGAGAAAGGGGAAGGCGTAGGTATCGTAGCCTTCGGAAACCTCTCCGTACTCGGTGCGGAAGCGAATGCGGTAGCTCGAAGGAGCGGGGGCGAGTTCACTGGTGCCGGGGAGGACGACTTCAAAAAAACCTTCGGGGCGAACCTTGCGCATGGGAAGGGGTTCGGGAGCACCTTCGTGAGGCAAGGTCTCTGCAGGGAGGCCGCGCAGAAGAAGGTGCGCTTCACTAGCGCGCGGCTGGAAGAATCGAACGGCCCAGCGACGTCCCTCGGGTGAATCGAGAGGATGAGGGCCCAAAATGCCGAAGGGATCGGCATTGCGTGCCACCAGCAAAGATTCCAGACGAGAGCGAAGCTGCTCCGCGGCCGGGGGCTTTGTAGGAGGAGGATTTTGTTCAGGCACGAGAGCATTCTATCGGAAGAACGGGGTAGGACCAATGGAGTTTGAACAGAGAGTTTAAAGGCGGGGCCATTCGAGCGGGAAGCGTAGAAAGGAAGCGGTCGGAATCGTCTGCAAACCTGCGCGACGCTTGAGGGATTCCGCGCCCGAGTCCCTCCCTCAACCGCCGCTGGTGGCATCAGCCTTTGCTGATACCAAGTTCGTTCCGTCAGGGGACCGAACAGGTGTAGAGTCGCACTGCGGCAGGGAGGACGCAATCTATCGAGAGGGGGAGAAGCGCATGAATTTGAATCAGAGTGAACCAGGAAGTGGAGAGTTGAATGGCCAGGAAGTGAGGATGACGGCAAGGCCTGTGAAGCACGATGGAGCCGGGTGAGAGTTCGCAAAGCAACAAAATGCGTCGTGCCTTGCGGGAGGCACAGTCCCGGGTTAGAGTGCTGAAACAAAAGCGAAATTCGGCAGGAATGGAAAATTTGTTTGCTTCGAAGGGAGAATCACCCGGTGGGACAATTTTGCTTTGTAGGGCGGGCGGTCATTCTTTGCAATGTGTGCTTGCTAGGAGCGGGAATGGCAGAGGCACAGGATCGTTCACAGACGCGTTCAATGGTGATATCGCAGAACGGAATCGTGGCGGCGGAATCGCCGCTGGCGGTGCAGGCAGGAGTGCGGATCCTCGAATCGGGGGGCAACGCCGTGGATGCCGCGATCGCCACGAACGCGATGATGGGAGTGGTTTCGCCGATGATGAACGGCATCGGAGGAGACTTGTTTGCGATTGTTTATGATGCCAAAGCCAACAAGCTTTACGGATTGAACGCGAGCGGTTGGGCGCCGAAAGCGCTGACGATCGAAGCGCTGCACAAACAGGGGTTGCGAGAAATGCCGCAGGCGGGCGTGAATACGATTACCGTTCCTGGCACCGTCGAGGGCTGGCAAAGGCTTGCGGACAAATTCGGCCGGAAAAAACTTTCGGAGGATCTGGGAGCGGCAATTCAGACGGCAAGAAATGGGTACCCTGTAACGGAATGGGTGGCCCTGTATTGGGCGACGAATACGGATTACCTAAGGGGAGACGACGAGGCAACGAAACTGTACTTGCCCAATGATCGTCCGCCCAAGGCCGGGGAAGTGTTCCGCAATCCGGGCCTGGCCTGGTCTCTGCAACAGATCGCCGATCATGGGCGAGATGCCTACTACAAGGGAGAGATCGCGAAACGCGTGCTGGAGACAATCAAGCGGCACGGGGGAGTGATGACGGCGCAAGACCTGGCGGAGTTTTCCGCGGAATGGGTAGAACCCCTGTCGACGACCTACCGGGATTGGACGGTGTATGAACTACCGCCGAACGGCCAAGGGTTGGCGGCGCTGTTGATGCTGAACATGATGGAAACTTTCCCAATAGGACAGAAGGAATATGGCTTCGGATCCACGAAAGCGTTGCACGCGATGATCGAGGCAAAAAAATTGGCGTACGCGGATTTGGTGAAATATGTCGGCGATCCACGTGGACAGACACTCCCGGTGACAACGCTATTGTCCAAGGACCGTGCGGCGGAGCGGGCGAAATTGATTGATCCGGACCATGCAAATTGTGAAGTGGCAACGGGCACACTTCCGGGAGCCGGGGACACGACGTATTTGAGCGTAGTGGATCGCGAGGGGAACATGGTTTCGCTCATCCAGAGCAATTACAGCGAATTTGGTTCCGGAATTGTGGCAAACGAAACGGGGTTTGTGTTACAGAATCGCGGCGCGCTCTTTAACTTGGATTCGACTTCGCCGAACGCGCTGGCGGGAAGGAAGCGCCCGTTGCACACCATCATTCCCGCATTCGCACAGAAGGGCGACACCCGCGTGGCGTTTGGCATCATGGGCGGGTGGAACCAATCGCAGGCGCACGCCCAATTCATCGCGAATATCGCGGACTATAAAATGAACATTCAGGCGGGGCTGGAGGCGGCGCGATTTACGAAGCGTACGTTTGAGGGCTGCGACCTGCAAATGGAAAACCGTATTTCGCAGAAGGTGCGCGATGAGTTGACGGCCAAAGGGCACAAGATTCAAGTGATGGGGACGTTTTCTTCGGCCATGGGCGGCGGACAGGCGGTGCTCAGGGATTCTGCCACAGGCGTGAACTATGGTGCCTCCGATCCGCGGAAGGACGGGGCCGCCATTGCTGAATTACCTCTAGATAATAATACTAAATAAGAAGTACAAGGAAAGTGCCTTTTCGCTAGTACAAGCCGCGTAGTACGGCAAAAGAATTCCACAGAATCAGCGAAGAGAGAAATTACGTTCCGAGGAGGGACGGCGTTGTGCTTTCGTGCTCGAGCAAGTTCTTTTTGATCAAAGACTTGCGGTGAGGGTCGAGTGGCCGGAAAGTTGCTGGTTAAGTCCGGTTCCATTCAAAGGAGTTCGCTCCAAGCTCGGCCGAATCCAAAAACTCGCGGGAGGTGCAGATGGAGTGGTCGGAAAAACTGGGAAACGCGGCACGGCTGTTGGCAACAGGGTTGTGTCTGATGTTGTTGGCCGGCAGGGCAACGGGGCAGACCAACGAACTCGCGGGCGAATACGTTTGCGCGGAAGCGCGCGTTGCTGGAAAGACGGTGCCGTGCAACGCTGCTCCACTGAGTTTGAAAAGCGACGGAAAATTTGAACTGCAGGGTCGCGAAGGCGAGTACCTGGTGAGCGGGAATTGGGTGGAACTGAGCGGGGCGGTATTGAAATCACGCGCAAAGATTGAAGCCGGCCACAGAATCGTCTTCCAGTTTTACAACAAGAAGGGGCTGTGTGAGATGATCTACGAGCGGCGTGTGGCGGAATTGGGGAAGACGAATCTCGGATAAGCAGCCGGGTTTTACTTTGCCGGTTCAGCAGACTTAGTTCCGTTTCATTAAATCTTCAAATAAACGCAGGGTGTCTGGGGCGTGGCCGCCGTAGTGGTTGTTGGCAAAGGCGAAGACGCGTATTTTGCGTTTAAGCAAACTGCGGCAAGCTTCGACCCATTGTTCGAGATCGCTGGTGCGGTCGACAATGGTCTTATCCCACAATTGGGTGCGTTCTTCGATGGCTTTGCGGTCGCCGAGCCAGCGGATGTAAGTGAAATCTGTGGTGATGGGGTCGCCTTTTGCGAACCATTCTCCGGGGCGAGGCATCCAAGGATGATCGACGAGCGTGAGGGCAACCTTGTGTTTTCGAAGTAGGTCATAGAGCAGCGCGCCGAGCCAATACTTGTTGCGAATTTCGAGGGCGAAACGTGGCTTAGCCGGAAGTTTTTCAAGAAATGGTTTCAAGCGATTCAAGAATTCGATTGGGTTTGGGAAGGCTTTTTTGTTGAAGTAAGGAAACTGAAGGAGAATAACCGCGAGTTTTTCGCCGAGCGGCTCAGTCGAGCGCAGGAATTCGTTCATGACGGAGTCGGTGTCCACGAGGACACGTTCGTGAGTGATTTCCTGAGGAGTCTTTAGTGCGAAGAGGAAGTTCTCGGGCGTCTTCGTGTACCAGCCTTTAACCGTGGACACGGCGGGGATGCGATAGAAGGTGGCGTCGACTTCGAGCGTATCGAACTGTGTAGCGTAGTAGGAGAGGTAGTCACGCGACTGGGTAGCCGGCGGGTAGAAGGACTTCTCCCAGCCTTTCGCAGTGAAAGAGGAGCTGCCCAGACGAAGAAGGGGCGAGACGGATATGGTCGGCATCGGGGAATGATAAAGCAAGCGCGGATTATTGGCGACCCGGAGCGTGAGGATGCCGCCGACCTAGAGACAAAGGCGGGAATGGTTGTCGGCGCCATCCAGAAACAGAGTTTACCCGCCGGCCAAGAAAAGGGAGACGAACAGTAGCGCAGCGAACGGCGGGATGAACCTTCGAATGAATCGGCGAGGCATAAGATGGACCTCCTGGGGGCGAAGGAAGGGGGAAAGTCAGAAAGAGGATTCAGGGCAGACGGTAGAGCGGAATGACCGGAAGGGGCTTAAATTTCTGTATCCAAGTGGGTTGAGAATGCGTCAAAATACTGTTTTCCTACCCCAGCCAAAATACTACGGTTTCGGCAAGAGCATTCTTGCTTTCCTAGAGGATGAGGAATGAAGGAACGTATTGGATTGACGTTGGGACTTATTTTGGCCATGACGGTTCCGGTCATGGCTCAGCATCCGGCCGAAGCAGGACACGAACAAGCTGCCCGGCCGCCGGAAGTCCGCTCCGCGAACCCACCCCGGGCGAACCAGGGAAAAATTCCTCCTTCGCCGACCCAGCGAGAGGCACACGCCAAGGCAGAACCCGAGAAGCGTGAAAACGGGAAAATCAATAGTTCACAGCACGTGAACAATGACCGTTGGTATGGCCACGATGCGCCGAACGACAAGCGCTATCATATCGACCACCCCTACGAGCACGGACATTTTGTGCACTTCGGTGCGAACTACCGCTACAGCATCGTGAAGATTGACCGTGACCACCACCGCTTCTGGTTTCCTGGCGGCTTCTATTTTGAGGTCGCGACGTGGGATTGGTTTATCTGTGCGGATTGGTGCTGGGACTGCGGGGATGACTTCGTTATATACGAAGACCCCGATCATCCAGGATGGTATTTACTCTACAACGTGCACACGGGTGTGTATGTGCATGTGAATTACTTGGGGACTTAGAAAAAGAAGCTTGAGGTGGGGATCATGATGATTCAGAGGATCACGAGAGAGCGGACATGTCCCGTGTGCAAGAGCGCAGAGGTGTTTCGACTCAAGCGAGCGGGGCTTCCCGTCAAACTCATTTGCCGACTTTTGAATTTCCGCCAGCATTGGTGCCCCGAATGCGACACGTTTTTTCTCGGACCGAAGCATGCGAAATACCTTGGTATCGAGGAATCCTTCGGAACGGTGAGAAACCAAAAGGCGGGTGCTAAACAGCAGCATGCGGGAAGCCTGCCGCATTGAGCTGAATATCAGGATCTTGGCGACCCGAGGCTTAAATCCTCAAACGGCACATTGAGGATGGGATAGCTCTTCCAATCCTTGTAGTCGAAGTGCCACCACTCGTCTGCATTCACGTTAAATCCTTCAGATTCCATGGCGCGACGAAGCAGGTCGCGATGCCACCTCTGCAGGGAAGTGCCACCCGGGAAATTCGCGAAGGAACGGGGCGACATTTCGTCGTAGAGACCGGGCATCTCGATGGGCTGGCCAGTGGCAAGGTCGTAAAGGGTGAGGTCCACGGCGCATCCGCGATTGTGCTTGGAGCCCTTGGCGGGGTCGGCGACAAAGATGTGTCCTTCGAGTGGGGTAGCATCCCAAAAAATTTTGCTGACGTACCACGGGCGATAGGCGTCATGGATCAGTAGGCCGTAGCCGAGAGGCTGGAGTTTGTGAACTACACGGAGCAGCGCTTCGGCAGCGAGGCGTTGCAGGAAAGCACGCGCCTGGGAATAAATCGGAGTGGATAGAAAGTTATTGGATTGGGCGTAGCGGATGTCGAGATGGATGGAGGGGGAGAGAGTGACGAGTTCGACGAGGTCGGGCTCACGGAAGGGGCCGGTCTCGGCGGGAGGCTTCGCGGCGAGAGCCGCGGCACGAATTTCCCCGAGAGGCCTGGTGGGAACTAGGTGATAAAAATGCGACGAGTCAGAGCCGGTGTCGGAGCGACGGTAGGAAACTTTGCCAGCCTTCACGCCGGAGATTGTTCCGTCAGGAGCATAGGAGAAAGAGAGCGGGGTATCGGCCAGCTGCTTGCGGTGAACAGAGTACGTAGGGGGATTCGTGTTGGAGCTCCGAATCTCGAAGCCCGGGGAACCCAGGAATGAATTTACCTGGTCGGTAAATTCGAGCCACTGGAGTTTTTGGTCGCTCTCAAGAAGCAAAGCCCACTTTGGCCAATCGCTACGGTAGATGCCGACGAGTTGCTTCCACTCTTGTGGAGCATCTGGCGGCAGCGGAACGGAGAGAGGGAAGGACGAGGAGGCGGTGGCTGTTTGAGCGCGTCCCGTTGAGGTAGCAAGGAAAGCGAGAACGCCGAGGAGAAAAGCACAAGAGCGAAGGCGTGATCTGTTCACGGGCGACATGATAGCGGAGTGGGAGGAGAATTTAAATCCGTCGGAATGCCCAGAATATCCTCAGCGGCGAAAGCCGGTTATTCGCCGCGGTTTATGGCACGACTGAAGTCGAGCCGTGGCGAAGCTGCAGGCTACAGAAGTCATTTCTGCCCAGGCAGCTAACTGAGGCGGATGTTACGGCGTGTACCAGCGGGATCCCTTGCGCTGCTCATCGTCGACTTCGCGAACGATTTCCATGGTGCGGGGACGGCGGTGTTCGCCGATGGCAGTAAGCATGGCGTTGATCAGGGCGATGGGGGCTGTGTAAGAGGCGCCGAAAGAAAGGCAATCGATGGAGGCGAGGAAAACCTCCTGGCAGGAGCGCGCGAGTGGCGAGATGTAGGTGTCGGTCATGCCCACGCAATACGCACCATTGTGCCGGGCTTGCTCCGCGCCTTCGACAGTTTGGCGAAGGCCGCGGCGAAAGCTGATGGCGAAGACCACGTCCTTATCGGTCAAACTGCGAACACTGTGCGCGACGCTGCCTGCAGAAGTCGCCACGTACACGGGAAGGCCGAGGAGATTGAGGTGGTGTCCGAGATAGTCCGCGAGGACGGCGGCGAGATCGCCGGCAAGGATCACGATGCGGCGCGCGGAATAGATGCGCTTAGCGAGGGGAGTGAAGCGCTTCGTATCCAGAGAATTCTTGAGGGCTTGAAGATTCTTCAAGTCGCGGAACACGGAATCGCGCGGGGGGCATCTTGGGTCGGCGCCGGTGGCGCCCTGCTGCATGGTGTCGAGGGACGTCGCGAAGGCCAGGGATAATTCGTGAAGGTGGCGTTGAAAATGCTTGTAAGTTTCAAAGCCGAGGCCATGTACGATGCGAATGATGGTGGCGGGATCGGTGCGGAGTCGTTTGGCAAGGGCGCGAACGCTTAAGAGAACGTACTCGCGGGGATGCTCTAGGATCGGCCGGATGATCTCCTGGCGCTTTGTGCTGAGCTGGTCGATGCGCTTGGAAAGGTCGATTGTGTGACTTTCCTTTGCTTGGGACTTTGGCATAGGGCGATACTCTACCGAGAAATCCAAAATTCAACCATAAGAAAGACCGGAATTGTTTGGCCAAGCAGGACATCGTGTCGAGAGTGGGGGCAGCCCTTCGCGGGTCAGCGCAAACGGCGGTGCGCCCCTCCGAAACGAAGAGGCGCCAGCCGGATCTGTTTTAGCTTATTTCTTTGCAGAGGCGGCGGACTCTACCAGGCCCGGAGCGACAATGGGGTTGAGGAATGGCATCATGGCGCGAAGCTTGGGACCGAGTTGTTCGATGATGTGCTGCTGTTCGGCCTTGCGCTGGGCCAGGAAATTGGGACAGCCCCTTTCGTTTTCTTCAATCCAGGCCTTGGCGAAGCTACCATCGCGGATTTCGGCTAGAAGCTTTTTCATGGCTTCGCGAGTTTCTTTCGTGACGATGCGCGGCCCGGCGTGGTAATCGCCGTGTTCGGCGGTATCGCTGACGGAATAGCGCATGTAGCTCAGACCGCCACGATAAATGAGGTCGACGATGAGTTTGAGCTCATGGAGACATTCGAAATAGGCAACTTCGGGTTGATAGCCGGCGTTAACCAGTGTTTCGAAACCAGCCTTGATGAGTTCGCTCACGCCGCCGCAGAGCACGGCTTGTTCGCCGAACAGGTCTGTTTCGGTTTCTTCGGTGAAGGTGGTTTCGAGCACCCCAGCGCGCGTCGTGCCGAGGCCCTTGGCATAGGCGAGAGCGAAGGCCTTGGCTTTGCCGGAAGCGTCTTGATGCACGGCCAGGAGCGCAGGCGTACCGCCCCCCTCCGTGAAGACTTCGCGAACGCGATGACCGGGAGCCTTGGGAGCGATCATGCTGACGTCAATATTCTTGGGCGGCTGAATCGCGCCAAAGCGGATGTTGAAGCCGTGCGCAAACATGAGGGTTTTGCCGGGTGTCAGGTGAGGCTCGATGGCTTCCTTGTAGAGTTTGGGCTGGCGCGTGTCTGGAGCAAGGATCATGATGACGTCGGCCCAGGCAGCGGCTTCCGCAGGAGTCTTAACCGTCAGGCCCTCTTTCTCTGCCTTAGCGCGGGAAGCGCTTCCTTCTGGGAGGCCAACAACGACCGACACGCCCGAATCACGAAGATTTAGCGAGTGAGCGTGGCCTTGTGAGCCGTAACCAATAATCGCGACCTTTTTTGCCTGGACGAAGGCGAGGTCTGCGTCTTTATCGTAATAGAGATTTGCCATTGCGTTGGTTGTCCTTTCGTGGGCCGCGGTGCGGCCGCAAATCCTGAGCGAGAAATTTAGGTTGATGGTCAGATGGGTCCAGCCGAGCGGGACCCTTACCGCACAAAACTCCGCTAGCTAGAAGCAGGAGCAGAGTCCTTGTCTTTCGAACTGTTCGAGGCGGCCGTGGGCGGGCGAAGCAGATCGCCACCGCGGGTCATGGCGATGCGTCCGGTACGGGCCATTTCGAGAACGCCAAAAGGCCGAAGGACTTCGAGCAAGCCATCGATTTTATCGACGGTGCCGGAAACTTCCACGATGAGCGATTCGGGGGCAACGTCCACCACGCGGCCACGGAATACTTTGATCAATTCCATGAGATGAGGACGATTCTGCTGGTCAGCGGCAACTTTGATGAGGGCGAGGTCGCGTTCCAGCATGGAGCGATCCGAAATGTTTTCTGCAACCAGGACATCGACGAGCTTTTCCAGGCTGGCTTCCAAACGGCGGGCGCCATTTTCGTCGGTGTGGGCGCAGATCGTCATGCGCGCAATTTCCTCGTTTTCTGTGGGACCGACGGTGAGGGAATCGATGTTGATGGCCAGGCGGCGCGTCAAAGAAGCGACGCGGTTCAAAACGCCGGGCTTGTTTTCGACATAGGCGACGATAGTCTGCATAAGCTCCTCAATCTTCCTGTTTCCCAAGAACCGGTCGGAGGACCGGCGGCTACATACTTCAAGACTACGGCTCCGACGCCGTTTCCACCAAAGGATTGTTCGGACGCCGGATCATCTCATGTAGCGAGGCGCCGGCCGGAACCATGGGATAGACGGAATCTTCCTGTTCGACGCGGAAGTCGAGCAAGACGGCCTGTTCGGTGCCGCGCGCAGACTCGATCATGGGCACAACTTCCTTGCGGGTGGTGACGCGTTCGCCGCGAATTCCAAAGGCATTGGCGAGGGCAGCAAAGTCGGGAGCGACCAGGGGAGTAGCGACGTAGCGCTTGTCGTAGAAAAACTCCTGCCACTGGCGAACCATTCCGAGATAGCCGTTGTTGATGATGGCGATATTGATTTTAATTTTCTCCTGAACAATGGTGGCCAGTTCGCACATGGTCATCTGGAAGCCACCATCGCCGACCACGACCCAGACTTCAGCGTCCGGACGGGCGAATTTCGCGCCGATGGCTGCGGGAAGAGCAAAGCCCATAGTGCCGAGACCGCCGGAAGTGATCAGTGTGCGCGGCTGGTCATGATGGTAATACTGCGCCTCCCACATCTGGTGTTGGCCAACGTCGGTGACGACGATGGCGCCGCCCTCGGTGACTTTCCAAAGATCGTTGATGACGTGGGCAGCATAGAGGTGGCCACTGTCCGGCAGGGATTGGATGTCACGGACGGCGGAATCACCCTTAAGTTCCTTGATGTGGGCGAGCCACGCGCTATGGTCGCGTTCGTGGATGTGAGGAAGCAGATTGGCAAGAGTTTCACCGGCATCACCGATGATGGCGGCGTCGACCTTTACGTTTTTGTTGATTTCGGCGCGGTCGATTTCAATGTGAATCTTGCGAGCATTTCGCGCATAGGTGCGCAGATCGCCGGTCACGCGATCGTCAAAGCGCATGCCAACCGCGAGAAGAAGGTCGGCTTCCTGAATGGCGGTATTGACCCAAGCTTCGCCATGCATGCCCATCATGCCCAGGTTCATGGGATCGGTCGCAGGGAAACAGCCGATGCCGAGAAGGGTCATAGCGACGGGAATGTTGCTGGTTCGAACAAACTGTTCAAAGGTGCGCATGGCGCCGGAAAGCATGATGCCGCGGCCAGCGAGAATGACGGGGCGCTTTGCGGAGTTCAGAAGTTCCACAGCGCGGTCAAATTGTTCCTGGTTGTGATTGTTGCGAATGCGCTTGGGAGGAAGCTTCGGCGCGGTCGCATCCCAGTCGAAATCGGTCGTGGCCTGCTGCGCGTCCTTGGTGATGTCCACGAGGACCGGTCCGGGCCGGCCAGAATTGGCAATGATAAAAGCCTCGCGAACGGTGCGCGCGATATCTTCAGCCTTCGTGACGACGACATTGTGCTTGGTGATCGGCATGGTGATGCCCGTGATGTCGACTTCCTGGAAGGCATCAGAGCCCAGGAATTTGCTTCCGACCTGTCCGGTGATGCAGACGACGGGCGAAGAATCAAGCATGGCCGTGGCGATGCCGGTGACCATGTTGGTTGCGCCTGGGCCGGAAGTGGCCATCGCTACACCTACACCGCCTGTGGCGCGTGCGTAGCCGTCCGCCATGTGCGTGGCGCCCTGTTCGTGGCGAACAAGAATGTGGTGGAGCTTGGATTTTCCGATGGCGTCATAGACTGGCAGAATCGCCCCACCGGGATAGCCGAAAATGTGGCGCACGCCGAGATGCTCGAGCGTTTCGCAAAGGATTTGCGCACCAGTGAGCTTCATAGAGTTCTCCCAGTCGAAACCGGCGATGGGCCGGAAGAAAAACTTGCAGGCACGCAAGTGATGGCGCCCAGCGAAGAAGAAGAGACCAACAAGGCGTACTTGGCCATGACGCCGTGAGAATAACGGGGCTTTGGAGCTTTCCAGGCCGAGAGGCGTTTCTGGAATTCGGCATCGGTGATTTCCACGTTGAGAGTGCGCTTGGGCAGATCGAAGATGACCGTGTCGCCGTCGCGGACCGCGGCGATGGGACCGCCTACCGCGGCTTCGGGAGCAACGTGACCAGCCATAAGGCCATGGGTGGCTCCAGAGAAGCGGCCGTCGGTCAATAAAGCGACCGAGTCGCCCAGGCCGGCACCAACGAGCGCCGCTGTGACGGCGAGCATTTCACGCATACCCGGACCGCCGCGGGGTCCCTCGTAGCGAATAACGACAACGTCGCCGGCTTTGATCTTGTTGTTGTCGACCGCGGCGAAGGCAGCTTCCTCGCTATCAAAGACGCGCGCGGGACCACGGAAGTTCAGCATCTTGTGGCCGGCCACTTTAACGACGCATCCTTCTGGAGCGAGATTACCCTTCAGAATGACTAAGCCCCCTGTCGGTTTGAGCGGGTTGTTTTTGTCATGGACGACTTCCTGGCCCGGCGTTTCTTTGGCCTTGGCAGCTTCTTCCTCGAGGGTACGGCCGGTGACGGTGATGCAGTCGCCACAGAGCAGTCCTGCTTCAAGCATGCGCTTTGCGATGAGAGAAGTGCCGCCTGCTGCATAAAGGTCGGTTGCGACAAAGCGTCCTCCTGGTTTTAGATCGGCGAGAATCGGTGTTTTCGAACTAATGCGGTCAAAATCGTCGATAGAGAGCGAGATGCCAGCTTCGCGGGCGATCGCGAGAAGATGCAGAACTGCATTGGTGGAACCGCCCGTCGCGGCCACACCCGCGATGGCGTTTTCAATTGCGGATTTGGTGATGATTTTCGAGGGCAACAGATTCTTTTTCAGGAGATCGAGTGTGAGCTTGCCCGCAAGTTCGCCCGCACGAGCTTTGCCTTCGTTTGTGGCCGGAATGCTGGAGATCCCCATGGGAGCGATGCCCAGGAATTCGCAGACCAGGGCCATCGTGTTTGCGGTGAATTGGCCTCCGCAGGCACCGGCGCCGGGACAGGCAGCGCATTCCAGTTCCTTCAGTTGCGCATCGCTGATTTTTCCGCGCGCGTGAGCACCGACGGCTTCGAACACATCTTGAATGGTGACGGAATGACCTTGGTATTGACCGGGGGCGATGGATCCTCCATAGAGAACAAGGCCCGGAATGTTCAGGCGGGCGAGGGCCATGGCGCCGCCAGGAATGGTTTTGTCACAGCCGACAAGAACGATGAGGCCGTCCAGGAGATTGCCGCGAGCAACGAGCTCGATGGAGTCGGCAATCACTTCGCGGCTGATCAGCGAAGCGCGCATGCCTTCGGTGCCCATGGTGATGCCGTCAGAAATGGAGACGGTGTTGAACTCGAGGGAAGTGCCACCGGCGGCACGAATGCCATCGCGAACGTGGACCGCAAGTTCGCGGAGATGGTAATTGCAGGGACCAATTTCGATCCAGGTGTTGGCGATGCCGATGAGAGGTTTGTGAAAATCGTCGTCTTTAAGGCCGGCGGCGCGAAGCATGGCGCGCGCGGGGGCACGGTGCGCCCCGTCGGTCAGAGCAGAACTGCGGGGCTTTAGCGGGCTGTCAGTCACGGAAGGATTCCTCCAGGAATCGATCACAAAACAAGAAAACGCGAGCCATTCTCGACCGCGGGGAATGATTTGGCGGATGTATTTCAAACCGGACACACCCGCGAATCGCGCTGGGGCAGGAAACACCCCTGCCGCCAGCGACGGAACCAGCATGAGGCAGGGGGGGGAATCAGTCAAATTAATAGAAGTGCATGAGAAAATAAGATGTGCTTATGTATAAATACATTCGGATGAGAGAACGCCAGGGCCACCTGGCAAATTCGCGGAGAGGGCGGAAATTCAACGGGAACTCCCACTAACAAAGCGCTCAGGTTCTTTAAACGTAAAAGCATCCCAAGAAGGGTAGGAGTGCATCAATTGACCCATATGGCGAGTACAAGCGCGACATTTGCTTCAGAATCCCTGGGGGGACGAGCTTACCAGAAATACCTCAACCCGCAATGGGTGGCGCTGCCCAATCTGCTGGACAGAAACGTGGAGTATGAACGCTGCTCAGGAAACGAGCGGTTGACCAAGGACGGCCTGCGAATGCGGGACTACCTCTCCGGCTTCGGCGGCCGCCCTACGGGCCACCACCACCCCTTTATCGGTGAGGGACGGAAGGAAGGGCTGGATCCGTGCGGGCCGGCGATGGTGGTCAGAGAAAAACAATTTGCATGAACTTGTACAGGCGATTTGCAGCATTGCGGCATTGGCAGACACGTCAGCTACGTCCTGGACGGAAGTACTGAACTTGGCGCGCCGGGCCGCAAATATTTGACAAATTTCTGACATGGGCAACCAGAGTGGTCTGCTAGAGTCATCGGCGAAAGGTTGTGTCGTTGTACATCGGCAAACCACAGACTGACGTATTTGTTGTCGGAGGAGGTCCGGCAGGGCTTGCTGTGGCCATTGCCACGCGCCGAAAAGGTTTTTCAGTCATGGTTGCAGATGGCGCGGAGCCACCGATCGATAAAGCGTGCGGCGAAGGGATGATGCCGGAAACGCAGGCGGCACTGCGGCAGTTAGGAGTCGAGTTGCCGGACGGCCTGGGCTATCGATTTCAAGGAATCCGATTTGTACAAAATGATGCGCAGGTAGCAGCGCGATTTCCGGAGGGACAGGGAATCGGGGTTCGCCGGACGCTGCTCCACGAACTATTAATCCAGAGAGCAAAAAAATGCGGAGTGAAACTGCTCTGGAAGACTCCCATTGCAGGGATTGAGCCCCGAGGAGTGCAATTGCGAGGTGGCACAGTGGCTGCGCGATGGATTATCGGAGCGGATGGCGGCCATTCCCGAGTTCGGCGCTGGTGCGAGCTGGATTCGGCAGTGACCAATAGCCAGCGCATCGCCAGGCGTAGGCATTATCACTTGCGCCCTTGGTCGGTATTCACGGAGGTGCACTGGGGTCCGCGTGTGCAGGCCTACGTGACGCCGATTTCTCCCGAGGAAGTCTGTATTGTCGTGGTGGGCGAAACGGCTGTCGACGCGGACTTCGAATCAGCGCTGGAAGCCATGCCGGAATTGCGGGAGCGGCTGAGGAATGCGCAATTGTGCAGTCGTGAAAGGGGTGCGATCACGGCGATGCAATCCCTGGCACGTGTATGGCGCGGGAATGTAGCGCTGGTGGGCGACGCATCGGGCGGAGTGGACGCCATAACGGGCGAAGGATTGCGCCTTGCGTTCCGACAGGCTTTGGCACTCGCCGCGGCCATACAATATGAAAATCTTCGGGAGTATGAGCTTGCTCACAGGCGATTGGCGCGGCGGCCGACGTGGATGGGAAGGCTATTGCTGCTGCTGGGACGAAACGACTCTATTCGCCAGCGGGTTTTGCGCAGGATGAGCCGCAACCCGCAATTGTTTGCGAGAATGCTGGCGATTCACGCAGGCCGAGTGACACCGGGCGCTGTGGTTGTGATGGGGGCTCAATTTGGCTGGCAATTTCTGGCTAATTGAGAGGGGGATCGAGGAATGCAGATATCCGGTTGGAAATCGGTGGCCGGTGCAGTGAGCGGAATCCTCGGAATCGCCTTGCTTTTGTCGGCAACGGCGGCCCCTCCAATGCCAAATGCGGCGCAAGCACCCGCACAAGGAGTTGTGCTGGAACTGGACCCGGCGCAGAGCAAGGTGCACTACACCGTCGACACCACTTTGCACACAGTACACGGGACGTTTGCGCTGAAGAAGGGAACCGTGCATTTCGATCCAGAAAGCGGTCAGGCGGGCGGAGAAGTTTCGGTATTTGCCACCAGCGGCGATTCAGGGAACAGCTCGCGGGATGAGCGGATGCACAAAGAAATTCTGGAGACATCGAAATATCCCGATGCGATCTTCCGGCCCAGCCAGATCGATGGAAAAGTGGCACGGACGGGAGCCTGCGATGTAAAGATGCGCGGCGTGATTCTGCTGCATGGGAGCGAGCACGAAATTGTTGCCGTGGTGCATGCGGAACTGGCGGGCGACCACTGGAAGGGAATCGCGAAATTTGATGTGCCTTACATCCAGTGGGGGATCAAGGATCCCAGTAACTGGCTGCTGAAGGTGAAGCCGGTGGTGAACGTCGAACTGGAGATGGCCGGGCCAGAAAAAGGCGCAAGTTAAAGCCAAAATAGCGAGTCGTTCCTCGAGTGAAGAGCGGTTTTCGTTTGCATATCGGTTTCGCTTCCCCCAGAATTGATTGTTTGGGATACGGCATCTCGATTGAACTGCTGTTCCCTGTTTAGTTCCACCAACGGAAGAGCTGAGGAAATTCATGGATAAACCAAACAGTATTGCTACCCCAAGGGGAAAACTCGGAGTGTTGTTGCCAGGGATGGGGGCGGTGGCAACAACCTTCATGGCCGGCGTGGAGCTCGTCCGCAAGAAGAAGGCTGTGCCTGTAGGGTCGCTGACGCAGATGGGGACCATCCGGCTGGGAAAGCGGACGGACGGGCGTTCGCCCAAGATCAAGGATTTTGTGGAACTTGCCAGGCTGGAGGACATCGTCTTCGGCGGGTGGGACATTTTTCCGGACAGCGCCTACGAGGCGGCGGCGAAAGCGGGAGTGCTCGATGCTCACCATCTGGCGCTGGTGAAATCGTTCCTGTCGAAGATCAAGCCGATGCGCGCGGCTTTTGATCACGAGTACGTGAAGTTGCTTAACGGCACACACGTGAAGAAGGGAAAAACGAAGTACGACATCGCGGTTCAGATCAAAAGAGACATCGCCAATTTCAAGAAGAAGCACCGCTGTTCCCGGCTGGTGATGCTCTGGTGCGGGTCAACCGAAGTGTTCTTAAAACCGCATGACGTTCACAGCACGGTTGAAAAATTTGAACAGGCGATGAAGAAGAACCATCCGGCGATCGCGCCGTCGATGCTCTACGCCTGGGCAGCGGTTACGAGCGGGATCGCTTACGGCAATGGAGCGCCGAATTTGTCGGTGGACATTCCCGCATTGCAGGAACTGGCGCACAAACACGGAGTTCCCATCGGCGGGAAGGACTTCAAGACGGGCCAGACGCTGCTGAAGACCGTGCTCGCGCCTGCGTTCAAAGCGCGCATGCTCGGCCTGAACGGCTGGTTCTCCACGAACATCCTGGGAAATCGCGACGGGGAAGTGCTGGAAGATCCCGGGTCCTTCAAGACCAAGGAAGAGTCCAAACTCGGTGCGCTGGAATTCATTCTGCAGCCGCACTTGTACCCTGAGTTGTACAAGACCATCCACCACAAAGTGCGCATCAACTACTATCCGCCTCGCGGCGATAACAAGGAAGGCTGGGACAACATCGACATCTTCGGATGGCTCGGCTATCCCATGCAAATCAAGGTGGACTTCCTGTGCCGCGATTCGATTCTTGCCGCGCCAATCGTGCTGGACCTGGTGTTATTCCTGGACCTGGCGCAACGGGCGGGCATGCGCGGTATCCAGGAATGGTTGAGCTTCTACTTCAAATCGCCGATGACGGCTCCGAACCTTTATCCGGAGCATGACCTATTCATTCAGTTGATGAAACTGAAGAACACGTTGCGATGGATTAAGGGCGAAAACCTGATCACGCACCTGGGTCAGGAGTATTACGACTAAGAAGAACGCTGCCAGTACGGTGGAACTCGGTTTCAGATCAAGGGCGCTCCGACATCGTTGGGGCGCCTTTTTCATCTACACAAGCGCCTCGAATGATTACAGGCGTTCTGGAATTTCCCATTTCCCGGATTCCGCGGAACGGAAGAGGGCCTCGATGACGGCCATGTTGCAAATGGAATCCTCGAGAGGGTTGGGAACTTCCGCATTCTCGCGGATGGCGGCGGAGAAGAGATCGGCCTGAATCGTGAACTGGTTGCAGATGGGGAATGACTCTGTGACGGCACTGGCGCCGGCGTAGAGGTCCCTTCCATCGTCGATGAAGATCCGGGTAGGTTTGTCGGTGGGAGCGTTGAAGGGAATTTCGACATCAATTCGTCCTGTAGTTCCGAAGAACTGCATTTTTTGGTAGTAGACCATTTGCGTTGAGACAGAAAAAACGCACTGTCCTGTCGGAAATTCAAGGATCGCGGAGGTAAGGCGGTCCGTCTTGAAACTAGGGTCGCGTTCGATGCAGCCGATGACGCGGACAGGTTCCTCACCGAAAATGAAGCGCGAAGTCTTGATGGGATAGCAGCCGATATCCATGAGCGCGCCACCGGCGTGGTCTGCGATATTGCGTGTGTTGTCCGGATCAACATTGAAATAGCTGAAATAGCCGAGAGCGGAGCGGAGTTTGCCGATGCGTCCGGCGCGAACGAGTTCCGCGGTGCGCAGCCATTGCGGGTGCGTACGGACCATGAAGGCTTCGCCTATTTTGACGTGGTATTCATCGCGCGCTTCGAGTAACCGACGAGCTTCCGCCACGGTGCGGCTTATGGGCTTTTCGCAGAGCACGTGCTTCCCGTGACTGGCGGCGCGAATGGACCATTCCACATGCAGATGATTCGGCAGAGGGTTGTAGACCGCCTCGATTTCCGGGTCGGCGAAGAGCGCTTCGTAAGAGCCGTGGACTTTGGGGATGGAAAACTCGGCAGCAACGGCTTCGGCTTTGTGCAGTGATCGAGAGGCAATCGCCGCAATTTCCGCGCGCTCGCATTGGAGCATTGCCGGGAGGACACGACGCTGAGCGATCGAGGCCGTACTAAGGATGCCCCATTTTACCTTTTTGGTCATAACCCTCTCCGCTGCTGGATTCAGGACAAAATTATGGCCAATCGATCTAAAGATTAGCCATTGCAAAAAACTTGAACGGCTTAGTCGACCCAGTCAAACGAGCGGGTGACCGCTTTTTTCCACTGCCGGAAGTAAGTGTCCCTCTGAGCTTCTTCCATGTGCGGCTCCCAGCTCTGGCCCACTGCCCAATTTTCGCGCAAATCGTGGAGATCGGAGTAATAACCGACGGCCAGACCGGCAACGTACGCCGCGCCAAGTGCCGTGGTTTCCCGAATCATGGGCCGTATGACGGGAATATCCAGAATGTCCGCCTGGAACTGCATCAGAAAATCGTTCTCAACCATGCCGCCATCGGTGCGCAATGAGAACAGATGTATTTCAGAATCTTTCTCCATAGCTTCGAGGACTTCGCGGGTTTGGTAAGCCGTGGCTTCAAGGACGGCCCGGGCGAGATGGCCCTTATTGGCAAAACGCGTGAGACCGGCGATTACGCCCCGGGCATCGCTGCGCCAGTAAGGTGCGTAAAGGCCAGAGAAGGCGGGAACGAAGTAGACCCCGGCATTGTCGCGAACCGAACGGGCCAGAGCTTCGATCTCGGAGCTTTTCTGAATGAGGCCGAGATTGTCGCGGAGCCACTGAACCAGTGCACCCGTAATCGCGATGCTGCCCTCGAGGGCGAAGACGGCTTTTGCGCTTCCCAGTTTGTAGGCAACCGTAGTGAGCAAACCGCAGGTGGACGAGACGGCGCGCTCGCCGGTGTTCATGAGCAGAAAGCAGCCCGTGCCATACGTGTTTTTCGCCTCACCGGGCTGAAAACACGTCTGGCCGAAGAGGGCGGCTTGCTGATCGCCGAGGACACCGGCAATTTTCACTCCGGCGATGGAATCGAGTTTCGCTTCGCCGTAAATTTCGCTACTGGAAGCGATGCGGGGAAGAATATTGGCGGGAATGTCGAATGCGGCGAGGATTTCCGGGTCCCATTTGAGGGTAGAGAGGTTCAGTAATTGCGTGCGACTTGCGTTGGTGACATCGGTGAGATGGATACCCCCATTTGTGCCACCAGTCAACCGCCAAAGTAGATACGTATCCATCGTGCCGCAAAGGAGTTCGTCCGCTTCGGCGAGTTTGCGCGCGTCGCGCACGTTTTCGAGGATCCAGCGAATTTTCAAAGCGCTGAAATAAGTGGAAAGGGGTAGACCCGTGCTAGCGCGAAAGCGGTCGATGCCGCCCAGCTTGGCGAAATCCGCAACCATGCCTTCGACGCGCGTATCTTGCCATACGATCGCGTTGCACAGGGCGCGGCCAGTGTTCTTCTCCCAAAGAATTACAGTCTCGCGCTGGTTCGTGATGCCCATGGCCGCGAGGTCTTTTGGCTGCAGGATTTTCTGCTGCATGGCACTGCGGATCACGTCCTGGGTGCGTCGCCAAATTTCGTCCGCATCGTGCTCGACCCAACCGGGCGAGGGATAGATCTGTTCATGTTCTTCCTGAGCCATGGCAACAATTCTGCCGCCGCGGTCAAAGACGATGAATCGCGTGCTGGTGGTCCCCTGGTCCAGAGCTCCGAGATAGGCAGGCATGACAGCTCCTTCAGAAGGCCAGAAATTTGACGAAAAGGCCGGCGAGCGCACCACCGACAAGAGGTCCAAATACGGGAATGTAGCTATAGCCCCAGTCGGAGCGGCCTTTACCGGCAATCGGGAGAATCGTGTGGGCAATACGCGGGCCGAGGTCGCGAGCTGGATTGATGGCGTAGCCAGTGGTACCCCCAAGGGAGAGACCAATACCCCAGACAAGACTGCCCACAAGAAATGGTCCAAGGGCTGCCGCAGGTCCAAGGGTTGAGACGCCTTTCGAAAAAATGGCGCTGACTACGAAAACGAGAACGAAGGTGCCGATCACTTCGCTGACGAAATTGGACCCGGGACTGCGGATCGCAGGCGATGTGCTGAAAACGGCGAGCTTCGCGGTGGGCTCCGGCGTTTCACGCCAGTGGGGCAAATAGTGAATCCAGACCAGTGTGGCACCCAGAAAGGCCCCGCAGGTTTGCGCCAGGAAGAAAGGGAAGAAGTGAGAGTAGTTGCCGGTCTTCACAGCCAAAGCGAGGGTAACCGCGGGATTGATGTGCGCTTCGGGACTCCCGCACGCAATGGCCGTGAAAACGCCGCACATCACGGCAAAAGCCCAACCGGCAGTAATCACGAGCCAACCGGAATTTTCGGCTTTAGATTTCTTGAGAAGTGCGCCAGCGACCACGCCATTTCCAAGCAAGATGAGAACGAGGGTACCCATGAACTCGCCAAACCAGGGAGTGAGCATACCGTCTTTCTATCACAGTCATGGCGCGGTGCTCCAATCACAGGGATTACCAACCCGAACGAAGCCCACATTTCCCTCGGCTATGCTAAAATTTATTGAAGATATCTCGCATACTGTTAGGCATGCTTTGCATGGGTACACCCCTGTGGCCTCATGGAGCAGAGCCAGAAAATACAGCATTCGAGGATCAGGAAGCGGAGTTGACAAACCAGACCGTCTTCCGCACATTGATTGAATCCCATGGTGGATTCGATTCGTCCTAAAAAATTTGGAACTGGCGGAACTAAGATAGCCCTCGCTGGGAACTGGGTATGGACCCGAAGTCATTCGAGCGTGAGGCATGAATGATGGCCGCATCTAAGGGGAAAACATGAAGATCGTAGTCCTTGGTGGTGATGGGTATTGCGGTTGGGCAACAGCGCTGCATCTTTCTGCAAAGGGACACACCGTGTCGGTGGTCGACAACTTTGTGCGGCGTCAATGGGATCACGAACTTAGCGCGCAGACCCTTACTCCGATCCAGCCATTAAGCGATCGACTGCGCTCGTGGTGTCGACAGAGCGGCAAGACCATCGAATTTTTTGTTGGAGATGTGACGGACTACGACTTTCTCCTCACTACACTTCAGACTGCTAAGCCAGACGCCATCGTGCACTTCGCTGAGCAGCGCTCCGCCCCTTATTCGATGATCGATCGAAAGCACGCAGTGTTCACGCAAGTGAATAATGTGGTGGGTACGCTGAACGTATTATTTGCCATGCGCGAAATTCTCCCCGACTGCCACTTGGTCAAACTGGGGACCATGGGCGAATACGGAACTCCGAACATCGATATCGAAGAGGGCTATATTACGGTCGAGCACAACGGACGAAAAGATGTGCTCCCGTTCCCGAAGCAGCCAGGATCCTTCTATCACCTATCCAAGGTCCACGACAGCCACAACATGATGTTCACCTGCAAGATCTGGGGACTGCGGGCGACAGACCTGAATCAAGGCGTGGTCTACGGAACCATGACGGACGAAGTGGCGCTCGACGAGTCACTCATCAACCGTTTTGACTATGACGACGTCTTCGGCACCGTGCTCAACCGCTTCTGCGTCCAAGCGGCGATCGGCCAACCGCTGACGGTGTACGGAAAGGGCGGCCAAACGCGCGGATTTCTGGATATCCGGGACACCGTGCGATGCGTGGAATTGGCTTGCTTGAACCCCGCCAACCGGGGCGAATGCCGGGTCTACAACCAGTTTACCGAGCATTTTTCCGTGCTGGATCTCGCGCACAAGGTGCAACATGCTGGGAAAGTTCTTGGTCTGAACGTAGAAGTCGATCACATCCCCGATCCACGCGTCGAAGCCGAACAACACTATTACAATGCCAAGCACGCAAAGCTCATTGATCTGGGGTTGGAACCGCATCTTCTCTCCGATTCGCTTCTGGACTCCATGGTCAATATCGCCGTAAGGTATCGCGACCGTGTGGATCCCGCTCTGATGCTCCCGCAGGTCAATTGGCGTGAACCGCGGAACGCTCGGCGGATTCAGATCGGAATGACCGCAAAGGCCGCGCTGGCGGGTGCCCCTGCCGAAGACGGCAGTCACGTTCCGGTGAGCAAAGCTCGGAAGCGCTAACGCTCGTTTGGGCGAAGTGACTGCGACCGTCGCCAGAGCGCGACGGAATCCGCTACTCTCAGCGCAAAATCCAACCCAAAGGGAAACTCGGTGCCGAGAACTGCGGCCTCAACGCAGGCGATAAACCGTTGAATGATGGGCTCCTTGTTGGCCAGAAGATCGATCTCCTCGATCCGCGTATTTTCTTTCGCTAACCAGACGAGTCTCTGGTCGGACTGCTCGTAGGCACAGTCCATTTCTTCGATCACAGAGTCGGCGACGCTGTATTCGTGGATCGCGAACAGATGCGAGCCCAAGTTGTCCAGGGCGGAGAGCCCGATGTGGTCCGGGCGCTCGATCCGCATACGGCCGCCGAAGCGCAAGCCCTTGCCAGGGTGCCGCTCCTGACGCCAGTTTTCTACCTGTTCCAGGAGGCAATATTCGTAGTGAATGGCCAGCAAAAGTTTCTTGGCGCTGCTGATCTCTTGCAGCCGGCGAGTCTCCTCTGCCGAGCACAGCCACGGCTTCTCGACGACCACGTGCAGTCCCGCTTCGATGGCCGCTTGCATCATGACGGGAATGTGACTACCAGGCGGAACGCAGAGCCAGGCAATGTGCGCACCGCTGGAGGAAAACGCAGATTGAAGCCGAGAGTGATATGCAGCCGGGTCCTCGGAAAGACCACGGCGGGTTTCCTCCAGTAAAGCGATTCCGCGCCCCTCGGCAGCGAGAATGCCTTTCATGCGCGTCGCCCAACGGCCGCGGCCCGCAATGACAAAGCGGAACGGCTCAGTCACCGCGAGCAATCCTTTCACATACCAGGCGCGCTGCTTTTACGGCGCTTACCACTTTCCCCGAAAAAATATGAAGCTCGTGACGGGCTTTCTCTTCGAGATAGAGAATCCGCCGATCTTGTTCCGGATTGTCTTCCACCACTCGGATCGTGAATCGAGAGCCTGCATATACCGCTTTTTTGGCCATGGGTACGGAAAGGGCAGCATCGTCGCGCATGGCCTCGAAGCGCGTGAAAGGGACACGTTCAAAGGATGGCCGATTCAGGATGGCGGCATAAGGCTCGGGAATCTTCTCGTCCGGATTCCTGGTTGTCCAGTGATTGGTGTTTTTCGCCGAGCCGAACTGGGTGAAGTACGAATTTCCATAAGGATCAAATGCGGTGAACGGCCCGTCCACCACGACCAGAGCGACACCGCGTAGCACCTGAGGCATCTCCACGAGTATTTTTTCGGCCACTTGGTACTTGGCTGACTGGAACAATCCGCGACTGGGCCCCAGTCCATAGGTGGCGAAGATCACGAAATCGTAATCGCCACGCATCACCGGACGGTAGAGCTCCTGGCGGAAGTTTATCCCCAGTCGGCGAACCTTAAGTTCCAACGATTCACGAAGCACCTGCGGGTCGTATATGTTCTCGTCCACTTCGTAGCATCTATCGATGAAGCCGAAATCCATCCACGTCGGCTTGCACGGCCGCAGAAGCAAATTGTGCCGGGCCATGATTCTTTCATAGGTATCTGGAGGTGTGAGTGAGCCTTCTTTGGGAATTGCGTAATAGTGGCGCGTGTTTCGCACAATGGAGGGGCTAAATGTGCCGACGAATTCCGCGCGCGCTTCTTGAATCTCTTCAATTGTTTCCGCGCTGCGTGGGTAGTGATATCCGGAATGGATCCGGAATTGATTGATGTCCGACGCCGCGCGGAGAATGCCCAGGGGATCGAAAAGATCCACCGAGTGACCTTGTTCGGCGAGCCGGATGGCGGAATACGCGCCGTAAATTCCCGCGCCCACTACTGCAATTTTTGTGCTCACGATTCTGGCTGCGGCGAGGCGTTGCGGACACTCTCCGGATTAGCCGGTTTGAGCATTCCGTCTCGCAAGAAGTAGTCGATCCCACGCCAACGAATGGTTCTGCGAGTGAAGCTGGCTAGCCAAATGACGAAGGCGGTAGCGTCCCAAATAGGAATTAACACCATTTTTGACCAGAGGCCGCGTTGCCTCAGGCCGTACACGCCGACCAGCCAGGTCATGAGCACTCTGAGAAAGACGTAGCCACCGAGGTAGGCGAGCGCCGTTCCGAGGGTCGGAAGCACGGCAACAGCAAGGAGCGACCATGGCAAGCCAAATGTGAAGATAAGTCCTAAGTGGCCCCACGGACGCATGTGGCGCATCACGGTCATCCAGCGGGTGCGTTTGTAGAGCAGATCCTTCATGGAATGAAAATCAGGAGTAGTGTGTACGACGTAGGGGAGTAGTTCGACTTCATACCCTTGCTCGGTGATGAGCCGGCAAGTCAGAAGATCGTCCGCAGGCCGATTTTCAATGGCTTTGAATCCACCAAAGCCTTGCACGCGCGCGCGGGTGGTCACGATGGTTTGGCCGAATCCGAACTTCACTCCATCCAATTGCCAGGCGACGAGGATGCCCGGAAAAAAATCGCAGATCATGCCCAGTTCCTGGAGGTTTTCGGTAAAGCCGGTCTCCTTGGTCGCAGAGTAAAAGCAGGTTACTCCTCCGATTCTTGGGTTTTGCAAGGGAGCAACGACTGAACGTAGATAATCGGGTTCGACGCGAACGTCACCATCGGTAAGTACCAAGACCTCATGACGCGCTTCTTTCGATAACCGGTCCAGCCGCGCGACCTTGTCATTGATGGCTGTGTGGTCGGGGCCAAAGAGCAATCGGATTTGGGTGTTCGGAAAATCTTGCATCAGTTTCTTTAGAACCGGCAGCGCGGAATCATTTTCGTCGACGCAAAAAATAATCTCGTATTCGGGATAGTCCTGCCGGCAGAAGCTCGCGTAGTTTTCATAAGCCTCTTCATCGAGTCCGCGGATGGCTTTTAGACAACTGACGGAGGGAGTGAATGCAGGTTGCTTCGCGCGCGGCTGCCGGGCCCGCGCAAAATACCGCAGGGCACTATAGACGGCGAGGCAGTAGTAGATGAAGGGAATGGCGGCGACGCCAAACAAAACGTAGTACTCAATCCTCACAGCGCTCGTGCCTCGAGTCTATAGCGATTTCACTTCCGCCGGAGGCCAATGCGGGAGCGAATCGCCAGCGTTCGTCTCATTCGTGTCTGTAACGAAAGGCCGCTGTTCTTATGCCTTCTACACCTCGGCAGAAGAGCAGCACTCTCCCAGCGCTTGGCTTGGAGGAGTTCGGCCCATAGAGTAACATTAAATGAGGAATTCCACAGAGAGGGCCACGGGCACGTCACGTGCAAAGACGTGCATATTACTCGGGCAAATTAACCATCGAATGAGAGCTGGACCTGGGCTTCACCTTAAGACTTATCTTTCGCTTTTCGTGATTGTCATCTTCGCGCCGCTTGGAAGCGTTTTGTTGGGCAAGGGTATGAAAGGCGTTGGATCGGCGGTAACCTGGACGCCCCACGATTTCTTGCCTGTTCTCCTTCGGATTCTCTCGAATGGCTACATCTGGCTAGGCATCGCTTCGCTACTTACGTTTTTTGTAGCCTACATGCTGATTTTGAGTTGGGCCGACTATAGTTATGTTCAGCCTTCCACATCTCTTTCCTACGCTACTGTAGCCATCCTTAGCCATTTCGTTCTGGGCGAGTTGATTACTCCCTTGCGCTGGCTGGGGGTCGCTGTGATTTGCACGGGTGTGTTTATTGTTGGACGGACGTCTCCGCGGGCCCACGGGGCGAAACACGAATGAGATCCTTCATCTTGTTTTTCCTCATCATCGCCTCGGGGACTGGCGGGGAACTATGCGTGAGCCGGGCCATGCGGAGTATTGGAGAGGTGCATGATTTCAGCCCCAAATCCATCCTGGATTTTGTTCTTCGAGCATTGCGCATGCCATGGATGTGGATAGGCATCGCCATGATGAGCCTGGGATTTTTCGCGCTCCTGGCCATTCTCTCCTTTCAGGACGTGAGTTTCGTCGTGCCGGTCAGTGCCCTGAGCTACGCTGCAGGCGCTTTTGGGGCCAAGGCTTTCCTGGGCGAACGCATCAGCCGCCACCGTTGGCTAGGCATTGCCGTCGTTTGCATTGGTGTCACGATCGTATGGTGGAGTCGAAAGTAACCCCTAACCGAGAATTGCGCCGTTAAACCCTGTGGGGATCTTCCAGAAATCACTTTTGCAAAGGAAAAGGCCAGAGCTTATGCCCTGGCCTCGTAGATGAATTGTTGGATTCGATCGCCTCAGCGAGCGGATCCCCCATGGCCGCCACCTTGATGCGATTCGTGTTCGGCCGGCTTGTCCTGGTGGGTTTGCTTGGGCTTGGAGGAATTGGGATGGTCGTTGTTCGTATGTGTCGCGTTAGTTTGCGCGGCGCTTGGGCGATTGGGCTTGGGCTGATTCGTATTGGTATGCGTGGCCGCTTCCGGATGGTCCGCGGAGTTTACCGTATTGGGGTGGTTGTTCGTCGAATTGTAACTGCCGTTGGTCCGCGCGCTGGGGGGACGATCCATTTGTGAGTTTGCGTTTGCGCCCGGACGATTGGCATTCATGCTCGCCGGCCGTGCTGCAACGACGCCCTCTCCCTTGAAAACAGCGGGTTTTGAAGTGGCAGCGATTGCTGGTTGGCCGTGGTTGACCGACGCCAACAGGCTGTGGTCATTGCGCGCCATTTGTTCGTGTTGCGTCTGCAACTCGGTGGGTTGGATGTGCTGCTCGCGCATCGCGGCTTGCTCTTCGGCTGTTGGCTGGGCCGTGCTGCCACCCGTGCCGCCGTTGTAGCTGACATTGTTCACAACGGTTTTGTTCACGACGGTGTTGTTGATGTAGGTGTTATGAATCACGGTGGTGTTCACATTGGTGACCGCCGTGTTGTAGGCAAAAACTCCGCCGCGCCATTCGCCGCCGACGAAGCCGACGCCGCCGTACCCGAAGCCGTAGTTAATTCCGCCATAGAAACCAACATGCGGTCCCCAATATCCGGCGTGCCAGAGGTAGACACCGCCGCCCCAGCCCCAATAACCCGGGGTCCAGAGGAAGCCAGGCGTGGGGGCAATCACCCAAGTGCCTGGAACCCAATAGTAGCCTGCCGGTCCGTAAGCCCAATAACCAGGGGTCCACAGGTAACCGGGGCCCGGGCAGATAGGCTGTGCGTAGATGGGCAGCACAGGTGGACCAATGTGTATGGAGACACCCACGGCGATTTGCGCGGGGGACGCGGAGGGCATTGCCAATGTCGTAAGAACCACAAGGAGAAGCAGGACTGCAATTTTTGTCAGGCGAATCATGGTGAACTCCCCTAGAATTCACTTGCTTGGTAACGTTCGTTCTTGACTTCCTAGCGATTGAGTCTGAACTGGGCGCTAGTTAGAGAATGAAACCCGAGGGAAGCGAAGAAGTTGCAGCGCCCGCGTTCCTGGCCTTGTATTCAAAAATATAGGGTTAAGGGAACGTCGAGAAGGGTGACGAAGGGCGGTGAGTAGCCAATCAGGAACCTGTCCCAAAGAACAAGGGAGGCAGATCCAGCCCGAACGGAGTGGCACAGCTAAGGAGTGCGTGTTTCGGGATAGATCCTGATCCAATGGCTGCGCTTCATGGCTCTAGCTTGTTTCCCATTGGAATTTGAAATGATCAGGCTGGAGGGCTGCACCGGCATGTGGCAGTCTACACAGCTCCCCAAAATCTTTTCCCGTAATTTGGCGAACTCGCCGCAGGCTTCTGGACGGTGGCATTTCAGGCAGTGTTCGGAAAATCCGGTGGCCTCTCGTTGGACCTGATGCACGTCGTGGCAAGTGGAGCATGTCAAGTCCGTGGAATTTTGAAAGCAGCGACTCCTCTGCAAAAGGGAGACTTGATTGCCGTGCACATCCACTCTTGTGTCCGGATCAGCAGGGTCGTGCCGCAAGTAGTTGTCCAAGGGCTGTCCTGG
>Ga0181523_10000387_pt1 | contig 49213 bp, 50 predicted proteins | sample PEATcosm2014_Bin_43_FD_119752 | JGI IMG/M metagenome (GOLD analysis project Ga0181523, IMG submission 119752) | Peatland microbial communities from MTU Mesocosm Facility, Houghton, MI, USA - PEATcosm2014_Bin05_30_metaG | ecosystem: Environmental > Terrestrial > Soil > Wetlands > Peat | place... | reverse complement strand
CTTGACGGGGATGACGGCGGCGATGTCGCAGGGGAATGCCTCGGACGGCATGGTGATGTGGATGCCCTTGGCGGGCCGGATGGAGTGCGGATTGTGGCGCTCGTCGAGCGCGCGGACCTCGTCGGCCCACACACCGGCGGCATTGACCACGACCGAGGCGCGCACGTCGAACGGCTCGGACCCCAGTGGTGCCACCGTTGCACCGACCACCCGGCCGGTGGGGTCGGAGTTGAGGGCGACGACCGGCGTGTGGTTGGCCGCCACAGCACCATGGTCGAGCACGGCGGTGCGGATCACGGCAAGGGTCAGCCGGGCGTCGTCGGCGCTGGCGTCCCAGTAGAGGAAGCCGGCCACCAGGTGGTCGGCGCGGAGGGTCGGCATGTGGGCCAGTGCCTGGGCCCGTGACACCTTCTCGTGACGCCGGCCGATCCGTATACCGCCGGTCAGGTCGTAGAGCCACAGTGCCGTCAGGTAGACGCGGGCCACACTGCGATTGACCACGCCGTCCTTCCCGAAGAGCGGGATGAGAAAGGGGAGGGGCGTGACCAGGTGGGGGGCATTGTCCAGCAGTCGCTGGCGCTCGGCCAGGTTCTCGTAGACCAGCCGGTACTCTCTCTGTTGGAGGTAGCGCAGACCGCCGTGGACCATCTTGGACGACTTCGACGACGTGCCGGAGGCGAAGTCGTCCTTCTCCACCAGGGCGGTCCTGAGGCCACGGCTGGCGGCATCCAGCGCCACCCCGGCCCCGGTGATGCCACCTCCGATGACCAGCACGTCGAACTGCTCGGAGGCGAGTCGGCGGAGAGCATCCCCCCGCTGGAATCGGCCGGCGTGCGGCTCGGCGACGCGAAGGCGATCGGGCATGCCCAAAGCCTGCCACAGGTGGCCGGGCCCACCGTCTGGAGGGCGGCGCCACCAGTCTCAGGCCAGCGCCTCGATCCTTATCACCAACGATTGTTGAGAAACAATCGTTGGTGATATACTGGCGGTCATGCGTACCCCTGAGGAGTTGACCGAGCTGTTCCGGTCCTCCGGGCGCAAGGTGACCGCCCAGAGGCAGTGCATCTTCCGGGTCCTCCAGGGCGACGAGACACATCCCTCGGCTGAGGCGGTCCATGCAGTGGTCAGTCGGGAGATGGAGACCATCTCGCTCAAGACCGTGTACCAGACCCTCCACGACCTGGCCGAGTTGGGGGAGATCGCCTCGCTCGACGTCGGCACCGGCATGACACGATTCGATCCGAATGTGACCGATCTCCACCACCACCTGGTCTGCCGCCAGTGCGGCAGCGTGCGCGACCTGGTGGCTGTCTTCCCCGAACTGCGAATTCCGGAGGGGGCGGACCTCGGGTTCGACGTGGGTTCCGCGGAGATCGTCTTCCGGGGCCTGTGCCCCGAGTGCCGGGCGCCTGCCGGCCGCGGCCGGGCCCGGGCGCGGTCCTCGACCTAGATGCCCGACCCAGGAGCCAGTCCGATCAGCGACCATCTACCACCGCCGATTCGTGGAAGCCTCCACGACGGCTAGAGCCAGGAGAGGAACACCGTGCCAGCACTGAAGCACAGCAAGACCGAGGAGAACCTGAAGGAGGCGTTCGCCGGCGAGAGCCAGGCCAATCGCCGCTACCTCTACTTCGCGCAGAAGGCGGACGTCGAGGGCTACCCCGACGTGGCCGCGCTCTTCCGGTCCGTCGCCGAGGGGGAGACCGGACATGCGTTCGGCCACTTCGACTTCCTCCGCGAGGTAGGCGACCCGGTCACCGGCGCCCCGGTCGGCCCGACCGAGGACAATCTGAAGTCCGCCGTCGAGGGCGAGACGTACGAGTACTCGGAGATGTACCCGGGGTTCGCCCGGACGGCCCGTGACGAGGGCTTCGACGAGATCGCCGAGTGGTTCGAGACACTGGCCCGGGCGGAGAAGAGCCATGCCAGCCGGTTCACCGAAGGGTTGGCCTCGGTCTCCTAGGCACGTCGGGTGGTGTGCCACCCCGGTGGAGCAGGGGACCGGCCCGGGAGGAGTCCCCGGGCCAGGTCCTCTCGCCACCACGGGCGTGGAGCCGGTCTGCGGACCCCGACCCACGGCAACGACCCTTCGATCCACGGCACCGACCGTTCGAGATGACGACCACCTACGACCCGGCTCATCCGGAGTACCTCGACGAGCCCGACCTGCGCGTCGAGCTCGAGCGCGTCTACGACCTGTGCCACGGGTGCCGGCTCTGCTTCAACCTGTGCCCGTCGTTCCCGACGCTCTTCGATTTCATCGATGCCAGGGACGGGGACGTGGCCGGTATGACGCCGGCCGAACAGGACCAGGTGGTCGACGAGTGCTACCAGTGCAAGCTCTGCTACGTGAAGTGCCCCTACGTGCCCCCCCACGAATGGCAGCTCGACTTCCCCCGGCTGATGATGCGGGCCCACGCGGTGCGCCACGCGGCCGGGGTGCCGCTGAGGGAGCGCCTGACCGATCAGTTCCTGGGCCGCACCGACCTCCTGGGCAGGGTGTCGACGACGGCGGCGCCGGTGGTCAATGCCCTGACCGGCCGCCCGGGCTCGGTTCCGCGGCGGCTGATGGAGAAGACGGTCGGGATGGCCTCGGAGCGGCTGCTCCCGCCGTATGCCCGGCAGCGGTTCTCCACCTGGTTCAGGCGTCGGCGTCACCGGATGGCAGCCGACCTCCCTGGAGAGGGGAAGGCTGGCCCGCCACAGGGCTCGGTATCGGTGTTCCCGACCTGCTTCGTGGAGTACATGGATCCGGCCATCGGCCAGGACCTGGTCAAGGTGTACGAGCGGAACCGGGTCTCGTGCTCGCTGCCCGAGGGAGCCCAGTGCTGCGGCGCCCCCTGGCTCCACCAGGGCAACATCAAGCAGTTCATCCGGGCGGCCACCCGGAACGTCGAGGTGCTGGCCGCCGAGGTCCGGGCCGGAAGGGAGGTGGTCGTGGCCCAGCCGACCTGCGCGTACGTACTGCGCAGGGACTACCCGATCTACCTGGCCCGGACCTCGTCGGCCGCCGACGCCGAACTGGTGGCGGCCCACACCGTCGACCCGGCTGAGTACCTGGTCGCCCTGCACCGCGGCGAGGACACCGAGCTCGACACCGAGTTCCCCGGACGCGAGTCGGGGGCGGTGCCCGATGTGGTCACCTACCACGTCGCCTGCCATCTGCAGGCCGAGCAGATCGGGATGAAGAGTCGTGACCTGCTGCAGGTGGCCGGGGTCAAGGCGACCCTGGTCCGACGCTGCTCCGGCATCGACGGCACCTGGGGCTACCGCGCCGAGAACTACGCGCTGGCACGCAAGGTGGCCGGCCCGCTCGGACGCGAGGTGCAAGAGGCCGGCCACGACGTGGTGTGCGGCGACTGCCACCTGGCCAATGGGTCGATCGAGCAGGAGACGGGTCGCCGGCCGGTCCATCCCATACAGTTGATGGCCCGGGCCTACGGCATCCCCGAGGAGGGACGGCGATGACCGCCGTGCGAAGGCTCACCCTCGACGACATCGCCGACCAGCGGGCGTACGAACGGGAGCGGGAGGAGTTCCGCCGGCGGGTGGTTGCCGTGAAGAAGCTCCGACGGGTCACCGTCGGCCCGGTGGTGACGCTGACCTTCGAGAGCAGGATGACCATGCGCTTCCAGGTGCAGGAGATGGCCAGGGCCGAGCGGATGACCACCGACCGGCAGATCCAGCACGAACTGGATGTCTACAACCGCCTGCTCCCGGCACCGGGCGAGCTGTCGGCCACCTTGTTCCTCGAACTGGTGAGCGAAGTGGAGCTGCGGACGTGGCTGCCCCGCCTGGTCGGCATCGAGCGTTCCTCCGAGGTGCGGATCGGCACCGGTGACGCGGTGGAGATCATCATCTCCACAGCGGAGGAGGAGCATGAGTCCCACCTGACCCGCCAAGAGACCACCTCGGCGGTGCACTACGTGCGGTTCCGGCTCGACGAGGACCAGGTGGCCACCTTCGGCCACGGGCCGGTGACCCTGGCGGTCAACCACCCTGCGTACCCGGACGGTATGCCGGGGGTGGTGCTGAGCGAGGCGACCCGGGCCGAGCTGGCAAGGGACCTGGCGGGGGAGTAGCCCCCCGGCCCGGCCGTCAGTTCCCGGAGAAGCGCGGCTCCCGGCGCTCCAGCGAGGCGGCGATGCCCTCACCGAAGTCGTCGGTCCCCATCAGCCGCAGTTGCTCGATCCGCTCGTGCTCGACTGCGGCGGCGAACCCGGCGGTCAGCTCGGAGCGTTGCGTCCTCCTGATGGACCGCACCGCCAGCGGCGCCGACGCGGCGACCTCCGCGGCGAGGTCGTGCGCGCCGGCCCGGGGGTTCTCGGCCAGCCGATCGCACAACCCGATCCGGAGGGCCTCCTCCCCGCCGATGCGCCGGCCGGTGACCAGCAGCTCGAGCGCCCGCTGGTGGCCGACCGCCCTGGGAAGGGTGAGGGACAGTCCGAACCCCTGGTGGAACCCGAGGCGGGCGAAGTTGGCCGCGAATCGGCTGTCCGGCGACCCCACCCGGAAATCGCCGGCCAGGGCCAGGCCCAACCCTCCGCCGATGGCTGCGCCCTGGACCGCCACCACCACCGGGAGCGGGCCGTCGACGAGGGCGATGGCGCAGTCGTACAGCGTGCGGATCGCATCAGATCGAGCCTCGTTCGACCGGGCGAAGTCCATCCCGGCACAGAAGTGCCTGCCCTCCGAGCACAGGACGATCGCCCGGCACCCCCGGCCGTCGGCCCAGGCGATGCCGTCGACGATGCCGGCCAGCAGGTCGGTGTCGAAGTAGTTGGCCGGGGGTCGGTGCATCTCCACTTCCGCCACGTGGCCGCCCGACAGGTCGACGGTGACGTCTCCGAAGGTCTCCATCACCGCGAGCCGTCCGCTGGTGCGGGCGGTGACGCGTCCGGGCCGGCCCGAGAGGCGGCGATCTCGCCCATCACCTCGGCGTTGTGCTCGCCGCTGAGTGCCGCCGGCCGTCGCACGACGGGGCCGGTGGAGCGCGAGAACCGCACCGGCTGGGGGATCACCTTGTAGCGGCCGGCCACCGGGTGGTCGTCCTCGGGCAGGGCATCGACCAGTTCTTCCAGGGTGGGGATGGCCGAGGCCGGGACGCCAGCGGCCTTGCAGAACGCCAACCACTCCTCGGTGGTGCGCTGGATGAGGATGGCGGCCACCTCGGCGTAGATGCTGTCGATGTGGGCCAGGCGTGAGCGCGCCGTGGCGACACGCTCGTCCCCGACCAGGTCGGTCCGACCTCCGGCTCGGAAGATGTCCTCGAAGTTCTTGCGGGTGTAGGGGAGGACGCTCACCCACCCGTCCTTGGTCCGTTGGGGTCTCCGGTTGGGGCTGAGGATCCGCAGGTAGCCGGGCTCGCCCTGGGGCGGGCGGGCGGTGGCCGCGCCGGCGTGCTCGACGAGCACGAACGCAGTCATGACGTCGACCATCGGGACTTCGATCCGCTGTCCCTCCCCGGTCCTCTCGCGATGGAGGAGGGCGGCGAGCACCGAGTAGGCAATGGTGAGGCCGCAGACCTTGTCTGCGATCAGGGTGGGGACGAACTGCGGCTTGCCCTCCATGCGGCGGAAGGTGTCGGGGAGGCCGGTACCGGCCTGGATCACGTCGTCGTAGGCGGGGGCGTCGGCGGCCGCCGAGTCCGACGGGTACCCCTGGGCCTGGAGGTACACGATGTCGGGCTGCACGTCGGCGATGTCCTCGTAGGAGAGGCCGAGCCGCTGCAGGGTGCCCGGCCGGAGGTTGGTGACGAAGACCTGCGCCGTGGCGACGACGGCCAGCAGGGCGTCCCGCCCATCGGCGGTCTTGAGGTCCAGCACCACGTTCCGCTTGTTGCGCAACAGGTTGAGGGCGATCCCGGAGAGCTGGGGGTGGGGTCCGGCGGTCATCACCCGGCTCAGCGTGCCTCTGGGGTCCTCGACGGTGATCACGTCGGCCCCCAGGTCGCCGAGGATCTGCGTGGCCAGCGGGCCCATGATGACCGTGGTGAGGTCGACCACTCGCACGCCGTCGAGGGGGCCCGTATTCGTTGGTTTGGTCACAGTGTTCCTCGGGGAAATTCCCCCTCGCTGACCGGTCATCAGGAGGCGGCAGCTGACGGCTGAGTGCCCACCTGGGTCGAGTCATCATCGGACCGCACGGTGCAAGTCGCTACGGTGTCCCCGTGGTGTGCAGCGCCCATGGTACAGAGTGGCCCCCGGCGGCTGGGGTTCATCGCCTCCTATGTCGGAGCGTTCCACCGACCGGTTCCGCACCGGCTTCCCCTCGCCATGGTGGCGCCGCCTGACGGGAGCGGCAAGGTGGTGGCAGAGTTCAACGCCATCCCGGGCAGGCCGTTGCACGCCTCCGCCGTGCCGTCGACGGAGGCGGGTACGTCCGAGTTGTTGCACCGCAACGTCTACGGGGTCCTGTTCGTCGACATCAGGGCGACCTCGCACCGGCTGATCGAGGCGAGTGCCAGCGGCGTGTCGGCGGCGTCGGCGATGACCGGGGTGATGCAGCTGGCGGAAGCCCAGGTGCATCGTTCCTTCTGCGTGGACGACATCCGCCCGCCGCTGCCCGGGGACCGCAACAGCCTCACGTCCTTCTATTTGGTGATCGGGTGGATCGTCGGCGGTTACCTGGTCGCCGCCATCCTCGGGGTCAGTACGGGCACCCGTCCGGCGAATGCCAACCGGGCCACGGTGCGGCTGTCCGCCGGCCGAGGGACCGACTCCAAAGGGTCGCGGCTCAGCCCCCGGAACCCTCCCGGGCGAGGGGATTGGGGGTCGGCGGCCCGATGCGGGTGAGCGTGTTGCGGTCGATGTGATGGAACGGCTGGTCGCGGTCGGGGATCTCCAGGACCCCCTCCTCCTCGTAGGACCAGGTCCCGTCGGGATGGGTGACCACGTGCATCCGGTAGCTGAGGGTCCGGAAGGCCTGGTCGAGGAAGGGGTTGGACAGGATGCCGTAGACCTCGGAGCCGACGGCCGCCCTCACCTCGAACTCGGATGCGTCCTGCTCTGCCGTTCCACCGGCCAGGAGCACCTGGCCGCGTGGAATCCCCAGGGTCAGGGTCACCGTGCCGGTCGCCGGCTCCCACAGCCAGTACCCCACCTGATCGTGGAAGGTCTCCGACTCACCCGGCTTGACGATGTGGGTGTGGTACCTGAGGCCGTACAGGAGCTGGGGGCCGTTGGTCTGACGGTCGATGGGCTGGAGCTCGTAGCGCTCGACGAACGCGTCGCGTTCGGTCCCGTCGGCAGACGGGTGCTCGTCGTCCCCCCTGGTCCCCTCCCAGACGCCGGCCAGGGCGGTGAGCGGTCCGAGCCTCGACAAGGTGTCTGGGTCACCGTCGGGTTCGGTGAAGAGATCGTCCCCGTACGGCTCGATTCCGGTGAAGTTCATCGCCATGCAAACCTTTCGTCTCGCTCCGTCTGCCGCCACGGCCTGCGCAACCGGCAGCGGTGCTCTCGGGGTCCGGCGACCCGCCCAGTGTAGGTGGGGCCGGCCCGCATGGGAGGTGGTGCGGCGCTCCGGGCAAGGTCTCCGGCCAGCTGTTGGAGCCGGACCGGGCAAGGTCGGGCGCTCATCCTCGCCTCGTCGCCCACAGCGGGTGGCCTGACCGGAACCTCTCCGAGGACCGGCGGCGACGCACCTCGGTGCACGAGAGAAGGAGAACCACCATGAGCAGCGCAACCACCACCACAATCACCGGCAACCTGACCAGGGACCCGGAGATCCGCTACACCCGGGACGGGCAGGCCACCACCTCACTGGGCGTGGCCGTGAATCGTCGGTGGCAGAACCGGGAGTCCAACGAATGGGAGGAGTCGACCTCCTTCTTCGACGTGGTGACCTGGCGCGAGTTGGCGGAGAACGTCGCCCTCAGCCTCACCAAGGGCATGAGGGTGGTGGTCAGCGGCCGGCTCGAGCAGCGCAGCTGGGAGACCGAAGAGGGTGACCGCCGGTTCAAGGTGGAGATCGTGGCCGACGAGGTCGGAGCCAGCCTCCGATTTGCCACCGTCGATGTCCACCGGGTCGAACGCCAGTCGGCGACCGACGCGGGGCACGGCCCGTCGACGGACGGCTCGAGCGCGGAGGGCGAGTCGGTGGGTGCCAAGTCGTGAGCCCGGGCGCCGGGCCGTGGGCGGCGACACCGCGGGCGACCAGGGCCCGATTCACTTCCTCGGTGCACCTCACGAAACGAGAGGTGTTCACCGCTTGCCAGGCGCTGGCCGATGCCGACCGGGTACTGGTGAGGTCGGGGCTGGTGGAGGAGGCGCACGCCCTGGGGGACCTCTTCGAACTCTTCGAGGAACGGCTGTCGGCGGTCGAGTTGGGGCGGCCGCCGTGCTGATCCCCCGCACGGGGTGACCCCGTTGCTCCCTGCCGGGCGGGATGCGCCCGGTAGGCATGGCCCGCTCAGCGGGCAGGCAGGGTGAGCAGGGCGCGGAGGAGGCCCGCTCAGCTCTGTCCGGGCTCGTACTCGAGGGACAGGGAGTTGATGCAGTAGCGGAGCCCGGTGGGCGCGGGCCCGTCGGGGAAGACGTGGCCGAGATGGCCCCCGCACCGTGCGCAGGTGATCTCCGTCCGCCTCGTACCGAAGCTCCGGTCCTCATGCTCGTTGATGGTCCCCTCGTCGAGGGCCCGGTAGAAGCTGGGCCACCCGGATCCGGACTCGAACTTGGTCTCACTGGGGAAGAGGGCGGCACCACACCCGGCACAGGTGAACATGCCGCTCCCCTCGACGTGGAGCAGATCGCCCGACCAGGCCGGCTCGGTGCCCTTCTGACGCAGCACCGCGTAGCGCTCCGGCGTGAGCCGCTCCTTCCACTCCTCGTCGGTCAGCTCCACCCGGCTGGCGGCGTCGGTCGGCTTGCTCTCGGTCATCGTCACTCCTCCTCCAGCCGGCAGGGCACGGGACACACCCCGTGGCCGGATGCCGGCAACGAACACAAGAGAGAACCCCGGCGGAGGGCGGGGTGTTCCCGGCACCGCCCGAAGGCGCCGCCCGGTGCCCGGCGGAGAGACATCTCCCGGTGCCGACGCCGCCGCACGCCGGCCGCGAAACCCGGAAGTCCGTTTGCTAACGTCGCGTCAGATTTCTCCGGACCCGGGTCCCCGGGCGGACCGGCCACGCAATACCGCCGCCCCGGGGCCGCACACGCTGGACCGGCGCCACAGGACGCCATCGCCATGGACCTTCGAGATCGACCTGAGGACGAGACCTTCCGGAAGGAGATCCGGGCCTGGCTGGACGACCACGTCGTCGGGGAGTTCGCCGCCCTCGGCGGACGCGGCGGTTCGGGCGACGAGACCTTCGGGTTCGAGACCCGCCTGGCGTGGGAGAAGGTGCTGGCCTCCGGCGGATGGACCGGCATCGGATGGCCGGTGGAGTGCGGCGGCAGGGGCGCGAGCATTGCCCACCAGGTCATCTTCAACGAGGAGTACGTGAGGGCCAGGGCTCCCGGTCGGGTGAGCATCCTCGGCGAAGGGCTGATCGGTCCCACCATCATCCAGTACGGGACCCCGGCGCAGAAGGAGCGGTTCCTCCCCCCGATCCTGGCCGGCACCGAGCTGTGGTGCCAGGGATACTCCGAGCCCGATGCCGGGAGCGACCTGGCCAACGTGCAGACCAGGGCCGTCCTCGACGGGGACGAGTGGGTGATCACCGGGCAGAAGGTGTGGACCTCCCTGGCCCACCAGGCGGACTGGTCCTTCGTCGTGTGCCGGACCGAGCCCGGCTCCGTCCGGCACCGGGGGCTGTCGTACCTGCTGGTGCCCATGGACCAGCCGGGCGTGGAGGTCCGGCCCATCACCCAGCTGACCAGGACCTCGGAGTTCAACGAGGTGTTCTTCGACGGCGCGCGCACCGGACGGGATCACGTGGTCGGAGCGGTGGGCGACGGCTGGCGGGTGGCACTGGCCACCCTCGCCTTCGAGCGCGGGGTGGGCCTCCTCGGCCATCAGATCTCCTTCCGCCGTGAGCTCGACCACCTGATCGCCGTGGCCCGCGCCAACGGTGCGGCCGCCGACCCGGTGATCCGCCAGCGCCTGGCCCGTTCCCATGCCGAGTTGGAGATCCTCCGCTACAGCACCCTGCGCAGCCTCTCGAACTTCGACGGCCCGGTGGCGCCACCGGAAGCATCCATCATCAAGCTGTACTGGGCCACGTGGCACCGTCGGCTGGGCGAGCTGGCCATCGACGTCCGGGGCCCGGCCGGGATGGTGGTCGAGGCCCCTCCCTACGAGCTCGACGAGTTCCAGCGCACCTTCCTGTTCAGCCGGTCGGAGACCATCTACGGCGGGTCGAACGAGATCCAGAGGAACATCATCGGCGAGCGGGTACTCGGACTGCCACCCGAACCCAAGGGGGCCGTCCGATGACCGACCGAGCCACGAGCGGTCCCCGCCTCCCGGTCCCGCCGTCGGGGCACGGCCTCCTCGACGGCAAGATCGTCGTGGTCACCGCGGCGGCCGGCACGGGCATCGGGTTCGCCACCGCCAAGCGATGCGTGGAGGAAGGCGCCACCGTGGTCATCTCCGACGCACACCACCGCCGGCTCGGAGAGGCGGCCGATGCCCTGTCCGAGTTGCCCGAGCTCGCCGGTGTGCGCCCCCTGGCCGTACCTTGCAACGTGACCGTGGAGTCTGAGGTGCGGTACCTCTACGACGCCGCCGTGGAGCACCACGGCCGGTTCGACGTGGCCGTCAACAACGCGGGCCTCGGCGGCCAGGCCGATGTCGTGGACATGACCGACGAACAGTGGTCCCTTGTCCTGGACGTGACGCTGACCGGGACCTTCCGCTGCACCCGCGCCGCCCTCCGGCACCTCTACGCCCGGGGCGAGGGAGGGGTGATCGTCAACAACGCGTCGGTGCTCGGTTGGAGGGCCCAGGCGGGCCAGGCCCACTACGCGGCGGCCAAGGCCGGCGTGATGGCGCTCACCCGTTGCAGCGCGGTCGAGGCGGCCCCCCACGGCGTGCGCATCAACGCCGTGTCGCCCAGCCTGGCCGTGCATCCCTTCCTCAACAAGGTCATGGCCGACGAGGAGCTGGCCGAACTGAGCCGACGCGAAGTGTTCGGACGTGGTGCGGAGGTCTGGGAGGTGGCCAACGTGATCGCCTTCCTGGCCAGCGAGTACGCCACCTTCCTGACCGGCGAGGTCGTCTCCGTCAGCAGCCAGCATCCCTGAGCGCGTGTACCGGCATGGTGTCGAGCGCGTCCGATGGCGTCCCCAGCCGGCCGGCGGGGGCCATGCACTACCCTGACGGCGTGTCAGATGTGACGGATCCCCGCGGGGACCTCCAATGGGGGACCATCCCCTGCGTGGTCGAGGACGCAGCCGCCCGGTTCGGCGGGTCGGAGGCCCTGGTCGACCGGAACGGCCCCGGCGGGACCACCATCCGGCTGACCTTCGATCAACTGGCCGAGGACGTGGCTGCCGCCACCCGGGCCATCGTGGCCGACGGCATCGATCGGGGCGACCGGATAGCCATCTGGGCGCCCAACTGCGCCGAGTGGGTCATCGCCGCGCTCGGCGCCGTGGGGGCGGGGGCGGTGCTCGTCCCGCTCAACACGCGGTTCAAGGGGGCGGAAGCCGCCTACGTCCTCCGTGAGTCGGGGGCGAGGTTGCTCCTCACCGTCGAGGGCTTCCTCGGGACTGACTTTCCACGCATGCTCGACGAGGCGGTGTCCGCCGGTGAGAGGCTGCCCAACCTCCAACGCGTGGTGGTCCTGCGGTCCGATCACAGCGTGGGGAGGGAGGGCGCAGCCTCCACGGCGACGGGTGGCCGGGTCGTCCAGTGGGACGCCTTCCTCCGGGAGGGCGGCTCGGCCTCCCCGGACGTGGCCGCGGGCCGGACCGCCTCGATCACCCCCGGGGACCTCTCCGATCTGGTGTTCACCTCGGGGACCACCGGCCGGCCCAAAGGGGCGATGACCACCCACGGCCAGACCTTGCGCACCTTTGCCACCTGGTCCGAGGTGGTCGGCCTGCGCCAGGGAGACCGCTACCTGATCGTGAATCCCTTCTTCCACACCTTCGGGTACAAGGCGGGCATCCTGGCCTGCCTGATGACCGGGGCCACCATGGTCCCCGAGCCGGTCTTCGACGTCGACGTGGTGCTGGCCCGCCTGTCCGAGGAGCACATCTCGGTGCTGCCGGGCCCACCCACCATCTTCCAGGCGATCCTCGACCGTCCCGATCGCCAGGGATTCGACCTGTCATCCCTGCGCCTTGTGGTCACCGGAGCGGCCGTGGTCCCGGTCGAGTTGGTCGAGCGCCTGTGGTCGGAGCTGGGGGTCGAGACGGTGCTCACCGCCTACGGCCTCACCGAGGCCACCGGGACGGTGACCATGTGCCGGCGGGGCGATTCGGCCGAGGTCATCTCCGGGTCCTCGGGCCGGGCCATCCCCGACGTGGAGGTCCGGATCGTGGATGCCGACGGGGCCGAGCTGAAGCCGGGCGAGCCCGGCGAGGTCGTCGTGCGCGGCTACAACGTGATGCGCGGCTACTTCAACGACCCCGTCGCCACCGACGAGGCAGTCGACAGTGACGGATGGCTCCACACCGGCGACGTGGGAGTGATGGACGAAGGCGGGAACGTCACCATCACCGACCGCCTAAAGGACATGTACGTCAGCGGTGGATTCAACGTGTACCCGGCCGAGATCGAGGCGGTGCTGCGGCTCCACCCGGCGGTGGCCCAGGTGGCGGTCATCGGCGTGCCCGACACCCGAATGGGCGAGGTCGGGCTGGCCCTGGTCGTGCCCGCCCCCGACGCCGCACCGGGCGACCTCGAGCCGGAGCTCGTCGCCTGGGCCAGGGAGCGCATCGCCAACTACAAGGCCCCGCGTTCCGTGCGGGCGGTCGAGGCCCTGCCCCTCAACGCCAGCGGCAAGGTGCTCAAGCGCGAGCTGCGCGAGCAGTTCGCCGCCGGAGCGTGAGGTGCGTCCGCAGTGCCGGCCCCGCTGGCGACGGGCGCCAGTGAGCGCTACAGGATCACCCCCGCAGTTCGGAGCGAAAGGAGAGTGCCGTGCGAGGCATCGTCTACACCGGTGAGGACGTAGAGGTCACCGACCAATTGAGTCTCGGTGACCCGGGTCCCACCGAGGTCCGGGTGGCCGTCGGGGCTGCCGGCGTCTGCCATAGCGACCTCTCGGTCATCAACGGCACCATCCCGTGGAAGGCCCCTTCGGTCCTCGGCCACGAGGGGGCCGGCGTGGTCGAGGCGGTTGGCTCCGAAGTGCAGTCGGTGAAGGTCGGTGACCATGTGGTCATCGCCACCCTGGCCAGCTGCGGCACCTGCCGGGCCTGTAGCACCGGCCACCCCACCTGGTGCATCAAGACCCTGGGCAATGTGTCCCAGCCGTTCACCTACAAGGGTGAGCCGGCGTCCAACTTCGCCGCCACCTCGGTGTTCGCCGAGTCCACCATCGTCAAGGAGGTCCAGGCCGTCAAGATCTCCAAGGAGGTCCCGATGACCTCGGCCTGCCTCATCGGCTGTGGCGTGCTGACCGGTGTGGGAGCGGTGCTCAACCGGGCCAGGGTGCAGGCGGGGGAGACCTCGGCGGTGTTCGGTGTTGGTGGCGTCGGGCTCAACGTGATCCAGGGGCTGCGCCTGGCCGGGGCCAGCCGGATCATCGCTGTCGACACCCTGGCGTCCAAGGAGGGACTGGCCCGCCAGTTCGGGGCGACCCACTTCGTCGATGCCTCGACGACCGACGCAGTGGTCGCCATCCGCGAGCTGGTCCCGCCCGGGCCCGCCCGGGTGACCGGAGCGCTCGGATGGACCGGGGGGGTCAACTGGTCGTTCGACTGCGTTGGCCATCCGGCGGTCCTGCGCAACGCTCTCGACGTCCTCGACTGGGGGGGCAACGCCCTGGCCATCGGCATTCCACCCCAGGGCACCGAGGTGGCCGTCGACGTCAACTCCCTGGCCTACGTCGACCGCGGGCTGCTGGGGTGCCGGTACGGGTCGTCCCGCCCCCACCACGACATCCCTCTCATGGTCGAGCTGTACCTCTCGGGCAGGTTGATGCTCGACGAACTGGTCACCGAACGCCGCCCTCTCGAGGGCTTCCGCGAGATCGTGGAGGACATGGAGGCCGGCAAGTTGGCTCGCGGTGTGCTGACGTTCTAGTCCGCCGTACTGCCGTACTGCCGCACTGCCGGAGGCGTCGAGCCCGTACGATCCGGGTAGAACGAGTTCGAAGGATCGTGGTCCGGCTACAGGGGTTCCGGCACTTGCGGGCAACCGCGCACAGAGCAGTCGGGTGAAAGCGAGGCAAGCATGAGCAAGGCAGGCAGCGGCACCGTCCCGATGGTGACCCTCAACGACGGGCACCAGATCCCGCAACTCGGGTTCGGGGTGTTCCAGATCCCGCCAGAGGAGACGGTGGAAGCCACGTCCAGTGCACTCGAGATCGGCTACCGGCACATCGACACGGCCGAGATGTACCGCAACGAGAAGGAGGTGGGCGAGGCGGTGGCCCGGTCCGGCCTCGATCGCTCCGAGGTCTTCATCACCAGCAAGCTCAACAACGGCTTCCACCGCCCGGAGGACGCCCGCAAGGCCTTTGACGAGACGCTCGGTGCACTCGCCTCGGAGTACGTCGACCTGTTCCTGATCCACTGGCCGCTGCCCACCCGGTACGGCGGCGACTTCGTGTCCACATGGAAGGCGCTCATCGAGTTCCGAGAGGAGGGGAGGGCCCGGTCGATCGGCGTGTCGAACTTCCAGCGCCATCATCTCGACCAACTCCTGCTGGCCACCGAGACCGTGCCTGCCGTCAACCAGATCGAGGTGCACCCCTATCTCGTCCAGGACGAGCTGCGGGCCTACGACGCGGACCACCAGATCGCCACCGAGGCCTGGTCGCCGATCGCCCGGGGCAACGTGCTCGACGACCCGGCAGTCTGTTCGGTGGCCGAGCGGCGGGGCAGGTCGGCGGCCCAGGTCGTGCTCCGCTGGCACATCCAACGGCGGGACATCGTATTCCCCAAGTCGGTCACGCCCTCTCGCATGCAGGAGAACTTCGAGCTCTTCGACTTCGAGCTCGACGACGCCGACATGACCGCCATCTCGGCGCTCAACCGCGACGAGCGCACCGGGCCCGACCCGGACACCTTCGACCTCATCCCCGACTAGGCCGTGGGCTGAGCGGGCGGGGGCAAGGGGACCGGCTCTCGGATGATCCGGGAGGTAGCGCCCTGTTACAGTCGGCACCCGATATGACGGTGCGTCAGATTGAGGGGGAGTTCGCGACCGTGGTCGACGTGCTGCGCGCCGCCTCCTCGGCCAACGCTGACGTCGAGGCGTACGTTGAACCGGCCACCGAGGTGTCACCGCGGCGGTCCGTGACCTTCTCGGAGTGGGACATCGCTGCCGGCGGGGTGGCCGGACTGTTCGCCGAGTGCGGGGTGACCCGCGGCTCGGTGGTGTGCCTGCTGCTGCCCAGCTCCATCGAGTACATGATCTGCTATGCCGCCGCCGTTCGACTGGGGGCGGTCACCTCCGGCATCAACCTCCGTCTCGGCGCGCCCGAGGTGCGCTCGATCCTCGAGCGGACCCGACCCGTGGTGACGGTGGTGGAGGACGGTGCCCCCCGTCCAGGGCCGTCCGCAGGTTCGGTTCTCGAACGCTCCACCGTGGCGGTGTCCTTTGACGGCCCGGGCGCCCGGAGCCTGCCGGCGTTGGCTCCATCCGACCCGGTGGCCGTGGTGTGGACCAGCGGGACCACCGGGCTGCCCAAAGGGGCGGTCTTCGACCACGCCAACCTCCGTGCGGTCGCCGATGGGACCGACGTCCTCTCCGTGCCCGGCGACCGCCGGCTGTCGCCGCTGCCCTTCGCCCATGTCGGATCGATGACCCGCATGTGGGACGAGATCGCCAACGCCGTCACCACCGTCATCACGCCGACACCCTGGCGGGCCGCCGACGCCATCCGGGTGATGGCCGAGGAGCGGATCACCGTGGCCCAGGGGGTGCCGACCCAGTGGGCACTGGTGCTCGCCCACCCGGACCTCGAGGGAGCCGACCTGTCCTCGTTGCGCATCGCGGGCACCGGCGCCTCTCGGGTACCACCCGAACTGGTCACGACGATGCGGGAGCGACTGGGGGTACCCGTGGTGGTGCGATACACGTCGACCGAGGCATCCCTGGGCACCGGCACCGTGCCCGGCGACCCCGACCTGGCCGTGGCCACCACGGTCGGCAGGCCGGTCCCGGGGGTGTCGCTCGGGCTGGTCGACGACGACGGCGCGCCGGTGGCACCGGGCGACGTGGGGCGTGTGCTGCTGCGCTCGGCGGCGGTGATGCGGGGGTACTGGGGTGGGCCCCTGCGGGGTCCGGGCATCGAAGGGGTCGCCTACGACGACGGGGCCACCGCCGCGGTGCTCGGCAAGGACGGCTGGCTCATGACCGGCGACTTCGGATTCCTCGACGGCGACGGTCGCCTACATCTGGTCGGCCGGGCGAACGAGCTCTACATCCGGGGAGGCTACAACGTCTACCCTGCCGAGGTGGAGCGCGTGCTGGGCGACCATCCTGACGTCGGTCAGGTGGCGGTGGTCGGTGCCCCCGACCCGGTACTGGGCGAGGTGGGGGTGGCGTTCGTAGTGCCCGCCGGCGACGTGCTGCCCGACGAGGGTTGCCTGCTCGACGGGCTCCGGTCCCTGGTCAGTGGCTCGCTGGCCGACTACAAGGCGCCGGACCGGGTGGTGCTGGTGGACGGCCTTCCCCTGACCTCGATGATGAAGGTAGACAAGAGGATCCTGGCCGAACGGGCCGCCACCCTGCCGGATGCGGGGAGCCGGCCCAACGTTCCGAAGGACGGGTCCAGAGATCGACGAGAGACGACGAACGGAGCACGAGCATCATGACCGGAAGATCGATTCCCGCCCAGGGCGGGGTCACCGACGATCCCATTCGGATCGGCACCATGCTCTACACCCTGGTGGAGCCGCACCGGGGCCACCAGGTGGCCTATAACCGGTGGTACGAGCGGGACCACTTCTACGCCGGATGCCAGATCGGCGCCTACAACTTCGCCGGCGCCCGCTTCGTGGCCACCGCCCCGCTGAAGGGGCTCCGGTATCCCGCCGACGGTGCGGGCGGACCGTCCCCCCTGGTGCCCGATCCCCAGGTCGGGAGCTACGTGGGGATCTACTACGTGCTCGACGGCCACCACGACGAGTGGAACCGGTGGGCCGTCGACCAGGTCAACGTTCTGCACGCCGCGGGCCGCATGTTCGACGAGCGCGACCACATCCACACGGGGCTCTACCGGTTCGAGTGGGAGCACCGTCGCGAGGAGGACGGTGTGCCGGCCGAGCTCACCCTCGACCACCGGTTCGTGGGGATGGTGTCGGTGTTCGTCGAAGCCGGTGAAGGGGTGTCGCCGGAAGGGGTCGGTGCCTGGTACCGCGACGAGTACCTGCCCTCGGTGCTCCCGGGCACGGCCGTGGCCACCGTCCTGGCCTTCAGCCCGCTGCCCCTTCTGGCCGACGCACCGGGCGACGTGCCCCGGTCCGAGTCGGTGGACCAGCGGGTGCTCCTCTTGTTCTTCCTCGACTCGGAACCCCATGGTGCCTGGGATCAGGTCTTCGCCCGGCAGGGCGAGGCAGTGTCCTCCGCCGGCCTCGGCCAAGTGCTTTGGGCCTCGCCGTTCATCGCGACCGTCCCCGGCACCGACACCTACACCGACCAGCTGTGGTCGACCCCGGCACCATGAACGACGCCACCGACTTCATCGACCAGCTGGCCGAGCGGACCGACGCACGCGGATGGGTGGGCGCGCCCACCCTGTGGGAGCTGATCGAGCGGCGGGCCGAGGCCACTCCCGATGCCGTGCTCGCCCATGAGGACACCGGCCGCGAGCTGACGTTCGCCGGCTACCGCGACGCCTGCCTCCGCGCCGCCGCCGGTCTCCATGCCGACTTCGGCGTCACCAGGGACACCAGTGTCAGCTGGGAGCTGCCCACGTGGAACGAGTCCCTCGTGCTGGTGGGGGCGCTGGCCCGCCTCGGCGCGCGCCAGAACCCGCTGATCCCGATCTACCGGGGCCGCGAGGTGGGCTTCATCACCGAGCAGAGCGGGGCATCGTTACTGATCGTTCCCACCGTCTACCGGGGCTTCGACTTCGAGGCGATGGCGCTGGAGATCGCCGCCGAACACCACGGCCTCCGGGTACTGGTCGTGGACCGCGAGCTCCCCCAGGGTGACCCCTCCGAGCTCCCCGAAGTGGAAGCCCCTCCGGCCACCGCGGCCGAGGCCCCCATCCGCTGGCTGTTCTACACCTCGGGCACCACCGCCGACCCCAAGGGGGCACCGCACTCCGACCTGACGGTGATGGCCTCCGCGCTGGCCATGGCCGAGTGCCTCGACATCCGCGCCGACGACGTGTCGGCGTTGGTCTTCCCCTTCACCCACATCGGTGGGATCGGCTGGTTGCTCGCCTCCCTGTTCACCGGCTGCACCCTGTTGACGACGGAGTCATTCGACCCGGTGGCCACGCCGGCCTTCCTGGCGGACAACCACGTCACCCTGGCCGGATCGGGGACGCCCTTCCACCTGGCCTACCTGGCCGCCCAGCGGGCGGCCGGGGACGAGCCGCTCTTCCCCCAGGTCCGCTCCTATCCGGGCGGAGGTACGCCGAAGCCGCCGCAGCTCCACCACGACCTCAAAGAGGAGATCGGCGGGGTGGGCATCGTCTCGGGGTACGGGCTCACCGAGGCCCCCATCGTGGTGATGGCCTCGACCACCGACCCCGATGACAAGCTGGCCGACACCGAGGGGCGGCCGACCCCGGGGGTGGAGCTCATCGTGGTCGGCCTCGACGGCCGCCGGGCCGGACCGGGTGTGGAGGGGGAGATCCGTCTCAAGGGGCCCCAGGTCATCCGCGGGTATCTCGACCCGTCACTCGATGCCGACGCCTTCGACGAGGACGGCTACTTCCGCACCGGCGACCTCGGGATCGTCGACCAGGACGGGTACGTGACCATCACCGGCCGGCTGAAGGACGTGATCATCCGCCACGGGGAGAACATCTCGGCCAAGGAGGTCGAGGATCTGCTCTACACCCACCCGGCGGTGGCCGACGTTGCCGTCATCGGTCTACCGGACCCGAAGACGGGCGAGCGGGCCTGTGCCGTGGTCGCCGTGAAGGAGGGCCACTCCTTCGCCTTCGACGTCATGGTCGCCTACCTGAAGGGCAAGGAGCTCCGCCTCCAGGCCATCCCCGAGCAGCTCGTGGTGATCGAGTCGGTGCCCCGCAACCCTGCCGGCAAGATCCTGAAGCACACGTTGCGCCAACGGTTCGCGTCGACAACGAGCACGGAGGGAAACCCATGAGCCCGATCCAGCGGGTCACACTCGGCCAGGGCGGGCCGGAGCACGACGTCGCGAACGAGGCCGTCCGCTCGTTCATCGGGCGCCGGTTCGATGGAAAGGTGGCCGTCGTCACCGGGGCGGGCTCGGGGATCGGCCAGGCGGTGGCCCACCGTCTGGCCGCGGAGGGAGCCATCGTGGCCGCCCTCGACGTGGCCGTCGACAACCTGGCGGTCACAGTGGATGCCATCGGGGCAAACGGCGGCACGGCCAGGGCCTATCACTGCGACGTCACCTCGGAGTCGTCGGTGGACGACACCGTCGCCTCCCTGGCCGAACAGCTCGGCGCCCCTACGGTGGTGTGCAACGTGGCCGGCATCGGCGGCTTCTTCAACACCGTGGATATGCCCCTCGACCGGTGGGAGAAGATCCTGGCCGTCAACCTGACCGGTCCGTTCCTGGTCTGCCGGGCCACCCTGCCCCACCTCCTCGAGCACGGTGGCTCCATCGTGAACGTGGCCTCGAACACCGCGTTGATGGGCCAGGCCTACTCGGCGGCGTACTGCGCCTCCAAGGCCGGGGTGCTCATGTTCTCCAAGGCGCTGGCTGCCGAGTACCTGTCCCGTGGGGTGCGGGTCAACGTGGTGGCCCCGGGGGGCACTGATACACCGCTGATGGGCGCGTTCGAGCTTCCCGACGGGGCCGACTTCAAAGCACTCCGCACGATGATGACGCCCCTGGGGTTCTCGACGCCGGCCGAGATCGCCGCCTCGGTGGCCTTCATCGCCTCCGACGAGTCCTCCTACACGACTGGTGCGGTGCTGTCGGTCGACGGTGGGCTGACCATCTGACCCGAACGTCCGACCGGTGTGCCGGTCGACCGCCTGGCCGTCTTCAAGCCGAAATTCAGCTGACGGCCATCCGGACATCCACCACGGTGCAGGACCATGGGGTAGTGCGGCAACGTGTCCGGCTTACGGACTGACGCCCGCCATCCGTCGGGGTAGGGTTCCAGTCCCTGGAACAGCGGTGAAAGCCTCAGCTGGGGCCGATCGCCCACCGGTCGCTCGAGGGGCTCACGGAGGGTGTGGATGACGCTCACCCCGAAGAGCGTCCCCCAGTGCTCTTCGGTGCCCCCCAGTATGCGTCGGTACTTGTCCTGAGCCTCTTGGCCCTTGGGAGAGAGTCGCACCTGCTTTCCCCGGCTGGTGGCCGGATCTGGCTCGACTTCCGCACATCCGGGTCTCCCCAAGAAGCCTACGGACATGTTGTTGGCCCCCCTCGATACGCCGGTCAGGCGCGGAAGGTCCCTGACGCGAACTCCATCCTGATGCAGCACCCGCACGGTGTTGGTGCTGACCGGGAGCGATATCTTCGCATGGGCTCGAAGTAGATGGCGAAGGCGAGAAGCACCTGGGAGAGAAGTTCGGACAGATCGAGAGACGGCATTCCACCCACATAGGCAGCGGATGAGGCTGGCTCCCTGCGCCTCGGGATGTCGGCCTTCCCATTCTGGGTCGGATAGACGACGGGGAGATACTGGGGCGGCTCCACGTCGAGTTGACCGACCACTGCTTGCAGGGAGGTTCGAAGGGTGTGGATGTCGACCACGTCGAACCGTGCCCGCCAGCGCTCCTCAATGACACCCGCAAGTGGTCGCCACACGTTCTGGGCGGGGCTCCCGCCAGCGAATCCCTCGTGGTCCGGGCCCGACCATGAAGCTCGCGGATGCGGATTCCTCCCATGGTCACGTACTGAATCACGTTCGACCACATGAACTGCGACACCAGCCAAGGGGCATCGACCGAAGCAGCAGCCGGGCTTCCGCTCGTCGTCCGGTGCGCCATCCGATGGTCGGCCTCGTTGTCGAAGCCGATCGTGAGTGCAACCAGCACCGAGGAGAGGTGGGTCGGAAAGGGGAGGCCGGTGGTCATGCCAGTAATGAAGGGGCGTCCTGTCTCCAGGGGCAATGGCGGCTCATGACCTTCCTGATCTGTTCCCGCAGGACTGATCTGTGCCCGCAGGCCGTGTGCCGAGGTTCCGTTCGCAATGGGACGGTGGCACGACAATCGGAACGGATTAGACGTCCCCGCAAGGTTGTCCGCGCTTGATCTCGATGTGCGACGTGGACGGGAGGTCTTCTACGAACAGAAGAAGCATCCGATCCCCGGTCGCCACACCGGGCACGACGATCGATCCGCCCTCTTCATGAGTGAGATCCGTGGCGGGGTAGAGCGCTCGCCACTTGGTCAGTGTCATTCCAAGTGTCGCTCCGGTGGCAGTGCTCAGCAGTGGTGTGCTCGGGGACGACGGGCGAGTCGTGGTCCCCGAGCGTCACCCCCCCCGGGGGGGGTGACGTGGTGGCAGTCGATGTTGTCGGTCGACCCGTTGTGGATCCCGAGCCGGTGGGCGTTGCGCCACATCCGCAGGTCGTCAAGACACTCGCCAGAACCGAACCCCCGAGCATTGATTCCGCCAATCGAATCGAGAGTCGCCCCCCATCACCTCTGCCGACGTTTCGCTCCGAGGAAGAGCGAACGCAACGGGCAGGTCGGAGGAGCACCGAGTTGGCACCCGTCCGCTCCGAGCTCACGAACCGGGAAGCCCTCCGGTGGCGTCGAGAACGGACCCCGTGGTGAAGCCCAGCGCTGGCGAGAGCGCCAGCGTCACCAGGAGAGCTACGTCAGCGACGCTCCCGGGGCGTCGCATGGGAACCCGGCGCTCGTCCGCTTCACCTCGGAGCCAGTCGTCGTACGGGATGTTCGGAGCGACGTCGTGGTGTCGCCTGTGCTGCCGTGGGGTGTCGATGAGCCCGACGGCGACGGCGTTGACGGAGATTCCGGCGCCGGCGAGGTCCAGGGCGAGGGCACGGCTGAGGCTTGCAACTGCTGCTCGTCCTGTGCTGATCGCCGCCATCCCCGGGTCCGGGTCGCGTGCTGTCGGTGCGGACAGTGTGACGATCCTGGGCCCATCGGAACGCCGAAGATGCGGTCGGGCCGGTGCGACAAGGTCCAACACGCCGCGGAGCTTGCCCATGACCTCCGACTCCCATTGGGCGATCGAGAGATCCAGGGCCCGGCCATGGATACCCTGTCCGGCGATGGCCGCAACGCCGTCGAGCCTTCCGAACCGCTCGACGGTGGTAGCCACGAACGCCTACATGGCCCTGGCGTCCGTGACATCCGCAGGCATGGCCAGACAGGACGCAGGGTCGAATGCCGCAGTGGCATGCCGCGATCGCTCGTCATCGCGGGCGCAAGTGGCGACTATCGCCCCTTCAGCCAGGAGGGCGGCGACGCACGCCAGCCCGATCCCCGAACTGCCTCCGGAGACGATGATCGCTCTACCGGTCAGGCCCAGGTCCACGCTTGCCTTTGTAGCAGGGTCCTACCGGAGAGGTGCGGGGCTTGGATGGTTCGCGCCCCGGGCCTCATCTCGGACCGACTTCCCGGATCGTCGAGCGTCAGCGAGATTCACGGAGGGCACCCGGCACCATGGTCCTTCTCCTCCCGACGGAGTGCACCATCGGGAGTCCCGAGGCTGCAGAACTTCGACGGGTGCCGTGGGAGCACTGAACTCGCCGTTGGACGTCGAGGACCGAGAGGTCCCTCCCGGCGGACCCCTGTGTTCAGAACCCCGTCACCTGCTCCCGCCGGCATCTCGGGGCGACCCCGGGAGCACCTTCGGGTGCCCGTCATGGGCCGGGCATCTAGGCTCGATCCTCATGGCCACGAACGAAGAGCTGTGGGCCATGATCGCTGAAGAGCGCCTGGGACTGGCCGATCTGTTCGACGGGCTCACTGAAGCGCAGTGGAGCGTGCCAAGTCTCTGTGAGGGCTGGACCGTCCGCGAGGTCGCTGCCCATCTGGTGACACCGTTCGGCCAGAGCCTCCCTCGCATGATGTTGAAGCTGGCCTCCTACCGCTTCGACTTCGATCGCTTCGCCGACACCGAAGCCCGGAAGAACACGATGTCAGGTTCTGAGCTGGCCGCTTCCATGCGGGAGCACAAGGACTACCGGTTCACCCCACCCGGGCTGGGGCCGATCGCCCCCCTGACCGACGTGGTCGTCCACGGTCAGGACGTGCGCCGCCCCCTGGGCATCGACCGCGAGCTCGCGCCGGACCGGGCCAGGGCGATCCTCGACTTCCTGGCGTCACCGAAGGCGACGCATGGCTTCGTGAAGCGGGGCCACCTGAACGATCTCACCTGGCGGTGCACCGACCTCGGCTGGTCATCGGGCGACGGACCCGTCGTCCAGGGTCCGTCCGAAGCGGTGATCCTCGCCATGGTGGGGCGTAGTGTCGCGTACGGCGACCTCGCGGGCACCGGCTCGGACGTTCTTCGGTCCCGCTGACCGTGGCGGCGCAATTGTAGGGGAGCGACCGTCAAGCGGCGAAGCAGGCGATGGCACCGACGATGAGAGCCAACAGATCGGTTGGACCGCTGTGGTCGCCCGTGAGCCGGACAATCGGGAAGTTCCAGTGCTGGGTTGTCGGGCTCACCTCGAAGTGATCCCGGTGGCCACCGATTGTTCCAGTGACAGTTCCGGGATGATCCACCGGGAGGTTTGCAAACGGAGCGAACGGAGTGGCTCCGAAGGTTCCGGATACATCGGCTGCGTTGCCGATGCCTCTGCCGAGGTTCGGCTGGGCCTTCCCTCGAACGCTCTTGCCCTGATCGGTTCCCGTGATGGTCCCTTGTCGGAACAGGTAACCCGAGTCCAGATCGAACGCTCCCACTGGAGACGTGAGGGCCTTGCCCACTGATCCGGTGAGTTTCGTTGTGGTGGTGTAGCTGCCGGGCCTGGCCACCTGATCCTGTTGCGCGAGGAGCGCCGTCAGTGCCCTGCCGGCAACTGTTCCGGCGATGAACGAGGGGTCGTTCGGGTTGATCGCCGAGGTTGCAACGAGGCCCCGGGCAATGAACATCCTCCTGCTCAGGCTGCCGCCCCACATGTCCACTCCGGCCTCGTCCATGGCGACATCCCGGCACCATGGCCCCTTGGGACGCTGACCACTTCTCCGTACCGGAGCGGACATCGGGAGCGGCACATGGGTGCGCTCAGTCACCGGCTCGGGGCGCCATATCAGCCGGTGGACCGGATGTGCCGCTCACTCCTCTCGCTGCAGCTGCTCGTCGAGGGCCTGAGACTCGATGTCCAGCCGGCGGAGGAGCCCGGGAACGATCCGTCGTTCCGCCATGCGGCCGATGCCCGGCACCGCCACGATCAGCTCGCCGTCGAAGCGCCGGAGGGTGTCGCCGTCGGCTGCGGTGAGAGCGAAGTCTGCTGCTCCGTGCAGTCGCCTCGGGTCCCTCTCGGCCTCGAAGGTGAAGGTGCCGGTGCCTGCCGACCGGTCGACCCGTATCTCTTGGATCCAAACGAGGTGGCCGGCACCGATCAGGCGGCGCGCGATCGGATCGATGCTCCCTACGAACTTGTACCGGAGCCGCAACACCGTGTCGTCACCGAGCTCGCCATGTTCGAGCACTTCGGGCCGGCTCAGGTCGGGAAGAGCGAGGTCGAGGTAGAAGGCGGGGTCGGTCAGGAGTGCCGCGACGGCTTGTTCCGATCCACTGAAGCGGTGCTCCGCGTGAAAGCGCACGGCCAGATCCTGTCACGGTCGGGCGAGTCGTCGCGTAGCCGTAGCCTGGGTGCTCGTCGGGCAACCGCCTACCAACCGACGAAGTAGGTGACCAGCAGTGGGACCAGGGAGACTTCACGCGCTCATCGACGGCGTCTTCGCCATCGCCCTGACCCTTCTGGTCCTGGACCTGCCGAGGCCGGCCCACTCGACTCAGCTCGTGCAGGACCTGTTGCACCAATGGCCCTCATACGTGGCCTACCTCGTGTCGTTCGTGACGATCGGCATCCTCTGGATCGAGCATCACGGAATGATGAGCGCGGTGCGCTCCATCGACCGGCGGTTCTTGGAGCGGACGCTGGCCTTCCTGCTGTTCATCTCCATCATCCCGTGGCCGACCGCACTTGCCGCCGACTACGCCGACCAGGGTGTCCCCGAGGCGCGGGCGGCGGCGGTCCTGTATGCGGCGACGATGCTGATGATGGGCCTTTCGTTCGCCTGGGGATGGCGCTATCTCTCCGCACATCCGGAGCTGGTCGCCGAGCCAGCGCGCGCAGCGTTCCCAGATGGGACGCGGCGGGCACTCCTCGGCGGTCTCGTCTATCTCGTGGCCATCGCCGTGGCGTTCGTCAGCCCCATCGCCTCCTTCGCCGTCGACGCCATCGTGGCTGTCTACTTCGCAGCGTCCAAGAGCGAGGTCCCGGGTTTGATCGTGCGATCGGCGCACGCCGATGGTCCCAGCTAGATCGGCAGTCCGATGTTGTCGGCCCCCCGTGGGGTCGGCTACCCCCTGACCACCGGCACAAGGGCACGAACCGACCGGCACTGCCACGTGCCAAGATGAGGGAAGCCAGGACGCTCGGTCGCGTCCGGCCCGATGGGGGAGCATCATGGCGAACACGACGCCCGTAGAGCACTGGGACACCGACTTCGACATCATGAACCCCGCCTATGTCGCCGACCCGTTCAGCATCTGGGACGAACTGCGCAAGACCTGCCCGGTGGCCCACACGGACCGGCGGGGAAGTACCTGGCTCCCCACCCGCTACCAGGACGTCGTCGACCTCGCCCACGATGTCGAGCACTTCAGCTCGGCCGAGATCACGGTGATCCCCTTCGAGGGTGAGGTCCCCGAGGATCCGGTCCTCCCCTATGGGGTTCCGCCCATCTCGGCGGATCCGCCGCTGCACACGTGGACGCGGCGGCTCCTCCTTCCGTGGTTCTCCCATCGTCGGGTCGCTTCCTACGAGGCGACGACCCGTGAGCTGTGCATCAAGCTCGTCGACGGGTTCATCGACAGCGGCACCGCGGACGCTGCCGGCGACTACGCCCAGCAGATCCCTGTGCGGGTCATCGCCGGCATCCTCGGGGTCCCCGCGGAGCTGTCGGACACATTCACCGGTTGGGTGCGGGACGTCCTCGAGTTCGCCGACGACCCGGAGCTCCGTTTGCGGGGCATGGAGGGACTGATCACCTTCTTCATCGAGGAGGTGGGCCGGAGGAAGACGCAGCCGGGCGAGGACCTGCTGAGCTATCTCCTGCACAGCGAGGTCGACGGCGTGCCGGTCGAGGAGAGCGTGGTGCTCGGCGTAGCCGCCCTGGTGCTGATCGCGGGGGTCGACACCACCTGGAGCGCCATCGGGTCGTCACTCTGGCACCTGGCCACCAATCCCGAGGATCGCGACCGACTGGTCACCGAGCCCGATACCATGCCGCTGGCCATCGAGGAGCTTCTGCGGGCCTACTCGCCGGTCACCATGGCCCGGCTGGTCACCGAGGACGTCGAGTTCGAGGGGTGCCCGATGAGGGCCGGCGACAAGGTGTTGATGAACTTCCCCGGTGCCAACCGGGACCCCGAGGCCTTCGAGGACGCGGACAGGGTGATCCTCGACCGGGCTCTCAACCGCCATGTGGCGTTCGGATCGGGCATCCACCGTTGTGCCGGTTCCAACCTGGCCCGAATGGAGTTGCAGGTGGCCCTCGAGGAGTGGTTGCGCAGGATCCCCACGTTCCGACTCGCCGAGGGCGACGAGGTCACCTGGGCGGGAGGCCAGGTGCGGGGCCCACGCCACGTGCCGGTGGTGTTCCCATGAGGATCCGGGTCGATCCCGACAAGTGCACCGGGCACGCCCGCTGTTACGGCTTGGCCCCGGAGCTGTTCGACGTGGACGACTACGGGCTGTCCTCGGTGGTGGGCGGCGGCGCCGTACCGGTCGAGCTGGAGGACAAGGCGCGGCTGGCGATCGCCAACTGCCCCGAGTACGCCATCGAAGAGCTTCCTGACTGAGTCGACGGCGGGGTTCGGGGAGCCACCCGTGGTCAGGGCCGACGCCGGCTCGGCCCACCGAGCACTGAGGAGAACCGATGCGATTGGGGAACATGTACGGGCCGGACGCCACCTTCGCCGGTGTCCCCGCGGCCGATCTCGATGATCCGGCCAGTCTTGCGGAGGCCGGGGCGGTGATCATCGGTGCGCCCTTCGACGGCGGGACCAGCCACCGGCCCGGTTGCCGGTTCGGGCCGCTTGCCATACGGACCACCGACTACCTGCCCCAGGACGGCTCGCGACCCCATCTGGCCCTCGGGGTGGATCCGCTGGTCGAACTCGGTGTGGTCGATGTCGGCGACGTCGAGATGCCCTCTGGCGACACCGCCAACACCCAGTTCGGCGCCCTGGTGGGTCACGGCACACCGATGCGCCGGTTGATCGAGTCTGGGGCGGCGCGGGGGACCGGTTCCTCCAGGTCGGGCTGCGGGGCTACTGGCCCGAGCCCGAGACCCTCGAGTGGATGGCCGAGCAGGGCATGCGCAGCTACGAGATGACCGAGGTGTTGGCGAGAGGACTCGACGAGTGTCTCACCGAGGCGTTCGCCATCGCCACCGACGAGTGTGATGCCGTCTTCCTGTCCGTCGACGTCGATGTGGTCGACCCCGGATCGGCCCCGGCGACCGGCACCCCCGAACCCGGGGGGCTGTCCGCCCGCGAACTGCTCGACGCGGTGCGCCGCATCGCCATGGAGCTGCCGCTGGCCGGAATGGACATCGTCGAACTTTCCCCGCCGTTCGACCACGCGGAGGTCACCGCGTACCTGAGCAACCGCATCGTCCTCGAGGCCCTCTCGGGCATCGCCTGGCGCCGCGCCCGCGATTCGGGCAGGAAGGTCCGACAACCCTCGGACCCACTGCTCGACCGCTGAGCCGCCGCAGCGAACTGCCCCGGCGAGGTCGCCGTCGACTAGGAGAGGCGCTCGACGATCATGGCCATTCCCTGGCCGCCGCCGACGCACATCGACTCGAGGCCGATGGTCTTGCCGGTGTCCTCGAGGGCGTTGAGCAGCGTGGTCATGATGCGCGCACCTGTCTGGCCGAAGGGATGGCCGAGGGCGATGGCCCCGCCGCGGACATTCAGCTTGTCCCAGCCGATGCCCAGCTCCTTGGCCGAGGGGATCACCTGGGCGGCGAAGGCCTCGTTGATCTCCACCAGGTCGATGTCGTCGATGGTCATGTCGGCCCGGGCCAGGGTCTGGCGGACCGCGTCGACCGGCCCGAGGCCCATGATCTCGGGGTTGAGGCCGGACACGCCGCTGGCCACGATGCGGGCGAGCGGGGTGATGCCGAGTTCGCGTGCCCTGGTGTCGCTCATGACCACCACGGCGGCGGCGCCGTCGTTGAGCGGGCAGGCGTTGCCGGCAGTGATGGTGCCGCCCTCACGGAAGACGGGCTTCAGGCCGGCCAGCCCCTCCAGGTTGGTGCCGGGCCGTGGGCCGTCGTCCTTCGTGACCACGTCCCCGTTGGGAGTGGTGACCGGGATGATCTCGCGGCCGAAGAAGCCCGATTCCTGGGACGCCACCGCCCGGGTCTGTGACTGGAGGGCGAACTCGTCCTGCTCCTCGCGGCTCACCTGCTTGAACTCGGCGACGTTCTCTGCCGTCTGACCCATGGCGATGTACACGTCGGGAAGGACTCCGTCGAGCGGGGTCCAGGGGGCGCCGGCGGCCGGCGTCCGCTCGACCGTGCGGGCTTCGGAGACGGCGAACAGTTCGTTGTGGGGTCCGGTATCGGCCGCTCCGAAGCGGTAGCGGCTGACCGCCTCGACCCCGGCGGCGACGAAGACGTCGCCCTCGCCGGCCCGGATGGCGTGCGCGGCCATGCGAATGGTCTGGAGGGACGACGAGCAGTACCGGTTGACGGTCACGCCGGGCACGTCGGGGAGGCCGGCCAGCAACGAGACCACACGGCCCAGGTTGTAGCCGGCCTCGCCACCGGGCTGGCCGTTGCCGAGGATGAGGTCCTCGACCGAGTGGGGATCGAGTTGTGGCACCTTGGCCAGCACCTCGCGCACGACCAGTGCGGCCAGGTCGTCGGGCCTGCAGTCGACCAGCGAACCCTTGTTGGCCCGTCCGATCGGGGTCCGACCGGTGGCGACGATTACGGCTTCGGGCATGTGATGCTCCTCGTTGAAGGCGGCGGTGCCGCGGCGTTGGTGCGGTCATGGACCGCCGGGCGTCTGGGACCGATATATCCCATCCGCAACTTACCGGATGGTAGCCCGAGCGGTCCCGGGCGGGGGATGGAAGCACCGCGCCGTCCCACCGGTCACCGGGTGGAGTGTTCCCGGAGCCTTGGCTGCCCCGCCCTTCGGTGGTGGCGCCACGTGCGGGCTGAATGTAACGTGTTCTAGTGGCGGTCGGTCCGCTGCTCCTGGTCACCAGGTCCGGGGAGTGGGCCACGCACGGGGAAGAGCTGCGGAGACGGGTCGAGCCGACCCGGCGCCCTGCCGCTCGAAGGCCGACGCCGGGGTGCAAACTCGGCCCGGCCTCCGTCAGCAGGCACTATCGGGAGGGATGCAATGGAGATCGGCTACACCGAGGAACACGAGGCCCTCCGCACCCGCCTGCGCGACTACTATGCCAACCTGCTCACCCCCGAGGTCGAGGCCCAACTGGCCTCGAGTCATGGGATCGGACCCGACATGCGCCGTGTGGTCAAGCAGATGGCGGTCGACGGCTGGCTGGGCATCGGTTGGCCCACCGAGTATGGCGGCCAGGGCCGTTCCGCCATCGAGCAGTTCATCTTCTTCGACGAGTCGATGCGGGCCGGCGCCCCGGTGCCCATGCTGACCATCAACACCGTGGGGCCCACCATCATGGAGTTCGGCACTCCCGAACAGAAGGAACAGTTCCTGCCGCTCATCCTCGCCGGCGACATCCACTTCTGTATCGGCTACACCGAGCCCGAGTCCGGTACGGACCTCGCCTCCCTGCAGACCCGGGCCGAGCGGGACGGCGAGGAGTACGTCATCAACGGCCAGAAGATCTACACCTCGCTGGCCGGGGATGCCGACTACATCTGGCTGGCCACCAGGACCGACCCGACCGTCTCCAAGCACAAGGGCATCTCGATGTTCATCGTGCCCATGGACACCCCGGGGATCAAGGTGGTGCCCATGCACCTGCTCGGTGACCACAACATCAACTACACGTTCTACGAGGACGTGCGGGTGCCGGCGGCGAATCTGGTCGGTGGCGAGAACAACGGCTGGTCGCTGATCACCAACCAGTTGAACCACGAGCGGGTCACCCTGTGCTCGTCGGGGATCATCGAACGGGCGCTCACCGATGTCCGCTCGTGGGCCCAGTCCACCAAACTGGCCGACGGCCGTCGGGTGATCGACCAGGAGTGGGTGCAGGTCCACCTGGCCCGCATCCATGCGCGTCTCGAGTTCCTCAAGCTCATCAACTGGAAAGTGGCGTGGACGGCCACCCAGGGCCACCTGGACGTGGCGGATGCCTCCACCATCAAGGTGTTCGGCACCGAGTTCTATCTCGAGGCCTTCAAGCTGATGATGGAGGTGGTCGGCCAGGCCGGCTATCTCCCCAAGGGCAGCCCCGAAGCAGTGCTGGCCGGCCGCCTCGAGATGTACGCCCGGAGCCTGCTCATCTTGACCTTCGGTGGCGGGACCAACGAGATCCAACGGGACCTGATCGCCATCTTCGGCCTCGGGATGCCCCGGTCACTGCGATAGAAGAGGAGACGCAGCCATGGACTTCTCCTTCAGCGAGGAACAAGAGGCGGTGCGCGAGCTCGCCGCCCGGATCTTCACCGACCTGGCCACCCACGAGCGCCTGCGTGAGCTCGAATCCCAGCCGGACGGCGAGCGGTTCGACCGGAAGCTCTGGTCCGAGTTGGCGGCCGCCGGCCTCCTCGGCATCGCCCTTCCCGAAGAGGTGGGCGGCGCCGGCCTCGGGTTCCTGGAGACAGCGCTGGTGGTCGAGCAGGCGGGCCGCAGCGCAGCGTACGTGCCGGCCGTCGAGACCCTGGCCGCGGCGGCCCCGGCCATCGCCCGGTTCGGAACCGATGGGCAGCGCCGCAAGTGGCTGTCCGGGGTGGTGGCGGGCGACACGGTCCTGACCACGGCCCTGGTGGAGTTGGGTGGTAGCCCGCTTTCGCCCGGAGTGGTCGCCGAGCCCACGGGTGACGGTTGGACGCTGTCGGGTACCAAGGCGTGCGTGCCCTCGGGGATGTTCGCCGATGCCGTACTGGTGCCCGCACGGCGGGAGCCCGACGGGCTCGCCGTGTTCATCGTCCCCACCTCTGCCCCAGGGGTGGGCCGGCAGCGCCAGCCGGTCAACACCGGGCAGTCCGAGGCGGTCCTCACGCTGGACGGCACACCCGTCGGCCTGGATGCCCTACTCGGAACGGCCGAGGACGCCTGCTCCATCATCGAGTGGCTGGTGCAGCGGTCGACCGCAGCCCTGGCCCTGGCCCAGGCCGGTGCGGCAGCAGCAGCACTGGCCCTGGTGGCGGAGTACACCAAGACCAGGGAGCAGTTCGGCAAGCCGATCGCCACCTTCCAGGCGGTCGGCCAACGGGCGGCGGACGCCTACGTCGACACCGAGGCGATCCGGCTCACCGCGTGGCAGGCGGCTTGGCGCATCGCCGAGGGGCTCCCCGCCGACAAGGAGGTGGCGGTGGCCAAGTTCTGGGCCGCCGACGGTGGGCAGCGAGTGGTCCACGCTGCGGTCCACCTCCACGGAGGGGTGGGCGTCGACCGCGACTACCCCCTGCACCGGTACTTCCTCATGACCAAGCACCTCGAGTTGACCCTGGGTGGGGCCACCGACCAACTGCTCCGTCTCGGGGCCACCCTGGCCGCCGAACCGGCCTGAACCGGCGGCCGGCCGGTCCGTGCTCGACAGCGCGCCGGCGCGGACGCCCGATCCGGGGCTGCTCCCCGGTCCTGCCCCGGGTCGTACCTGCCGTAGGGTGGCTGCGATGCTCCGATGACCGTGTTGGAAGATGTGGCACCATGGTGATGGCCCGGCGCCCCGGGGTGGCCCGGTCGTCGTGGCCGATCGCCACGGCCGACCTGGTGGGCCTGGCTGGTCAGCTTTCGGTGGCCATGGCACGGGTGCCGTTCCGGAGGCCGTGGTCGGGCGAGGGGAATCTCCCTCACAACCTGGCGGTGGCGGTCACCCGGGAGACGATCCGCTCGTTCATGGGGTACTGCGCGTCGATCCGCATCGACGAGTTCCGGTCGATCGAGCTCGTCCTCGACGACCTGTGCGGCGCGGTGCTGCCCCCGTTCGTACGCTCGCTCGACGTCGAGCAGGAGGCGGCCACGGTGGCCGGCGTGCCGGGCCAGTGGTTCCGCCCGAGGAACGGTGCCTCCGGAGGCACCATGGTGTACCTGCACGGCGGCGGGTATGTCGGCACGTCACCGAAGATGTACAGCGTGTTCGTCGCCTGGCTGTGCCGACGGACCGGGTGCGAGATCTTCGTCGCCGACCTCCGGTTGGCGCCCGAGTTTCCGTTCCCTGCCGGCCTCGAGGATGCGGTCCTGGTCCTCGAGGCGCTGATTGCCGGTGGCACTGATCCGTCGAGGATCTTCATCGGCGGTGACTCGAGCGGTGGGGGCCTGGCGTCGACACTGGTGTACTCGATGGTGCGCACCGACCACCGGCCCATTGCCGGGGTGGTCCTGTTCTCCCCCGAGTTGGACCTTCGCCTCGATGAGCCGTCGATCGCGGAGAACGCCGGTCGTGACATCCTGCCCTGGAACATCCCGACGTCCGCCTATCTGCATGGCCTGAGCCCCGCCGCGGAGGCGGTCTCCGCGGTATCCCAGGACCCCTCGGGTTGGCCTCCGACCTTCATCTCCTTCGGCAGCGACGAGATGTTCCGGGATCCGATCCGTGAGTTCGTGGACCACCTGGAGAAAGTGGGCGTGGACACCGTGGCCATAGAGGAGCCGGGGATGTTCCACGTGTTCCCCATCCTCATGCCCTGGGCCGAGGGCAGCCGCCGCGCCTTCCGGGCGGTCGGTGAGTTCGTCCGTGCCCATCTGCCGTCTCTCGTCGAGAGGCCCTCATGACGCTGTCGTTTTCGCATCTGGGGATCTGCGTCTCGGATCTCGAGCGGTCCCTGCGCTTCTACTGCGAGGGGCTCGGGTTCGAGAAGGTCGGGTCGCACCAGGTCGGCCCGGAATTCGGGGCGCTCATGGAGGTGGAGCAGGTGCGCCTGCAGTCGCGGATGCTCCGGCGCGACGGGTTCACCATCGAACTGCTCGGATTCGAGTCGCCGGGCACGACCGGCGACCCGGTGCGCCGCCCGATGAATCAGTTGGGCCTGACCCACCTCTCGATGCGGGTGGACGACGTTGACGGCGCGGCGTCGGCCATCGAGGCCGTGGGGGGAGCGGTGGTCCGCGGCACCCGGACCACCTTCGATCTCCCGGGGGCCCGCCTCGACTTCGTGTACTGCACCGACCCCGACGGAGTGCGGATCGAATTGATGGACCTCCCGTCGTGACCGGGGGTTGACCCGGTCGGGTCCCGTACTCCGGTACGGTGATGGCGTGAATTCCGACCATGTGCGAGCGGCTGACATCGACCCGGGGGAGGCTGCCCGGCTGATCGCCTCCGGGGCGTTCCTTCTCGACGTCCGTGAGGACTCCGAATGGGAGGCGGGGCACGCCCCCGAAGCGGTCCAGGTGGCCATAGGGCTGGTCTCCGAGCGGATCGACGAGATCCCGAAGGACCGGACGGTGCTCTGCATCTGCCGGGTCGGAGGGCGCTCGGGCACGGTGGCCACCACCCTGGCCGGTGCCGGGTACGACGCCCTCAACATCGCAGGGGGAATGCTGGCCTGGGAGCAGGCCGGGCTGTCGGTAGTCACGGACGACGGAGACACCGGTCGCATTCTCTGACCCGGTGCTGCCCCGCTGCACGAGCCGGTGACGGTCTACCTGGACGACTGGCGCCAGCCTGCCCGGCTCGGAGTGGTGGTCGATCGATGGTCGCACCTGGTGGCCGACAGCGACGATGAGCTGCATGCCTTCGCTGCCCGGATGGGCATGCGCAGGGAGTGGTTCCAGTGCAAGGCGGGCCGACCGTACCATGCCCACTACGACCTGCCCGAGCGCTCCCGAGGGGACGCACTGGCGCTCGGGGCCGTGGCCGTCACCTGGCGCCAGGTCGGTCGGATGATGCGGGAACGCCGGTCCGATGCCCTGGAGGGCAGCACCGCCTCGGCCGGACGGCGGGCTCTGTGAACCGGGCTACGGGATGATCCGGTGACAGGGGCAGCCCGGTCGGCGAGCAGGCGCTCGCTCGATCCGCGGACACCGATCCTGGTGGGGATCGGAACGGCCTCGGCGGACGCCGAACCGAGCGAGCTGATGACCCGGGCGCTGCTCGCCGCCGGGGCCGATACGGGCCGGAGCGGCCTGTTGGCGGGTATCGATCGGATCGCTGTCCCCCAGGGAAGTTGGTCGTACGCGGACCCCGGTCGCCTGGTCGCCGACGGGGTAGGTGCATCCGAGGTGCGGACCCACCTCTTCGAACTGGGCATTCCCCAGCAGAGCCTGATCAACGACGCCCTGGCGGCGATCGTGGCCGGCACCTCGGTGGTGGCGGTGGTGGTGGGGGGCGAGGCCCGGCGCTGGGCCCGGGGACCGGGACGGCCGGCCGGTGGGCCGACAGAGGACTGCCGATTCGACGCGCAGCCCGACGTGGTCCACCGGCGCACCGGACCCCTCCTGGAGCCGGTGGAGGTCACCCACCGTCTGTGGGAGCCCGTACAGCAGTACGCCATGATCGACAATGCCCTCCGGGCGGCGGAGGGTCGGACCCTGGCGGAGCACCGCGCCGAGATCGCCGATCTGTGGGCCCGCTGCAACCGGGTTGCCAGGGCCAACCCGCTGGCCGCCTTCGCCGATCCGATGGATGCCCGGGAGATCGACACCCCGTCGCCGTCGAACCGCCCGCTGGCCTTCCCCTACAACAAGTGGCACTCCACCCAGTGGACGGTCGACCAGGCGGCGGCGCTGGTCTTCTGCTCGGCGGGGACTGCACGGGACCTGGGGGTGTCCACCGATCGATGGGTGTTCCCCCTGGTTGGTGTCGAGTCGGGTCACGCTGCTTCCCTCTTGCGCCGGCGGCGGCTGCACGCCTGGCCGGCTATGCGCGTTCTGGGGGAGGCCGCAACGGCGCGGCTCGGGCGGCCGCTGACCGAGGTGGAGACGACCGAGGTCTACAGCTGCTTTCCGGCTGCGGTGCGGGTGCAGCAGCGCGCCCTCGCTCTGGACATCGGGGCGACACCCACGGTCACCGGGGGCATGGCCTTCGCCGGTGGGCCGTTCAACAACTTCGTCCTCCAGTCCATGGCAGCGGTGATCCCTGCCGTGAGGGCCGACCCGGGCTCGCTCGGGCTCGTCACCACCGTCAGCGGGCTCCTGACCAAGCCCGGCATCGGCGTGTGGTCCGCCGTTCCCGACGGCCGGCCGCTGTTGCTGGCCGACCTCGCCCACCAGGCGGCGTCGGTCACCGAGATGGTCGACGTCGTCGAGGCGTTCGACGGGTACGACGGTGCCGCCACGGTCGCCACCTACACGGTCACGTACGAGGGGATGGACCCGAGCCGGACGGAGGCCCTGTGCGATACGCCAGACGGGCGACGTTGCGTGGCCATCAGCGAGGATGCCGACCTGGCCCGGCACGCGGTCTCCCACGAGCTGATCGGCACCGAGGCCTGGGTCGGGAAGGGCTCCTTCGCTCTGGTGTGAGCAACCCCCGGGCCACCTGACCCGGTCACCACGTCGCGGATGCCACTCCGGCGGGCCACGCACCGCCCTCCGGCACCCGGGCACCGGCGGACCCAGAGCCGACGGGCACCGATGATTGACAGCATCGCGCTACTCACCCACACTGGGTTGATACTGCGGTCGATCGGGGGAACTCGGCATGACGACGAAGGTTTACCAGTTACCGGTGGACAAGACCGGATGGCAGACGGGTGACAACTCGGGGACGGCCCGGTTCACCTGGGAGTACGACAACAGTCGCGATAAGCTCATCACGCTCTACGACAAGGGCAAGAAGAAGCAGTGGGACGCCAGCGAGCGCATCGACTGGTCCCACGACCCCGATCCCGAGAACCCGCTACAGGTGCCCGACGAGCTCGTCCCGATCTACGGCTCACCCATGTGGGACAGGCTGACCGATGACGAGCGTGGGAACGTGCGGCGCAACATGGTCGCCTGGCAGTTCAGTCAGTTCCTCCACGGCGAGCAGGGCGCGCTCATCTGCACGGCGAAGATCGTGCAGACGGTCCCCGACATCGACTCCAAGTACTACGCCGCCACCCAGGTCATGGACGAAGGGCGCCATGTCGAGACCTACTCGCGCTACCTTGACAAGATCGAGATGGCCTACCCGATCAACGACAATCTCAAGTCGTTGCTCGACGACATTCTCCGCGATTCGCGCTGGGACATGACCTATCTGGGCATGCAGGTCCTGATCGAGGGCCTGGCCCTCGCCGCGTTCGGGTTGATCCGCAACACGGCAGGCGACCCATTGGGGAAGGCGGTCAACGCCTATGTCATGCAGGACGAGGCGCGTCATGTGATGTTCGGCCGCATTGCACTGCGCGACTACTACCCCCAGCTGACGCAGGCGGAGCGTGACGAGCGCGAGGAGTTCTGTGCCGATGCGTGCTACCGGATGCGCGATCGATTCCTCGCCAACGAGCTGTGGGAGCGCCTCGGCTACGACGCAAAGGCCTGCATCGACTACGTCGACGCCAGCGAGAGCCAGAAGGTCTTCCGCAGCCTGTTGTTCACCCGCATCGTCCCGACGCTCAAGGACATCGGCCTGTGGGGACCGAAGATGCGCCAGACATTCGCCGATATGGGTGTGATCGGCTATGAGTCCACGGATCTCGACGCCGTGATGGCCGAGGACGAGTCGGTGGCCGAGGAGATCGACGCCACCCGGCGCCATATCGAACAGACCATTGCGGTCGGGATGACGGTCGACGGCTGATCCAGGTCCGACGCCCTCGGCCTACCGGCGCCCGACGGGGAACCCGGCGTCCGGGAGCGGACGCTACCGGGTGGTCCGGCAAGAGAGGGCCAGCGTGACGGTAGCGCCGAGACAATGACCATCATCAGCGAGGCGGGAGGAGATGAAGACGTCGAACCAACGTGACGTGTCCGCGCTGTGGCAGGGGACGTGCACCTTCATGGGTACGAGGAGGTCGCCCTCCAGAGCCGCCCGGATACCGGCGGCAACCTGATCGGTGCTGTGATCTCCGGGGGCGGCAGCACAGACCTCCAGATACGACTGGCCGACTCCCGTCGATGCCGGATCGCCGCCGTTGGCTTCGGCGAAGGCGATCCATGCAGCATTGACCGACACGATCACACCGGCACGATCCAACAGTGCGACCTCGGCCTCGGGGGGCGGCAGCTCTCGCCGTGCCGGCTCCGATCGCTCGTCGCGACGCCGCCGCACCGCCGGTCCGATCCCTCTCGGGTGGGCAAGGCCCGCAGCGTCGTTGGGACGTCGCAGGGGGACTGTCGCCTCTTCGGCCCTCCCCCCGGCCACCTGGATTCCGAACGGTTCGGTCTGTGCCTGCAGGAATGCGAGGGCGGCCGTGACCCGGCGGTCGGCGTCCTGGTCGTCGAGTCCGAGTTTGCGGAAGATGGTGGAGACGTACTTCTCGACGGACTTGGTCGAGACGTGCAGCTTGGCGGCGATGGCCCGGTTGGAGAGCCCATGGGCGAGCTGCTCAAGGAATTCGGTCTCGCGCGGGTTGAGATCGTCGATGGCGAGCTCGTCGCGGCGCTGGACCAGGGAGTCCACGATGCCCGGGTCGAGGACGGTCTGCCCGGCGCACACCTCCCTCAGTGCGTCGAGGACGGCGTCGAGGTCGGGGAGCCGTGTGTCGAGCAGGTAGGCGATTCTCGATGCGCCTCCCCGAAGCAGTTCCAGCGCGAAGCCGTCGCCACGGTCGGAGATGACCACGATCCCCATGTCCGGGAATTCCTCCCGCAGACGCCGGGCCGCCACGATCGTCGGCATGGTCGTGAAGATCGGGGAGCGGATGGAGACGATCAGCGCCTCGGGGGTGAGCTCTTCGACGAGAGCGAGGAGCTCTTCGTGGTCATGGGCCCGCCCGACCACCTCGACTTCGGCGACTCCGGCGAGCAACGAGGCGAGGCCGTCGCCGATGAGGAAGCTGTCCGTGGCGAGCACCACGGTGATCGCACCGTCGCGGGGGGGTACTTCGGGCTCCTTCCGGCTGTCATCGGCAGATTTCGGAGATGCCCGATTGTGATCGGGCATCATTGCGCACGCCGAAGGACTGGAGAATCCAAGAAGTACCGCACGTTACCCGGAACAGGAGGCCCATGGCCGATCGATGGCTTGTCCGATCTGCTCCGCCGCCACCGGTTCGCAGATGAGCGGAAGTGCGCTACGGATGACCGGCTCCGCCTCGGAGATCCCGTCCACGACCATCCTGTTCAGGTCGTCGGCGGTGCGGCCGGCGACGCTCAGGGGGTGCATCCGATCCAGGGTGCCCGGGGTGCCGATTGCACGGGCCACATCGGCCTGTGGCGGACATCGCAGAGCGGATGGGGCTGTCCCGTCGGACCTGACACCCTCCTGCGCGATCGCTGCTCGGTGGAGGGCGTGGGTGGCCCCCATGAGCTGCACGGTGAGAAGGCCGTCGGTTTCGCCCTCGCTCATCGTCGGTCCTCTGCCCTCACGGTGGCCCCTTCGATCCCGTCACGCCCATCAGGGGCGAGACGACATGGATGCCCGACCTGGGACGGGGGCCACGTCGGTGTCCAAGTCGAGCATCCATGCCTCCGCCGCCGCCCACTCCACCAGGCGTTCCTGGCGTTCCGCCTTGAGTCGCCCCGTCTGATGGTTGGCACAACCGGTGGTTGCTGGCTCCATTTGAACACGATCGCCTGCACGCCGATACGGGGCAGGCCCTAAACGTTCCGGGGGGCATGCCCTTCCCCTGCTCCTCGCTCGCAACCTCCCTGCCTGGGGGTATCCGGCGCGGCGCTGGTACGGTCGTGGCATGCGCCACAGGGGAGCACGCACGTGATCGAGGCCACCCGGCTCTCGAAGAGCTACGGGAGGACCCGCGCCGTGGACGGCCTCAGCTTCGAGGTCCGGGCCGGCGTGGTGACCGGCTTCCTGGGGCCCAACGGCTCGGGGAAGTCCACCACCATGCGGATGATCATGGGGCTCGACCGGCCCAACGCCGGCGACGTGACGCTCGACGGCCGGCGCTACCACGATCTCAAGTGGCCCCTGCGCGAAGTGGGGGCGCTGCTCGAGGCCACGGCGGTCCACCCGGGCCGCTCGGCCCGCAACCACCTGCTGAGCCTGGCCCAGACCAACGCCATCCAGAAGGAGCGTGTCGACGAGGTGCTGGAGCTCGTCGGCCTCACCGCAGTGGCCGGTCGCAAGGTGGGGAAGTACTCCCTGGGCATGAGCCAGCGGCTCGGCATCGCCTCGGCGCTCCTGGGAGACCCCGGCGTGCTGCTCTTCGACGAGCCGATCAACGGCCTCGACCCCGAGGGGATCCTCTGGGTCCGCAACCTGCTCAAGTCCCTGGCCGGTGAGGGCAGGACGATCTTCGTCTCGAGTCACCTGATGAGCGAGATGTCGCTTTCCGCCACCGACCTCGTCGTGATCGGCCGGGGAAAGCTGATCGCCGACACCACCGTCGACGACTTCATCAGGTCCAACACCGTGGCCACCGTGCTCGTGCGCTCGCCCGAGGCAGGCAGGCTCGCCGATGCGCTCTCCTCGATCGGGGCCTCGGTCACCCGCGGAGAGGGCGACAGCCTGCTCGTGACAAAGGTGGACCCGGCCCGGATCGGGGACGCTGCGCACGCCGCCGGTATCGCCCTCCACGAGCTGAGCCCGCAACAGGCGAGCCTCGAGGAGGTCTTCATGGAGCTCACCTCGGACTCCGTCGACTTCCACGGGCACGCCCGCGTGGGGGTGGCCTCGTGACGACGGTCGCCACGACGTTGGCCCCGATCGAGCGCGGCCGCGCCGGCCTGCGCGAGGAGATCCTCTCCGAGTGGACCAAACTGCGCTCCGTGCGATCGACGTGGATCGCCCTGGTCGTCGTCGTGGTCGCAGGAATCGGGCTCTCTGCGCTGGTCACCAATATCGAGGCCGGCCGGTGGGCCGGCCTGGGCGTCGTGGACCGCGCCCAGTTCGACCCCGTCCGCTTCTCCCAGACAGGTGAGTTCATCTCCCAGTTCGTCGTCGGCGTCCTGGGGGCACTGATCGTGACCTCGGAGTACGCCACCGGCTCGATCAGGACGACCCTGGCCACCATTCCGCGCCGCACCACCGTGCTGGCGGCCAAGGGCATCGTCATCGCGGCGGTGATCTTCGTGGTGGCCGAGCTCACGGCGTTCGCCTCGTTCTTCGTCAGCCAGGCCGTGCTGATGGCGCACGGGGGGAAGGCCCTTCCGTCCGGCAGCTCGATCGTGGCGCAGATCAAGAGCCCGACGATCCCGGTGGCCAGCATCACCAGCACCGGGGCCGCACGTGCCGTGTTCCTCTGTGGCGTCTACCTGGTCCTCCTCACCATCATCGCCCTCGGGATCGGCTTCATGCTCCGGCACACCGCCGGGGCGATCTCGCTCTACGTCGGGTTGCTCCTCGTGCTCCCGTTGATCATCCAGATCCTCCCCTCGAGTATCAGCAACTCGATCGAGCGGTACCTGCCGTCCAACCTCGGTCTGGCCATGATCGTGGTGACCACCCGCAAGACGGACTTCGCCGGGGTGCTCATGTCGCCGTGGGCGGCGGCCGGCACCCTGGCGCTCTATGCCGCGGTCATCGTGGTCGTCGGCGGCTGGGTCCTCGTGCGGCGGGACGCCTGAGCAGTTCGGCCCCGGGCTCCGGGCGCCGGAACAACCAGCCCCGGGATACCTTGGGGCAATGGGTATCGACCTCGACCAGGCTTTCGCCTTCGCCGGCCAGCACCGCCAAGGGGTGCTGGCCACTCTCAAGCGTGACGGCCGGCCCCAGCTGTCCAACATCCTCTACCTGGCAGGGGAGCGGCACGCCGTCCGGATCTCGGTGACCAACGGGCGGGCGAAGACCAAGAACCTGCGCCGCGACCCTCGCGCCTCCCTGCACGTGACCCGCGGGGACTTCTTTGCCTACGTGGTGCTCGAGGGGACGGTGGCCCTGTCCGAGGTGGCCGAGGCAGTGGACGACCACGTGGTCGAGGAGCTGGTCGGGATGTATCGGGCGGCACGGGGCGAGCACCCGGATTGGGACGAGTTCCGCCAGGTGATGGTGGCCGACCGCCGCCTGGTGACCACGCTGACGGTCAGCGGCGCCTACGGCATGCTCGGAGGCTGAGCGGGGCGCCCCTCAGATCGAACAGCTGTCGTCCGCACAGGAGGCGGCGCCTGCCTCGTCGATCATGACGATCGGGTGGGACTCGGACCAGGCCCGTTCCAGGGCACCCAACAGGACGTCGGACGGTTGAGCCCCGGCGACGCCGTAGGTCTCGTCGATGACGAAGAACGGCACGCCGGTGGCGCCCAGGGCGACGGCCCGTGCCTCGTCCCCCCGGACTTCGTCGGCGAACTCCCTACCGGCGAGGGTGGAGGCGACTCCCTCGGGGTCGAGCCCGACTTCGGCGGCCAGGCGCTGTAGCGTCGCCGTCTCTCCGATGGCCTGGCCTTCGGTGAAGTACGCGGCCAGCAGGCGTTCCTTCATGGCATCTGCGAGCCCGTGGCCGGCTGCCAGGTGGATGAGCCGGTGGGCGTCGAAGGTGTTGCCGAGCTGCACGCGGTCCAGGTGGTACTCGAGGCCCACGGCGGCGGCGAGCGCCGTCATCCGCTGATTGGCGGCCGCAGCCTGCTCCTGGGTCATCCCGTACTTGCGTTGGAGCACCTCGGCCATGCTCAAGCCCGTGGCCGGGGGAGCACCAGGGTCGAGCTCGAAGCTCCTCCATTCGACGGACACCTGGTCGGCGTGGGGGAACTCGGCCAGGGCTGTCTCGAACTGCCGCTTCCCCACGTAGCACCAGGGGCACACCACGTCGGACCAGATCTCGACCTTCACCAATTGCTCCTTGTTCTGTTCGTGCCGTCGTTCCGCCTCGCCCCCTCACGGGAGCCCACTGCGGTCAGCGAGGGGATCTCCCAATTCAACGCCTGAGCCGGCTCCGCCATTCCGAAGCACGCTGCCATGTGGAAGCCGGGCAGCTGCCTGTCGCATCCGCGCCACGCTGCAGGTAGCGTCGCGTCGCATGGTCCTCGAGCACGCCGTGATCACCGTTCGGACCGGGACCGCGGCCGAGTTCGAGGCTGCCCTGATCGAGGCCCGATCGGTCGTCTCCCGTGCTCACGGATTCATCTCGCTGGAACTGCACCGGGGGATCGAATCACCCGACCGGTACCTCCTGCTTGTCGAGTGGGAGACAGTCGACGATCACCTGGTGGGCTTCCGCCAGTCCGAGGCGTTCGCCCAATGGCGGGCATTGATCGGGCCGTACTTCGCGTCACCACCGATAGTCGATCACTACGGCCCGGTCGACGGGCTGTACTGATGGGGAAAGTCGCGCCAGCGGAGGAGGGACGATGAGCACGCTGTTGACCGATCAGGTGCGGGACGTGGTGACCGCGGGAAGGCTGGGCCACATGGTGACCCTCAACCCCGACGGCAGCCCCCAGGTGTCGCTGGTCTGGGTGGGAGTCGACGGGGACCAGATCGTCACCGCCCACATGGCGGCATGGCGCAAGGTGCAGAACCTCCAACGCGACCCCCGGGTCGCGTTGTCCATCGAGGCCGAGGGGAGCGACGAGCACGGGCTCGACCACTACCTGGTGGTGCAGGGGACCGCAGAGGTGACCCTCGGGGGTGCGGCCCCGCTCCTGCAGCGACTGGCCGAGGTCTACCTGGGGCCCGGCGTGAAGTTCCCCCCGGTGGACGACCCCGAGGTGGGCTTCGTGGTCAGGATCACCCCCACCCGTATCGGGGGGGTAGGTCCCTGGGCCTCCTGATCGCTGCGCAGCGCCCCGAGTGCGCCCGACCTTCGAGGTCACCCTCCTCCGCCGACCTCCCATGCGCGACGGAGGTGTCCGGCGAGCTCCTCGAGGGAGGTGCGGGCGTTGAGGCCGCTGGTCGAGGGCATCACGTAGGCCGGCCTGCCGCCGATGTCCTCCGGCTGGAGTCCGGCGACCGCCCTCGGATCGACCACGGTCCTCCAGCCCGAGAGGCCCACGAAGCACACCGCCCGCGGCTGCAGCCACCGCACGAGCCGCTCCACCCGGTCGAAGCCGTGCCGGTACTCGTCGACCGTCACCTCGGCCGCCGTCCGGGTAGCCCGTTTGACGAAGTCGGTCATCCCCATGCCGTGGGCCCACAGGGCGTCCGCCGCGTCCCGGTCCTTTCCGACGACGCCCGCCTGCAGGGCGGCCGGCCAGAACCGGTTGCCCGGTCGGGCGTACCCGACCCCGGCATCGGCCGAGTACGGCGACGGGTTGACGCCGCAGACCAGCATCCGCATGCCCTCTCCCACGGTGTCGGCCAGCGTGCGGCTGCGCACCGCCCACAGCCGCACCTCGTCTCCGGACACGGACAGGGAGCCGTCCTCGACGACGAAGCCGGCCCCGGCCACCACATCCCCCAGTCGGTCGGGACGCCAGCCGGCGAAGAAGCGCCCGCCGACCTCGTCCCCGTCCAGCGCATCGCCCTCGTACTCCCCTTCGAGGACCTGGACCGCAAAGGGGGCGCCCACCGCCAGCACCCGGTGGAGATCCCACAGCGCCATGGGCAACCGGTCCCTCGGCACGTGGAGGTGGGTCATCCACGACCACGCCCCACCCACCGACCCCCGGGTGAAGGGAAGCCGCTCCACATCGCCCTGGACGTAGAGGGCTTCGGGGAAGACGGCCCGGCACGCGTCGAGCATCACCGAGGAGGCGTCGAAGGCGATGGCGGGTCGACCCAGGTAGGGGAGGTAGCGGCCGGCGCCGCACCCGATGTCGATGCGGGTCGCACCCGGCGGCACCCGGGCGGCAAACGACGCTGCCTCGGAGCGTCGGCCGGCGGTGGCGTGGGTTGCGGCCCACTGGAGGCCCCGGTCGTCGTAGATCTCCACGGTGCGACGGTCCACGGCCGTCGATCGTAGGCGACGCCCCTCAGGGATCGAAGCGGTGGCCCATACCCGCCTCAGGGCACGAAGCGGTGGGCCGGGTCAGTGGTACATCCCGAACTTGCGGCGCACACGGCCCAGGTCCGTGCGATCAATTCCGATGCCGGTCCCAGCAGGCGCTCCATCGTCAGCGACGCCGCGAGCGAGCCCCGTCCTCGTCGACGGCGCCGGATGCCGGCACCATGGGGTGGTGCTTCCCTATGAGGAGGGGTTGTGGGGTCACGATCACCGGCAGCGGCGAGAGCCGTAGGATGCGCTCTCTGACGCCCCATCCGGAGAGCCGGCTGATTCCTCGAAGTCGACGGGATCCGAGGACGATCGCATCGCACTGCCAGTGTGATGCCTCGTCCACGATTCGGCTCGCCACCTGCTCCTCGCGCGCGGAACAAGCTCGACCCTCTGCGCCGATGTTCGCCAGGCGCAGACGGAAGACCGCTTCGTCCACGAGGTAGTGGGCGTCGGCCACGGTCTCGAGAGGTGGGACTCGTGGGCACTTCGAAAGCTCGCGCGCGTGGAACACCTGCACGTCGGCCCCGGATGCAGCCGCGAGCCCTGTGGTGAAGTCAAGAGCGGCCTGCCCCGAGTCGAATTGGTCCATCGCAAGCAGCAGACGACCCCACATCACTACACCTCCATCGTTGTTTCCAATCGTATTGGTGCAGGGCGTGAACACGTTGTGAAAATGCCTGGGTCACCCGGAAAGAAATCGTGAACGGGAGCGTCCCGGGATCCTCGACCGGCCGGCTCAGGCCGCGGTCAGGGCTCGAAGCGGTACCCCATGCCCGGCTCGGTGCGGAAGTGGCGGGGGCGGGAGTGGTCCAGCTCCAGTTTGCGGCGCACCCGGCCCATGAGCACCCTCAGGTACTCCGTCTCGGTCTCATACCCGGGGCCCCACACGTCGTGGAGCAGCTGGCGCTGGGACACCAGCCGACCGGGGTTGCGGACCAGCACCTCGACGATGTCCCACTCCTTGGGGGTGAGGTGCACGTCGACACCATCGCGGGTCACTCGCTTGGCCACCAGGTCCACCGTGAACCCCTCCGCCTCCACCAGGGGCTCCTCGGGTTCGGTAACGGTGCGGCGCAGCGCGGCGCGGAGCCGGGCCAGGAGCTCGTCCATGCCGAACGGCTTCGTCAGGTAGTCGTCGGCTCCGAGGTCGAGCGCCTGCACCTTGCTGACACTCTGGTGCCGGGCGGACAGCACGATGATCGGCACCGAGCTCCATCCCCGGAGGCCCTGGATGACCTCACGGCCGTCGATCCCCGGCAGGCCCAGGTCGAGCAGGACGATGTCAGGGTGCCGGTGCGCAGCCCGATCCAGGCCCTCCTCTCCGCTGCGGGCCCCCACCACCTCGTACCCTCGGGCGGTGAGGCTGATGGTCAGGGCCCGCAGCAGTGCCGCGTCGTCGTCGACCACCAGCACCTTGGTGCCCGATTCGCCCGATGTGGCAGCGCTGTAGTCCTGCTGGGGGGACAGATGGGTCATGGCATCGTTCCGGACCTGGAGCCGGCCTCGGTGGGCGGTGCCGGGACGACCCCGTCGGCTGCCTCCGGGTCGGGCTCGTCCACCGGGTCGGTGGCCGGTAGCCGGATGACCATCGTGCAGCCACCGCCCGGGGTGTCCTCGATGTCGAGCTCGCCACCGGCCGCCTCCACGAATCCCCGCGACACGGCGAGGCCCAGCCCGACCCCCACCCGGTGCTCGGCGTCCCCCAGTCGCTGGAACGGCTGGAACACCACGTCCCGATCCTCCCGGGGGATGCCCGGACCACGGTCGATCACCCGGATGTCGACCCGGCCGGCCACCGGTCCCGCCTCGATGCGCAGCCCACGCCCCCGGGCATGGATGAGCGCGTTGTCGACCAGGTTGGCCACCGCCCTCTCCAGCAGTACCGGGTCGGTGCTGACCCGGGGGAGGGAGACCGGCACGTCGGCGGTGACATCGGCGCCGCGGGGCCCCAGGCTCTCGATGGCGGCGGCGATCAGTTCGCCGACGTCGGTGGACTCGTGGAGCACATCCATCGAGCCGGTCTCCAGGCGGCTCATGTCGAGCAGGTTCTCGACCAGGTTGCTCATCCGGTCCGACTCGTCGTCGATGGTCTGGAGCAGGATGCGGGTCTCCTCGGGCCCGAAGTCGAGCTGGTCCGACAGGAGGCTGGACGCCGCCGCCTTGATGGAGGCCAACGGCGTGCGGAGGTCGTGGCTGACCGCGGCCAGCAAGGCAGAGCGCAGCTGGTTGGCCTTGGCCAGGGCGTCCGCCTCGGCGGCTTCGGCATGGAGCCGGTCGCTCTGGAGAGCGGTTGCCAGTTGGGCGGCGAAGGCAGCCAGGATGTCCCGGTCCTCGGCGCTCAGCCCGGGCCCTCGGATGGCCAGGATCTCCAGGTCGGTGAGGGGCAGGACCACGGTGGCCCCGGCGGGGGACAGGGGTGGCCGTGGGCCGGCAGCCACCACGCTCGTCCATGCACGGGTGGAGAGGTCGTCGACTCCCGCGGCGGCGGGCGATCGGCCGGGCTCCGGTCCGGAGCGTAGAACGGCCGCCGCTTCGAGGCGGAAGGCGACCACCAACTCGTCCAGCACGGCGGGCAACGGATTGCCCTCGGGGGCCACCATCCGGCCGGCGACGCGCGCCAGCGTCCGGGCGTCGGACCGGGCCTGCACGGCCGTGGCCGTCCTCCTGGCGGCGAGGTCCACCAGCACGCTGACCACCCCGGCCGTGACCAGGAACATGAACAGCGCCAGGATGTCCCGTGCATTGGTGATGGTGAAGGTGTGGATGGGCGGAGTGAAGTAGTAGTTGGACAGGAGGAAACCGGCCAACGCCGCCAGCACCGCCGGCCACACCCCGCCGGTGGCTGCCACCACGACCACCAGCACGAGGTACGAGCTGAGGGCGGTGGCCAGGTCGGCGTGGCTGCTTCCGGCGGTGGTGAGGAGCAGGGTCAGCAGGGGGAAGCCGATGACGCCGATGATCAGGGCGGCGACCCGCCGGCGGACCGGGAGCGGAGAGAGCAGGCTTCGGCGCAGGCGCGCCGGCGCGGTGCCGCCCGCGCCCAGCACCGGCCGCCCGTCCTCGGCTTCCTCTTCCTCCTTGACATCGGTGGCGGACGGCGCTTCGGTGGCGATGACGTGGATGTCGAGGGCTCCCCCGGCCGCCCGGATGACCGAGTTGATGACGGAACCGCGGACGAACTCGGTGAGCCGGCTCCGATGGGTGGCGCCGAGTACCAGCTGGGTGGCGTTCTCGGCCCGGGCCACCTGTATCAGGGCAGGTGCGACGTCAGCGCCGACGACCTCGACGAAGCGTCCCCCGAGGTCGTCGAGCAGCGCCCGGTTCTTGCCCAGTCCGGCCGAGCCCTGGTCGGAGAGCCCGTCGTCGGTGCGCACGTGGACGCCGACCAGTTCGGCCTTGGTGCGCATGGCCATGCGCGCCGCCCGGCGGATGAGCACGGCGCTGCCGGTCGATCCCGTCAGGGAGACCACCACACGCTCCTTGGTCTCCCACGGCCCGGCGATTCCGTGGCGCTCGCGGTAGCTGCTGAGCTCCTCGTCGACCCGATCGGCGACCCACAGCAGGGTGAGCTCCCGCAGTGCGGTCAGGTTCCCGGTGCGGAAGTAGTTGGCCAGTGCGGCGTCGATGCGCTCGGAGGGGTAGACGTTCCCGTGGGCCAGGCGCCGGCGGAGGGCCTCGGGGGCCATGTCGACCAGCTCCAGTTGGTCGGCCGCCCTCACCACCCGGTCGGGCACCGTCTCCTGCTGGGCGACACCGGTGATGCGCTCCACGACGTCGTTGAGCGACTCGAGGTGTTGGAGGTTGACGGTGGAGATGACGTTGATGCCGGCGTCGAGCAGCTCTTCGACGTCCTGCCACCGCTTGGTGTGCTTCGATCCCGGCACGTTGGTGTGGGCCAGCTCGTCGACCAGCACGAGCTCGGGCTTCCGTTCGAGCAGACCGTCGAGGTCCATCTCCTCGAAGGTCTGGCCCCGGTACTCGCCGGCCCGGCGCGGGAACACGGGCAGATCCCGGATCTGCGCATCGGTATGGGGCCGGCCGTGATCCTGCACCCAACCGATGACGACGTCGGTACCGCGCTCCTTGCGTCGCCACCCCTCATTGAGCATGGCGAAGGTCTTGCCGACACCGGGGGCAGCGCCGAGATACAGCCGTAGCCTTCCCCGTGCCACTGTCCTCCTCCCGGCTCTACCGTCGACCCATCGTCTACTTCTGCGTCAGGTTGTCGAGTGCGATGTTCAGCGTCAGCACGTTGACCCCCGGATCGCCCAGGACACCTAGGCTACGCCCTGTGGTGTTGGACTTGATCAGATCATTGACCTGGGCCAGCGACAGTCCCTGGGCCTTGGCCACGGTCGGGGCCTGGATGTCGGCGTTGGCGATCGAGATGTCGGAATCCAACCCCGATCCCGAGGCGGTCACGGCATCGACCGGAACCTGGGCATCGGGGGCAAGGCCGAACTCCTGCCGGTAGGAGACGGCCCGTTCGGGGACGGTGTTGGGGTCGCAGACGTAGGTGCCGTCGCTGTTCTTGGCGTACTTCTGGCCCGCAGAGGGGCTGGTCACCGGAGCAGCTGCCGACGTGGTGTCCACCGGCACGCAGAACGGATCGGCGGGAGTGGCAAAGGGGTTGGTCTTCGAGGGGGAGCCGTCGAGTCCCACCGAGTTGACCCCGGGGATGAAGCCGATGAGCAGGGGATTGGACGGGCCCAGGTTGGACGCCTCCGAGACGGTGATGTTGTCGGTGGCCGACGAGGTCACGGCCTCGGACGGACGGGACTGGAAGTACTTGG
>Ga0181523_10000386_pt1 | contig 49348 bp, 50 predicted proteins | sample PEATcosm2014_Bin_43_FD_119752 | JGI IMG/M metagenome (GOLD analysis project Ga0181523, IMG submission 119752) | Peatland microbial communities from MTU Mesocosm Facility, Houghton, MI, USA - PEATcosm2014_Bin05_30_metaG | ecosystem: Environmental > Terrestrial > Soil > Wetlands > Peat | place... | reverse complement strand
TCGACCAATGCCGAGGAGCCGGGCTTCACTCCGTCGGAGTCGACGGTGGGAGCGACCCTCGAGAAGGTGTTCCTGGCCCGTCCCGACCAGCGTTTCATCGTGACCTGCTTCGCCAGTCACATCCACCGGGTCCAGCAGGTGGCCGATGCCGCCATTGCCGAGGGTCGGTTGGTGGCCACCCTCGGTCTCTCCATGAAGAAGAACGTGACACTGGCCAGGCGTCTCGGTCTGCTGGAGATCCCCGACGACTCGCTGGTCGACATCGAGGACATCGACGACCTCGATCCCGGAAGGGTCTGTGTCATCTCCACCGGCTCCCAGGGGGAGCCCATGTCGGCGCTGTCCCGCCTGGCCGCCGGTGAGAATCGCTTCTTCCAGCTCCAGGAGAACGACGTCGTGGTGATCAGCGCCCACCCCATCCCGGGCAACGAGTGGTCGGTGGGCCGTGTCATCGACTCCCTGTACCGGAGGGGGGTCGAGGTCATCCACTCGGGCGTGGACGCCGTCCACGTGAGCGGCCATGCGCGTCAGGGGGAGCTGGCCATGCTGATGTCGGTGACCAGGCCGGAATTCTTCATCCCGGTGCACGGCGAGTACCGGCACATGGCCAATCACATCCGCCTGGCCGAATCCATGGGAATCGCCGGCGACCGGGTGCTGCTCTGCGAGGACGGGGATGCCGTGCGTCTGGACGACGGCGGCCTGCACCGTGACGGGACGGTGCCGGGCGGTTACCTCTTCGTCGACGGGAGCTCAGTGGGGGACATCGGCCACGGCGTGCTGCGCGACCGGATGGTGCTGGCGGAGGAGGGCGTGGTCATGGCCGTGGCCACGGTCGACCTGAAGCAGGGCGAAGTGGTGGGAACCCCCCAGATCGTGACCCGTGGGTGGGCCTACGACCACGACACCGAGGTGTTGCTCGACGAGGCTCGGGCCGAGGTCACCAAGGCGCTGGAACACGCGCTCTCCAGCGGCAGCCACGACCACGAGACGCTCAACCGGGTGGCCCGCAAGGCCCTCGGCCGTCTGGTGGGTGACCGCACTCGCCAGCGCCCGATGATCGTGCCGGTGATCGTCACCGTCTAGCCCGGTGTCCCCCTGATGCTGACGCAGAGCGGGTAGCCTGTTACGCACTGTGACGACCGCCACCAAGCGCCCGGGGGGTCGATCCGGGGCTTCGCGGTCGAAGGGCAGGCCTGGGGCCTCGGCTCGATCGCGCTCGGGCACCCCGCCAGTACACAAGCGGAACCGCGGGCATCCCGGACGGGGGGGAACCCGCACGGTCAAGGGCCGGGGTTCCCAACACCAGGCCGGGCTGTTCGCGTCGATCTGGGCCGTCGTGGCCGGTCACTCCACCGACCTGTGGGGCGTCGTGCTGCTCACCATGGGCGTCCTGGCCGCCCTCGCCTTCTACGCCGACTCGCTGAACGTGGCAGGGCACGACGGCCGACTGTTCGTCGGCGACCTGCTGGGGTGGGGGAGGTTTCTGGTGCCGGCGGCGGCGGTGGCGGTCGGGCTCCGCCTGCTGATCGGGCGTGGCGACGAGGAGGAACACACGTCCCGCGAGCCGGCGCGTGCGGTGGTCGGGGCCACCCTGGCCCTCCTCGCCGTCGCGGGACTGGCCGGACTGGCCGGGGGATCCCCGCCGTTGGGTGCGTCGACGGAGCGCCTGGCCGCTGCCGGCGGGTGGGTGGGCGCAGTGATCGGCGACCCCTTGCGGGCCGCACTGGGGGGCATCGGAGCGGCCACCGTGCTGGTGGCGCTGGTAGTGGTTGCCCTCATCCTGTTCACCGGGGTGTCGATCAGGTCGGCCGCCGGGGCGGTCGTCCGGATGGCCCGGTGGGCCGCCGAGGCGGCTCGTGGTCGAACGGGCGGCGCCGGTGCGGACGGCGCGGAAGAGACCGACCACCCGACCGATCCGTTCGGTCGGGCAGTGGCGGCGGGGGGCGGAGCCCAGCCGACGCTTACGATGCCGCCCGCCGATCCCGTCGTCGCCGATCCCGTGGTGGACGTACCCGAGTCCGCCGGGCCGGTCCTGCTTCCCGAGGCCGCCACCCGGCCCGGCAAGGGTGAGCAGCTGGAGATGAAACTGGGCCCGGCCATCGGCGATTGGCGTCTGCCGCCGTCCAATCTGTTGAAGCGGGGCAAGCCCCAGGCTGTCGACGAGCACGAGGTCGACGCCGCCGGCGTCGCGCTGGTGGCCGCGCTGGCCGCCCACGGGGTGGAGACGCGCCTGCTGGCACGCACAGTGGGGCCGTCGGTCACCCGGTACGAGCTCGAGTTGGGGGCAGGGGTGAAGGTCGCCAGGGTGACCTCCCTGTCGAAGGACATCGCCTATGCCATGGCCTCCCCCGACGTTCGCATCCTCGCCCCGATCCCCGGAAAGTCGGCCATCGGGGTCGAAGTGCCCAATCGCCGTCGGCAGCTGGTCGCCCTCGGCGACATCCTGGCATCCCCCGAGGCAGCCCAGGCGGTCCATCCCCTCGAGGTGGCCCTCGGCCGGGACATCGCCGGCCGGGCGGTCATGGTCAACCTGGCGGAGATGCCCCATGTGCTGGTGTCCGGCGCCACCGGATCGGGCAAGTCATCGTGCATCAATTCGGTGCTCACGTCGATCCTGACCCGGGCGACACCCGATCAGGTCCGCCTGATCCTGGTCGACCCCAAGCGGGTGGAGCTTGGTCAGTACAACGACCTTCCGCATCTGTTGACCCAGGTCGTCGTGGACCCGAAGAAGGCTGCCAACGCCCTGAGCTGGGCAGTCACCGAGATGGAACGCCGCTACGACCTGCTGGCCGAGGTCGGCATGCGTGACATCACCGGCTACAACAGTGCCTTCGACAACGGTGGCCTCGCCGAGCTCGAGGAGGCCCACCGGTTCCGGATGCGCGGGGCGGGTGCGGACTCCGAGCCAGGGCGCGGCGACGACGACGGAGAGCCCGAGGCGCACTACGAGCGCCTGCCGTTCATCGTCATCGTCGTCGACGAGCTGAACGACCTGATGATGGTGGCGGCACGCGATGTCGAAGAGTCGGTGTGCCGCATCGCCCAGATGGCCCGAGCGGTCGGCATCCATCTGGTGCTGGCCACGCAGCGACCGTCGGTCGACGTCATCACCGGGGTGATCAAGGCCAACATTCCCTCACGCATGGCGTTCTCGGTCTCCTCCCTGGCCGACAGCCGGGTGATCCTGGACCAGCCGGGAGCGGAGCGTCTGATCGGCAAGGGCGACATGCTCCTGCTGTCAGCATCCTCGTCCAATCCCCAACGCCTGCAGGGTCCCTGGGTGAGCGAGGAGGAGATCCGGGCCGTGGTCGCCCACTGGAAGCGGCAACGGCCGATGGAAGTGGTCGCGGGGATCGAAGAGGTCGTCGGCGCCGATGGGCCCCGGGTCGGCGGCGACGACGGCGACGACGAACTGCTCGAACAGGCGATGGACCTGGTGGTCCGCTCCCAGCTGGGATCCACCTCGATGCTGCAGAGGAAGCTGCGGGTCGGGTTCGCCCGCGCCGGCCGACTGATGGATCTCATGGAGCGCCGTGGAGTGGTGGGGCCGTCCGAGGGCTCCAAGGCGCGGGCGGTGCTGATGACCCCCGAGGAATTGGACGCCCGCTGACCGACGGGGAGCACGAGGAGACGGCGGGCCCGGCGACGCCGGGAATGGACCTGGGCACGCCTCCGGTGCGCGGCTCCCGTGGCCGCCACTCGCGACGGCGACGCCGAGGTTGGCTGCCCTGGGCGGTGCTCGGTGTGGCCGTTCTGCTGGTGGGGGCGGCGGCCGCGTTGGCAGCCACCCGGATCAACCAGCCGCTCGCCCATCCGGCCACCCATGCCGCCCTCCCCATGGAGGTGGCGGTCCACGGGACCGGACCGGCTCTCCCGTGGCCGACCCGGGGCCAGGGGGCGGTGGCGGTGCCCTCGCTCGGCTACGCCGACCAGTCCGGGCCCGAGCACCCGGTGCCCATCGCCTCGTTGACCAAGATGACCAACGCGGTGGTGATCCTGCGTGACCACCCGTTGCCGGCCGGGGCCGCTGGCCCCTTGATCATCATCACCGCGGCCGACGTCGCCGAGTACGACAACGAGCTGCACAACGACGAGTCCACCATCCCCATCCGGTTCGGCGAAGTGCTGAGCGAGCGCCAGATGCTGGAAGCGATGCTGATCGTCTCGGCCAACGACATCGCCTACAGCCTGGCGGTGTGGGACGCCGGCTCCGAGCCGGCCTTCGTGGCCAAGATGAACGCGCTGGTCGCGTCGCTGGGGGCGACCGGCACCCTCTACGTCGACGCCAGCGGCTACGAGCCCGGCTCGGTTTCCACCGCTTCGGACTGCCTGCGGGTTGCCGCTGCTGGCATGGCGGACCCCACCTTCGCCGAGGTGGTGGCCATGCCGTCGGTGACCCTGCCGATGGTCGGGACGCTGCCCAACATCGTCACCGAGGTCGGCTCCAACGGTGTGGTCGGCGTCAAGTCCGGGTATACCTCGCAGGCCGGGGCCTGCCTGATCCTGGCCGGGGTGCGCTCGGTGCAGGGCCGCCCGGTCCTGGTGCTGGCCGCGGTGCTCGGACAGCCGACGCCACCCCCCATCGTCCCCGCGAGCACCACCACGACCACACGACCAGCGACGGCTCCGCCGTCCCGTGGGTCGAGCACCACGACCACGACCACCCCTCCCAACGACCTCCAGATTCCGGATCCGTTCCGCTTCGCTCGGCCGGTGGTGGAGAAGCTGCTCAACGCCGCCGAGACCGCGGTGGTTCCCGTGACGGTCGCCACTGCCGACCGGGTGGTCGGCGCGGCGACCGTCACCTGGGGAGGGAGTGCGCACCCGGTGCCCATCGTCACCGCGGGCGGCGCATGGCTGCTGGCGTGGCCGGGCCAGACCGTGGCCTCGACCAGTGGGCTCTCCCCTGTGCCGCCCGGGAGCACCAAGGGGAGCCGGGTCGGGACGGCCATGTTCTCCCTCGGAACCCAGATCGAGGTCGTCCCGTTGCGGCTGGCCAGCACCGTGCCGGAGCCGTCGTGGTGGTGGAGGCTCGTCCACGGCCCCTGACCCGGGGCGGCGAACAGAGCGATCCCGCCGGGCGAAGACCGTCCCGAGTACCGTGTCGGTGTGCGCGCACGAGCTCCAGCGTCGTCAGCCAATCTCGGACCCGGCTTCGACACGCTGGCCATCGCCCTCGATCGGTACGTCGAGGTCGAGGTCGAGCCTGCCTCCCGGCTCATCGTCCGCTCCGAGGGTGAAGGTGCGGGGCTGTCCGACGACCCTTCGCATCTGGCTGCCCGAGTGGCCATCGATGTTGCCGGCACCGACCACCTGGCCATCACCGTGCGATCTCAGATCCCCATCTCGCGGGGCCTCGGTTCCTCTGCAGCCCTCGCGCTGGCAGCGGCGGCAGCAGCCGGCGCCACGGACCCGTTGGCGGTCGCCGCCGCCATGGACGGCCATCCCGACAACGCCGCGGCGTCCATGGTCGGCGGCCTGGTGGCGGCAGCGCGGGTGAAGGGCGGGCTCCACGTCGTCCGGCTCCCTCTGGATGTGAGCCTGGCCTTCGTGGTGATCGTCCCCGACGTCACCTTGTCGACGTCCCGGGCCCGCCAGGCCCTGCCCACCGAAGTGAGCCGCGAGAGTGCGGCCTTCAACCTGTCGCGGATGGCCCTCCTGATCGCCGGCCTGGCCGACAGCCGAGTGCTGATCAGCGAGGCCACCGAGGATCGGCTGCACCAGGACTACCGAAGCCCGCTCTTCCCGGCCGCCCCCAAGCTGCTGGCCGGCCTGTCCGCCGGGGGGGCGCTGGCGGTGTGCTGGTCGGGAGCCGGGCCCTCCCTCCTCGGTATCTGCCACGGCGTCGATGCCCCCGGCGTGCAGTCCACAGCGGAGACGGCCCTGGCCGAGGCGGAGGTCCCGGGCCAGGTCCTGATCCTCCACCCTGACATGCACGGGCTGATCGGTGACGTCGAGGCCGCTGCCGACTTCTATGATTTCAACGCCGACCGGTAGGCCGGAGCACACCCGCCGTGCCGAGCCAGCCGAACAAGGAGCTCCTGGCTGTGGCCAACCCCCACCCCGGGCGCGACTACGACGTCCGTTGCGCCACGCCCGAGTTCACCTGCCTGTGCCCCCTGACCGGCCAGCCGGACTTCGCCACCGTCACCGTGGCCTATGTCCCGGACCGGTCCCTGCTCGAGCTCAAGTCGCTCAAGCTCTACCTGTGGAGCTATCGGAACGAGGGAGGGTTCCACGAGGACATGACCAATCGGATCCTCGATGACCTGGTGGCCGCAATCGCACCCCGCCGGATGACCGTCACCACCGACTGGCTGGTGCGGGGCGGGATCCACACCGTCGTCGAGGCGTCCAGCCCCTGAGGCGGCGCTGAGGCGGCCGGGTCGCGCACCGCGTGCCGACGACCTCCCTTGTCGTGTGGTGGTCGTAACCTGGGGCGGTGCCCACCGTTTCCCCCTCTCCGGCCGATCGGCCCGTTCCGGACGGTTCGTCCCCACCGCCGCGGACGTTCCACATCCGGACCTTCGGATGCCAGATGAACGAGCACGACTCCGAGCGCCTGGCCGGGGCCCTCACGGCGGACGGTATGGTCGCCGTCCCGGATCTCGAATCCGCCGATGTCGTGGTGTTCAACACCTGCTGCATCCGTGAGAACGCCGACAACAAGTTCTACGGGCACCTGGGAAACCTCAAGACCCTCCGGGAGAGCCGTCCCGGCATGCAGATCGCCGTGGGCGGCTGCCTGGCCCAGATGGACAAGGAGCGGATCCGCGAGCGGGCGTCGCACGTGGACGTGGTGTTCGGCACCCACAACCTCTCGCGGGCGCCCGGGCTGCTGCGGCAGGCGGCGGAGCAGGGGCCGGTGGTGGAGATCTTCGACGAGCCGCAGCCGGCAGCCGGTCCGTCGACCAGCGACCAGCAGGCCGTGGCACTCGCCGCCGTGCGGGACCTGCCCTACGCGGCGTGGGTGACCATCCAGATGGGATGCGACAACTCCTGTGCCTTCTGCATCGTCCCGTCGGTGCGCGGCCCCGAGGTGTCGCGCCCGATGTCCGAACTGGTGGACGAAGTGGAGGTGCTCGCCCGGCGCGGCGTCAGCGAGGTGACCCTCCTCGGCCAGAACGTGAACTCCTACGGTCGGGACTTGACCCGACGCCGGCCCCTCTTCGCCGACCTGCTGCGGGCGACCGGGGCGGTGGAGGGGATCCGCCGGGTCCGGTTCACCAGCCCCCACCCGAAGGACCTCCGCCCGGAGACGATCGCGGCCATGGCCGAGACGGAGGAGGTGTGCAACCACCTCCACCTGCCGCTGCAGTCGGGCAGTGACGCGACGCTGGCCGCCATGCGGCGTGGCTACACCGCCGAGCGCTACCTGCAGCGGCTGGCCGAGGCCCGGGCGGCCATCCCCGACCTGGCGGTGACCACCGATCTGATCGTCGGCTTCCCCGGTGAGACCGAGGACGACTTCGAGCGCACGCTCGAGGTGGCCGCCGAGACCTGCTACGACAGTGCGTACACCTTCATCTTCTCGCCCCGACCGGGGACGCGGGCAGCGGCAATGGAGGAACGGTTCGTGCCGGCCGACGTGATCGCCGACCGCTTCGATCGCCTCCGGGTGGTGGTGGAGCGCTCCGCCCTGGCCCGCCACCGCGACCGGATCGGACGGGTGGAGGAGGTGGTGGTCGAGGGGCCCTCCAAGCGGGATCCGTCGGTGGTCACCGGCCGGACCGGCCAGAACAAGCTTGTGCACTTCCGGCCCGATGCCGCCAAGGGAATTGCCAGTGGCTCCTTCGCCGAGGTCGCCATCACCGGTGCCGCCCGCCACCACCTGACCGGCGAGCTGCGCGCCGTGACCGCTCGTCCCTCGCACCGGGTCCGCATCTCGGTCAGCGCCGGTTGAGTCGTCCCTGCCGGCTCCGCGAACTGCCGTGACCGGCTCGAACCCGGGGCACGCGCCGGGCCGGGCCGGGTCGCCGCCGGTGGTGGCTCTGGTCGGTCCCACCGCATCGGGAAAGTCCGAACTGGCACTGCGGGTGGCGGAGGCCTCGAGGGCGCCGGGCCGGGCGTACACAGCCGGCGGCCTCCCCCCGGTGGAGCTGGTGTCCGTCGATTCGATGGCCGTCTACCGGGGGATGGACATCGGTACCGCCAAGCCGTCTCGCCAGGTGCGTGTCCGCATTCCCTACCACCTGGTGGACCTGGTCGATCCCTGGGAGGAGTTCACCGTGCAGCGGTTCCAGGGGCTGGCCCGCCGGGCCCTCGGCGACATCGCGTCACGCGCCCACGGGGCGCTGCTGGTGGGTGGCACCGGGCTGTACCTCAGGTCGGTGATCGACGACCTGACGTTCCCCGGGCGCTATCCCGAGGTCGCCGGCGCCCTGGCCGCGGAGGTCGACACGGCCGGCCCCCCGGGCAGCGACGCGGAGCGATCGGCCCTGGCAGAGCTCCATCGGCGCCTGTCCCTCCTCGACCCCATTGCCTCCCGGCGGATCGAGCCGGCCAATCGCCGGCGCCTGCTGCGCTCCCTGGAGGTGACCATCGGATCGGGCCACCGGTTCTCCTCGTTCGGCCCCGGTCTCGAGCGGTACCCGACCTCCGCTGTCCGGCTGGTCGGCCTGCGGCGTGACCCGACCACGCTGGACCAGCGGATCACCGAGCGGTTCGGGCTCCTGATGGAGCAGGGCTTCCTCCAGGAGGTGCGCGCCCTGGCCGGCCGGCCGGAGGGGGTGTCGAGGACGGCCCGCCAGGCCCTCGGCTACCGGGAGCTCCTCGCCCACGTCGAAGGCGGCGTCCCGTTGGCCGAGGCGGTGGCCGAGGCGGTGCGCCGGACGCGGGCCTTCTCCCGCCGCCAGTGGGCGTGGTTCCGGCGTGATCCCCGTATCGTGTGGTTGGACCCGGACGATGCCCCGGAGCGAGCGATCCTGGCCCTGCTCGGGGGGATACCGCGGCAAGGCGCCACGGTGGGAGACTGATGGGGACCACGATGAACGCACCGATACCCGATCTCCCTCCGCTGCGCTTCACCAAACACCACGGTGCCGGCAACGACTTCCTGGTGCTGGTGGACCAGAAGAACGCCACCCCTCTCGACACCGCACTGGTGCGGGCCCTATGCGACCGGAGGTTCGGGATCGGTGCCGACGGCGTGATCCGGGTGCTCGACGGGGGGAGCGGGGCCGATCTGGCCATGGACCTGCGCAACGCCGACGGCAGTGAGGCCGAGATGAGCGGGAACGGTATTCGGTGCCTGGCCCAGGCGGCCGTGGGAGCGGGCCTGGTTCACCCGCCGTCCTTCACCGTGTCGACGCTCGGGGGCGTGAAGTCCGTGGAGTACCACCCCGGGGAGCGCGCCGACGCCGCCGACGCCTCCGTCGACATGGGCGTGGCCACGCTCGGTCCCGACCAGCCCCAACAGTTCCCGGACCGCAGGGCCCGTCAGGTGGACATGGGCAACCCCCACCTCGTGCTCTTGGGCCCGGACCCCGCCGACGTCGATGTGGCCGCGCTCGGGAGCCGGCTCCAGGACGTGTACCCCGGTGGCATCAACGTCGGGTTCGTCACACTAGGGCCCGACCCCGGGGCGATCACCCTCCGGGTGTGGGAACGGGGTGTCGGCGAGACCGAGGCCTGCGGAACGGGCAGCGCCGCAGCCGCAGCCGCGGTGCGGAGCTGGGGTCTCGTGGGTGACGCGGTGTACGTGCACAATTCGGGCGGCACCCTCCAGGTGGCGTTCGCCGACGGGCGGGTGCAGTTGCGCGGGCCGGTCCGGAAAGTGGCCGACCTCCTGATCGACGCCCGGTCGGTGCTGGACGCGGCCCGCCCGTGACGCCCACCGAGTCGGCCTTCACCGACACCCTCATCTCCCGGTCGGTCCGGGAGCGGATCGTACTGGTTGGTATCGTCTTCCCGCACTCCACCCTGGCCGACACCGAGGCCGCCCTCGACGAGCTGGCCCTCCTGGTGGACACCGCCGGCGCCGAGGTCATGGAACGGATCGTGCAGCGGAGGAGCACCCCCGACCCGGCGACCTACCTGGGGAGAGGCAAGGCCGAGGAGTTGCTGTCGGTGTGCCTGGCCGTCGATGCCGACACGGTGGTCTTCGATGACGACCTCTCGCCTGCCCAGCAGCGGAATCTCGAGAAGATCCTGGGGCGCACCGCCATCGACCGCACCGCGGTGATCCTCGACATCTTCGCCCAGAACGCCCGCACCCCCGAGGGTCGGGCCCAGGTGGAGTTGGCGCTTCTCCGTTACCGGTTGCCGCGACTGCGGGGACGGGGCCGGTCGCTCAGCCAGCAGGCCGGCGGCATCGGCACCCGTGGTCCCGGCGAGACGAAACTCGAGGTCGACCGACGCCGCCTGGTGCAGCGGATGAGCCGTCTCGAGTCCGATCTGCGCCAGCTGGACCGCACCAGGCGCACCCAACGCCGCGGGAGGATCCGGTCCCGCCAGCGGACGGTGTCCCTGGTCGGTTACACCAATGCCGGGAAGTCGACGTTGCTGAACCGAATGTGCGGGTCGGATGTCCTGGTCGAGAACCGGCTGTTCTCGACTCTCGATCCGCGCACCCGGCAACTCGACCTCCCAGGGGGGGAGACGGTGCTCCTGACCGACACGGTGGGTTTCGTACGGAAGCTTCCCCACCAGGTCGTCGAGGCGTTCCGCTCCACGCTCGAGGTGGTGTGCGAGTCGGATCTGATCGTTCACGTGGTCGACGGCTCCGGACCGGACCTCGAGGGACAGGTTGATGCCGTTCGGAGCGTGCTCGCCGAGATCGGGGCCGACGGGCTGCCCGAGTTGCTGGTGGTGAACAAGGCCGACGCGGTGGCCGCTCTCGGCCCGGAGTCCTCCGAGGAGGCCCGGCGGATGATGGCGGCTCACGAAGGGTCGGTGATGGTGTCGGCCCGGTCGGGTGAGGGGCTCGACGAGTTGCTGGTGGCCATGGGAGACCGCCTCCGTGTCGGCGACCGGGTGTTCGAGCTGGTCATCCCCTGGGCGCGGGGCGATGTGTTGGCCGCGGTCCACCGCGAGGGTGAGATCGTGGGCGAGGTGGCCGGCGAGCAGTCGACGCGCATCCAGGTGGTACTCGACGACGTGGGCAGGTCACGGTTCGCGGAGTTCGTGGCGTCTTGAATGCCGCTCCCCCTTCCGCTCGTGCCGGCGACCCGGCTGGCTTCGCCCCGCCCCCTTATCCCTACGACCGCCTGTCGCGGTTGAGGGCGGAAGCGGTCGAGCGTTTCGGAGATGCCGTCGGGCCCGGAGGTCCCGGCGGAGTGGTGGACTGCTCCATCGGCACACCCTGCGACCCGCCCCCGGTCCCGGTGCTCGATGCCATGGCCCGCTCCGGCACAGAGCGCGGGTACCCGACCTCTCCGGGGTCGCCCGCCTACCGGGCCGCAGCCGCCGGCTGGCTGCATCGGAGATTCGGCGTGTCGGTGGATCCGGAGCGCGAACTGGCGGCCTGCGTGGGCACCAAGGAGTTCGTCGCCTCGGCAGCGCAGTACCTCCACCTCCGCAACCCCGCCCGTGACACCGTGCTCTACCCGGCGGTGTCGTACCCGACCTATGCCATGGGGGCAACGCTCGGCGGGTGCCGGTCGGTACCGGTGCGGGAACTGGCCCAGGGCGGACTCGATCTGGGCTCGATCGACCGGTCCGACCTGGATCGGGCCCTCCTCCTGTGGACGAATTCACCGTCCAACCCGACCGGGCTGCTGACCGACCTGGAGGCCGTGGCCCGGTGGGGGAGGCAGCACGGGGTTCCGGTGTTCTCCGACGAGTGCTACGCCGAGTTCACCTGGGCGGGCCCGCCGACCACGGTGCTCGCTTCCGGCGTGGTCGGGGTGGTGGCGGTGCACTCGCTTTCCAAGCGGTCAAACCTGGCAGGCATCCGGGCCGGCTTCTACGCCGGGGACCCCGACCTGGTCGGCTATCTGCTCGACGTCCGACGCCACGCCGGGCTGATGGTGCCGGGACCTGTGCAGGCCGGTGCGGTGGTGGCCTTCGATGACGACGCCCACGTGCTCGGTCAGCGCCTGCGCTACGAAGAGCGGTTGGAGTACCTGCGCGAGGCCCTCGGGATCGTGGGGCTCCCGACCCCCATGCCGGCGGGTGGGTTCTACCTGTGGGTCCCGGTGCCGGCCGGGATGGCCGGCGGCGGCTGGGAGCTGGCCGGGGCGCTCGCCCTCGAGGCCGGCCTGCTGGTGAGCCCGGGCGACCTGTACGGCCCCGACGGTGCAGGGTTCGTGCGCGTGGCGGTAGTGCAGCCGATGGAGCGCCTGCAGTTGGTGACCGACCGCCTGTCCCGGGGGGCACTCGTCGAGAGGCTCGACCGGCCGGGCTCGCGCTGAATCGGCCGGTCCCTGGCGGAGGACCGGTCCTCCACCGGGCGGCGTCCCATCCCGGCACCCCGGAGGCCCGGCACCCCCGGAGGCCCGCGTTGCGCAGAGTGACGTGGTGGGCGCCACCACCGCACTCAGTCAGCGCAGCGCCGGCCTGTGGACCGGGGCACTGGACGCCCTCCGGGAGCGAGCCGCACCTGGTGGTCGAGCAGGCGGCGGTGTTGGACCAGGACCGCACCGAGGAGCTGCGACGGGGTCACGAGCACCTCGACATCTACACGGGTCTGGCCAACTACCGGGGCAGCTGAATCCGACAGGGTTCACCGAAGACGACCTCGGCCGAGGGGGTTCGGATCACCTCGTCGATGCACTGGTCGTGCTCGGCGGCGAGGCAGCCGTCCTCGATCGGGTGCGCCAGAATCTCGACGCCGGGGCCGATCACGTCTGCGTGCAGGTCCTCGGCCACGACCTCTCCGAGGCCCCCTTCCGATAATGGCGCACGTTGGCGCCCGTTCTCGGACCGGTCTGATCGTCGACGCCGGCACCCGGGGGGACCGCTTCGTCGCGGTCCCGGGCCCCGTGCCGGCCCGGGGCGTGCGGGCCGGGACCGCGGGCGTCCCAGGGCTAACGTCTGCACCCATGGCAGACCTCCAGTCCCGGATCGAAGAGCTGTGGAGTCGTGCGGGCGCGCTGGGGCCGACGGACACCGGCGCGTTGGCCGTGGTGACCGAGGCGATCGGCCTGCTCGACTGCGGCGAGGCGCGGGTGGCCGAGGTCGACCCGGTCACCGACCAGGTGGTCGTCCACCAGTGGCTCAAGCAGGCCATCTTGTTGCTGTTCCGGCTGCGCTCGATGGAGACCACGGAGGTGGGCCCGTTCGAATTCGCCGACAAGCTCCCGCTCAAGCGGAACTATGCGGCGTCGGGGGTCCGGGTGGTGCCCGGAGCCTCGGCCCGGTGGGGCTCGTACCTGGGGAGCGGGGTCATCTGCATGCCGAGTTACGTCAACATCGGGGCCCGGGTCGGAGCGGGCACCATGGTCGACACCTGGGCCACCGTCGGGTCGTGCGCCCAGATCGGCGAGCAGGTGCACCTGTCTGGCGGGGTCGGCATCGGGGGAGTTCTCGAGCCTGCACAGGCCGCCCCGGTTGTCATCGAGGACGAAGTGATGATCGGGAGCCGGTGCATGATCACCCAGGGGGCCCGGGTGGGCCGCGGCGCGGTGGTGGGGGAGGGCACCATCTTGAACCCCTCCATCCCGGTCATCGACGCGGAAACCGGCGTGGAGCTCAGCCGGGGACATGTGCCTGCATGGTGCGTGGCCGTCCAGGCCTCCCGCCGCCGCGTGTTCCCCGGCGGCGAGTTCTTCCTCCCCTGCGTCCTGGTGATCAAGCGCCTGACCGAGGGACAGCGGCACGACAAGGCGCAGTTGAACGACATCCTGCGGGCGCACGGGGTGTCCACATGACCGAGGAGACTCGGAGCGGGCTGTTCGGACTGGCCACGGCCCTGGTCGCCATCCCGTCGGTCAGTCACCACGAGGGACCGATGGCCGATGCCGTGCAGGCGGCGTTGGCACTCTGCCCGTGGCTCACGGTCGATAGGGTCGCGAACAATGTGGTGGCCCGCAGCGATCTGCAGCGGGACAGCCGCATCCTGGTGGCCGGTCACCTCGACACCGTCCCGCCGGTCGGCGGCAACGACGAGCCCCGCGTCGTCGACTCCACCCTCTACGGCGTGGGTTCCGCCGACATGAAGGGCGGTCTGGCCGTCTTCCTCCATCTCGCCGGCACCATCCCCGAACCCGCCGTGGACGTGACGTGGTGCTTCTACGAGTGCGAGGAGGTGGAGCAGCGCCACAACGGCCTCCTTCGCCTCTGGGAGGAGCGGCCGCAGTGGCTGGAGGCCGATGTCGCCGTCCTCGGGGAGCCCACCGGTGGCGTGGTCGAAGCAGGGTGCCAGGGGACGTTGCGGATCCGCATCGGCCTGCGCGGCGAACGGGCGCACACCGCCCGCCCGTGGACCGGACGGAACGCGATCCACCGTCTGGCGCCGGTGCTGTCGGCGGTGGCCGACTACCAGGGGCGGCGCCCGGTGCTCGATGGGTGCGAATATGCGGAGCAGCTCCAGGCCGTGCAGATCGGGGGTGGCGTCTCCGGCAACGTCGTGCCCGACGAGGCGTCGATCGTGCTCAACCACCGGTTCGCGCCCGATCGCACCGCCGAGGCCGCCGAGGCGTCGATCAGGGAGCTGCTGGGCGGCCATCTGGGCCCGGGGGACCGCTGGGAGCTGGTCGACGCCGCCGCCGGTGCTCCGCCAGCGCTCGACCACCCGCTACTGGCCGGGCTGGTGGCGGCCACCGGTGCGCCAGCGCGGGCGAAGCTGGGTTGGACCGACGTGGCATCGATGTGGGCCCATGGGGTCCCTGCCGCGAACTTCGGCCCGGGCGACCCGTCGCTCGCCCACACCCCTGGTGAGCACGTGAGCTGGGCGGAGCTGGAGAGTGCTGCCACGGTCCTCGGGGCACTTCTTCGCACCGGGCTCTAGGCAGCTGTCGGGGTAGGGATCTCCGAAGCGGGAACGTCCCGGTCCACAGGCGTCCCTCCGGCTGCGGGAAGCGGCTCCGTCCGGCCCCGCCGGTCAGAGACGACGGAGTACGGTGACCACCTTGCCGTAGATGGTGACTTCTGAGGGGTCGAACTCCATGGGGGATAGGCTGTCGTTGGCGGGGGTGAGGACCACGACTCCATCCCGTAGGGAGAACTGCTTGACCGTCGCCTCCTCGTCGGGGATCCCCGCCACCACGATGTCCCCGCGCTCCGCGTCGGGCTGTTGGCGGACGACCACGAAGTCACCGTCGACGATCCCCGCGCCGACCATCGAGTCACCCCGCACCTTCAGCATGAACAATGATCCGGTGCCGGTGAAGTCCTCGGGCAGCGGGTAGAGCTCCTCCACGTTCTCCTGTGCGAGGACACCGGTGCCGGCGGCCACGTCACCGACCAGCGGCACGTGGCGGATGGGGCGTGCGTCCATGATCACCTTGGACGAGGGGTCGTAGCAGACCTCGATCGCCCGGGGCTTCGTGGGGTCCCGTCGGAGGTACCCCTCCCGCTGGAGCACGGCCAGGTGGGCGTGGACCGTCGACGACGAGGTGAGCCCCACCGACTCACCGATCTCGCGCACCGAGGGTGGGTAGCCACGATCCCTGACCGACTCGGAGATGCAGTCCAGAATCTGTTTGCGCTTGGTGCTGAGTACCTGGGCCATGACACTCCTTGGTCTGCTCGGCAGGGCTGTCGACGAACGTCTGTTTGCACGACCGTACCGGCCTGAACCCCCAAAAGCAAACATTCGTTCGACAAACGGGTTGACACCGAACAGGTGTTCGTGGTGAGATGTCGCCATGGCGAACACAGGTTCGATGATCCGAAGCGCGAATGCGACCGTCGGATCGGCACAGACACGGAGGTCCACCCGATGAGCTCCCTCCTGCTGGACTCACTGTCCTGCGCCCCCGACCCGGCACCTACCGAGGCTCGACCCCCGTTGCGTTTGGTGGCACCGACCGGCGAGGCGCAGTACGCCGGTGGCGCGACGGAGGGTCGCGAGGCGTACGCCCTCCCTCTGACTGGGTTACCGGAGCGACGCCCGGTCGGGAGGGGACGGAGGAGTACCTCTCCCGCTGTCCGGCGACGGCGCGCGATGTTGGCGCTGATGGGACTGCTGCTGGTCGGATTGGCTCTTCCGCTGGGCGGAACCGGTGGTAGCTCCCACGCCGCCGGTTCCGCCCTGGCGGGGAACAGTCACCCGATCGCGTACACCGTGCAGCCCGGGGACTCCTTGTGGTCGATCGCACAGCGAGTGGATCCGACCGGAGATCCCCGGGCGCTGGTGGCCCGGCTCGCCGCTCGGACGGGATCGGAGACGGTGGTCCCCGGGGAACGGATCGTGCTCCCCTGACCCTGGACAGGGCGGTGTACGGGCCGGCCGGCAGGCACGGACGGTCGGAGTGGACGGATGCGATGGGCACTAGCCTCGTACCGTGCGTTGTCCATGGTGCCTGGCTGACGACGACCGCGTGGTCGATTCCCGGGTGGCCGAGGATGGTGCCGCCATCAGGCGTCGGCGTGAGTGCGCCTGCTGCGGGCATCGCTACACCACCTTCGAGCGGATCGACGAGGTGCCCCTGATGGTGGTCAAGCGCTCCGGTGTGCGGCAGCCGTTCGATCGTGGGAAGGTGATCGACGGGCTCCGCTCGGCGACGAAGAACCGACCGGTGACCGAGGAACAGCTCGAGACGGTGGCCCAGCAGGTCGAGGACGCTCTGCGCGAGGATGGATCAGAGCCCACTTCCGAGCGGGTGGGCCTGGCGGTGCTCGAGCGTCTCCGCTCCCTCGACGAGGTGGCCTATCTGCGCTTCGCCAGTGTCTACAAAGGGTTCGAGGGCGTGGACGACTTCCGGCGCGAGGTGGGACTACTGACCAAGACCACCGCCCCCAAGCGACACGAGGGCTGAGGCGTGGCCGAGCTCCTTGCCGACGTGCCGACAATTGCACTGGCGATCTACGCCCATCCGGACGATCCCGACGTGTCCTGCGGGGGGACGCTGGCCGCCTGGGCCCAGGCGGGGTGCGAGGTACGGGTCCTGTTGTGCACCGATGGAGGCAAGGGCACGATGGATCCCGACGTCGATCCTCGGGCACTGGCGGTGCAGCGGGCCGCTGAGGCTGCCGAGGCCGGTGCAGTGATCGGGCTGTCCGGCCAGGAGCTCCTCGGGTACCCCGACGGCGAACTGGGCGACGATCATGAGTTCCGCGAGCTGTTGGTGGCGACGGTGCGCCGGCTCCGACCCGAGGTCGTGCTGTGCCCCGACCCCACCGCGATCTTCTTCGGCCAGGGGTACTTCAACCACCGTGATCACCGCGTCCTCGGCTTGGCGGTGCTCGACGCCGTGGCCCCGGCCGCGGCGCTGCCGCTCTACTTCCCCTCCGCCGGGCCCGGCCACCAGGTGGGCACCGTGCTCCTGTCGGGGACACTCGAGCCCGACGTCTGGGTCGACATCTCGGGGACGGTGGACGTCAAGGGCGAAGCGGTCGGGTGCCATCGCAGCCAGTTCCCCGACGGTGTGGAGTGGGCCGCCGCCGCGGTGACGCGTGGTGCCGAGGAAGCGGGCCGGCAGGCGGGTGTTCCCTTTGCCGAAGGGTTCCGGAGGTTGCGCCTCGGTGGGTGAGCGGTCGGGAGCGGGGCCGGCGATGCGCGGAGATCCCTCCGCTGCCACCAACGGCGGGACCGCCGACCGGGTGATCCTCCACGTCGACATGGACGCGTTCTTTGCCTCGGTCGAGGTGCTCGACGATCCCTCGCTGGCCGGGCTGCCCGTCATCGTGGGGGGAAGCGGCCGGCGGGGTGTGGTGGCAGCCTGCACCTACGAGGCGCGGAGGTTCGGCGTGCATTCGGCCATGCCCTCCTCGGTGGCGCGCCGGCTCTGCCCCGCCGCGGTGTTCGTCGACGGCCGATACCACCGCTATGTGGAGGAGAGCGCAAAGCTGCACGCCATCTTCGAGTCGGTGACGCCGTTGGTCGAGGGGATCTCCCTCGACGAGGCGTTCCTGGACGTGACCGGGTCGCAACAGCTGCTCGGGGACGGACCTTCCATCGCTGCGGCGATTCGCCGCAGAGTGGTCGATGATCTCGGCCTCACCTGCTCGGTCGGAGTGGGACGTTCCAAGCTGATGGCCAAGTTGGCCTCGAAGGTTGCCAAGCCGAAGGCGACGGCCTCCGGTATCGAGCCGGGCGCCGGCGTGGTGGTGGTCCCGGGCGACGAGGAGCTCGCGTTCCTCCATCCCCTGCCCATCCGGGCGCTGTGGGGTGTCGGGCCGGTCACCGGACGTCGGCTCAACGCCCTGGGGGTACAGACGGTGGGGGAGATCGCCGCACTGCCTCCCCGCACGCTGGAGCGCTACCTGGGAGCAGCGGCGGGGGCCCACCTTGCCGCGCTCTCCCGCGGGGAGGATCTGCGTCCGGTGGTGGCGGACCACGCCGCCAAGTCGATCGGGCACGAGGAGACGTTCGCATCGGACCTCTGGAACCGCGACGACCTGCGCCGCCATCTGCTGCGGATGGTGGATGCCTCGGCCACGAATCTCCGCGGGTCCCGGCTGGCTGCCCGGACCATCACCGTGAAGCTCCGCTTCGCGGACTTCTCGCTGATCACGAGGTCTCACTCGATGGCGGCGCCGGTCGATGCCTCGCAGGCCATCGGAGCCGTGGCCGCGGCCCTGCTCGACTCGGTGGAGCTCGCCCAAGGCGTCCGACTGCTCGGAGTCAGTCTGTCGGGATTCGCCGATCCCGAGGTGGGGACACAGTTGAGCCTCGACCTCGGTGGCGACGGCGCGGACCGGAACGACGTCCGACCGGGGCCGGGCCATCCGGGCGCGACCGGCCGGGGCCCCGACCATGATGGTGTCGCCGCTGGCGGACCGTCACGGCTGGAGGGGCCCGACGCGGAGGATCGGCTGGCTCGGGCCCATGAAGAGGCGGAGCGGCTGCAGGAGTCCTGGGGCTCGGTCACTACGGCGATCGACGCCATCCGTGCCCGGTACGGGGGAACCTCGGTGGGACCGGCATCACTGGTGGGATCCGGTGGGCCGGGGATCCGGCGTCGGGGGGAGGCCCAATGGGGCCCAGCTGCACCGAACCCCCCTGAATCCGATGGCGAGAGCCGGGGGACCTTGTAATATGGTGTTAATTGGCGATCAAGTGGATTGGCGATCAAGTGGCGCCCCGTGCGTTCCGATCCTTCGGATGTGCGATGTTTTCCGGTGAAGGTTGCGCGAGGATGAGATTGGTGATCACTCCTGGGTTCAACGACGGGTGGAGGGAACGAGACGTTGCCGCTGTCTGAGCACGAACAACGCATTCTGCATGAGCTGGAGCAGTCCCTCTACCACGAGGATCCCGACTTCGCGGAGCGGGTGCGGTCCGAGACGGTGTACCGGCATGCGGGGCGGTACTGCATCTGGTCCGCACTTGTCTTCCTGGCCGCGCTGGTCTTCATGTTCTTCACCTTCTCGACCTCCGTATTCCTGGGATTCGTGGGCGTCGTGGTGATGTTCCTGTCGGGAGTGGTGTTCGCCAACAACGCCCGACGGATGGGCAAGGCGGGTATCGACGACATTTCGCGTTCACTCCACAGCCGCAATCTCGGAAGCACCGCCCGCGATCCTCGCGACTGGATCCGTGGTCGCTTCCACCGCGACGACTGATCCGACTGCTGCGTCGACATCTCCCGGGGGAGTGGTCGGGCCGGCCATGAGCGCGGCACTCCTCTCCGACGACGCACCCGTGGTGCTGGCTGTGGACATCGGCGGCACCAAGTTGGCGGCAGCGGTGGTGGACGGCGCGGGCCGGCTGCTCGATCAGGCCCGGGTCGACACGCCGACCTCCGAGGATCCGGAGCAGGTATTCGGGGCCTTGGCCGCTGTCATCGGACGGGTCCTCTCCGCGACGCCGCTCCAACCGGTCGTCTGCGGCGTCGGATGCGGCGGTCCGATGAAGCGGGGGGGTGTGGCCGTGAGCCCGCTGAACATCGGAGCGTGGCGCGGCTTTCCGCTCCGTAGCCGCCTGACCGAACTGGTGGGGCTCCCCGTTGCCGTGGACAATGATGCCAAGGCGCTGGCCCTCGGGGAGGGGTGGCTCGGCGCTGCCCGGGGTGTGTCCGACTACCTGGCCATCGTCGTGTCCACGGGGGTCGGCGGGGGGATCGTGCTCGACAACCGGCTTCTCGACGGTCGCGCCGGCAATGCCGGTCACATCGGGCATGTCGTCGTCGAGCCGCAAGGCAGGGCGTGTGTGTGCGGCGGACGCGGGTGCCTCGAGGCCGAGGCCTCCGGCTCGTCGATCGAAGTGGCGGCGGGCGTCCCCGCGTCGGAGGCCTCCGACGAGGTCCGCCGGCGGACGGGGACGTTGGTCGGGCGGGCAGCGGCATCGGTGGCCAACCTGCTCGATCTCGATCTTGCCGTGGTGGCCGGCTCGGTGGCCCTCGGATTCGGTGCGGTGTTCTTCGATGCCGCCCAGGAGGAGGTCGACCTCCGGTGTCGCCTCGACTTCTCGCGGTCCACCCGGATCGTCCCGGCAGGGCTGGGCGCCGACGGGCCGTTGACCGGAGCGGCGGCGGTCGGCCGACGCTCCGTGGCCGCGGCGCCCCATCACGGGGAGGCGCCGTGAGGAACGACGCCGCTGCGAACCCGAGCCCCGGCCCGAGCCCGGGCCCGTCTGCCGGCGCCCGTTCTGTCGTGGTGCGGGCGGTGCTCGTCCGACCGGACCTGTGGTGGACGGCGCTCTGCGCTCTCCGTCGCCTCGTCCCAGGGGGATGGTGGCGGACCGGACCCCACCTTCCGCTCCCGGACAGCCGACTGTGGGCGTTCCGGATGGTCACGGCATACGGGAACCCCGACGCAGTCCCCCAGGCCCCGGATGTGATCTCCTACCTCGAATGGTGTCGTTCCACAGCGCCGTCCCGCCTGACGAACCGGAGGCGATCGTGACCGTCGGGGGTACGAACCGCTACGCCGCGTGCCGGCCGGGCTAATTTCCGCAACTATGGATCGACGGGCGAAGGCCGGGGTGAAGGGGGGGTCGATCAAGAGCTCGTCGCCCGAAGTCGGCGACCCGGTGCGGTCGCCCATGTCCCCGTCCCGGCGGGCCCTGGTGCTCAATGCCACGTTCGAGCCACTGGGTATCGTCTCGTCGCGGCGGGCTGTGCTCCTCGTGCTCGACACCAAAGCCGAGCTCGTCCATGCCACCGAGCGGGTGTTCCGAGCCGAGCGGATGAGCGTGCCGGAGCCTTCGGTGGTGCGGCTGGTCCGCTACGTGCACGTCCCCCTCCACTACCGGGTGGCGGTCAACCGCCGGACGGTCTTCGCCCGTGACGGTTCACGATGCCAGTACTGCGGGTCGGTGGCCGAGAACCTCGACCACGTCATCCCCAGGAGCAAGGGAGGTCCCCACACGTGGGAGAACGTGGTCGCGGCCTGTCGGCGCTGCAACACACGCAAGGAGGACCGGCTGCCCAATGAGGCCGGGATGGTCCTGCGCCGCACACCGGTCGCCCCTCGGCACCGGGTGCAGCTGCTGGCCCTGTGCGGTGGGGCCGGCGAGGAGTGGGGCACCTACCTCGGGCCCGCCCTATCCGATCGGGGCCAGTTGACGGCGTGAGTCTCCGGGGACCCACGTCCTCGGACCGGGGCGTCCACCGGAGCCGGCCGTCGGTTCCCGTCGGTACCATCCCGAGGTCCGCAGAGAGCCCGACGGGAGTGTGACGCAGTGGCCGGTGGCTGGAGGATCGACGAGCGGAAAGGGACGGCATCGGAGCTCCACGCCTCGTGGCCGGCTGTCGATGCTGCCCCGGGGGTCCGTGCGGTGGCGCTCTGCAGGGTGACGGCTCCGGCCGTCGTGCTCGGCTCGACGCAATCGGAGTCGGTCATCGACCGCCGGCGGGCCGGCGCCGCGGGCATCTCGGTGGCCCGGCGCCGATCGGGTGGGGGTGCCGTGCTGGTCACCGTCGACGACCCGGTGTGGATCGATGTCTGGATCCCCTCCGTCGACCCACTCTGGCACGCTGACGTCGAGAGGGCCTTCGACTGGATCGGAAGCGCGTGGGCCTCTGCCCTCGGCCGCACGGGCATCGAGGGGCTGTCCACCCACAGGGAGGGCTCGGCGGCGTGTACCCGGTGGTCCAAGCTGGTCTGCTTCGGAGGAGTCGGAACCGGCGAGGTGGTCACCGGGGACGGGCGGAAGATCGTGGGACTCGCCCAACGCCGGAATCGCCACGGAGCCTGGTTCCACGGGGCCTGCGTGCTCCTTTGGGATCCGGCACCGCTCGTTGACCTCTTGGATCTTCCCGAGGCCGAACGGAACGAAGCGACGGCGGATCTCGCCGCCGCCGTGGCCGGTGTGGTCGACCTCGTGGAGGCGGCGGGTGGCACCGCACCAGATGCCTCCACGGTCGCAGCCTGGCTGGTCGCCGCGCTGCCCTGACCCCGGCCCGCCACCGGGGGTCCTCCTCGTCCCCGTGGCGAGCACCGCCCCCAGCGGTGCGCTCCGGTCGATGCGCCCCGATCCGATCGCCGCGTCCCGACCCTGGGACCAGCGCTTCCCGATTGGTCGGAATCGGTGCCCAAGTGGTTGACGGGTGGGGGATAGGGGCATAGAGTGGCGCAAAGTGGTGTGAAAGGGAGGGATCTGAACAGTCAGATCCTGGGCACTGCGGGGAGCATTGTGGGAGCAATCACCAGTGGCACGGTTCTTCGGCAGGTACGAGCACTCGCTCGACGACAAGGGAAGGGTGATCCTCCCGGCCAAGTTCCGCGGTCCGTTCGAACACGGGGGCTATCTGACCGAGTACCAGGACGGGTGCTTGTCGCTGTGGACTCCGGACGAATTCGAGCTGCAGATGGAGTCGATGCTGCAGCGGGCCAACTCGGGGAGGAGCGATCGGAACCTGGTGCGCCTGTGGGCGTCGACATCCCACGAACTGGAGATCGACAGGCAGGGGAGGATGGCCATTCCGGCCCGTCTGCGCGAGTACGCCGGCCTGGTGGGCGACGTCCTGGTGCTCGGGGCGATCGATCGGGTCGAGCTGTGGAATCGGGACTCCTGGGACGTGAAGGTCCTGCCCGAGGAGGAACGTCTCACACAGGGCGACGACGGTTGAGTGACGCGGTGCGCCTGCATGTCGTGCGACACGGATCCGATGGCGCGGCCGAGGGTGGCCCTGGTGCCGGTGCCGCCGGCTCGACCTCCGACCACGGACTCCGCGGCCCCGCCGGCCGCAACGGGTCGGACAGCTCGGATGGAACGGATGAAAGGAGACCCATCAGAAGGATCACCACATCGGCCCTGTTCACACAGGTCAGGCCCGCTTTCGACTTCTCGGGTGGCCCGAGCCGCCCGACGCCTTACCAATCGGGACTGGCCGCGGTGGCCCGTCACGATGTGCACATCGAACGCGTCTGGCCCATGCGCAGTCCCCCGACCGGATCGCTGGAAGTATCCTCCTCCGCCTACTTCCAGAGTGACCGTCGCGGCACTCCACCCGCTGGCATCGTGCCGGTCGGGGGACTGCGGATGAGCCAGGCATTCCCCCACGAGCCCGTGATGGCCTCCGAGGTCGTCGACCTGTTCGCGCCGGTTCCGCCAGGTCTGGTCGTCGACGCCACCCTGGGAGGTGCCGGTCACGCCGCCGCCCTGCTCCGCGCCCATGCCGGGATCCGACTGCTCGGGATCGACCGTGATCCGGCGGCGGTGGCTGCGGCAGCCGATGTGCTGGCACCGTTCGGGCCCCGGGCCATGGTCCGCCGGTCGCGCTTCGATGCGTTGGCCCAGGTGGTCCGTGAGGTCCAGGCCGAGCTCGGGACGCCCCCCGGGGAACGGGGTCTCAGCGGCGCGCTGTTCGACCTCGGCGTCAGCTCACCGCAACTCGATGTGGCCGAACGTGGGTTCTCGTACCGACGCGACGCCGCCCTCGACATGAGGATGGACCCGACCTCGGGGCGGACCGCCGCCGACGTGGTGAACGAGTTCGACGAGGAGGACCTGGTCGCACTCTTCGCCGAGAACGGCGAGGTACGGTTCGGCCGCCGCATCGCCCGTGCGATCATTGCGGCGCGGCCGGTGACGACGACCGGCCAGTTGGCCGATGTGGTCCGGGCGGCGATCCCGGCCGCCACCCGGCGAACCGGGGGCCACCCGGCGCGTCGAGTGTTCCAGGCCATCCGGATCGCCGTGAACGAAGAGCTGGACCAATTGCACAGCGCTCTCGACGATGCGCTGGCCCTGCTCCGGCCCGGTGGTCGGTGCGTGGTGATCGCCTACCACTCCGGAGAGGACCGCCTGGTGAAGACCGCTTTCACCCGGGCTGCCACCGACAACTGCCAGTGCCCACCCGGTCTCCCCTGCGTGTGCGGTGCCGATCCGCAGTTCCGCCTGGTGGTAAGGGGTTCGCGTCGTCCTACGAGTGCCGAGATCGAGCGGAACCGGCGCGCCGAGGCCGCCCGATTGCGGGTGATCGAGCGCCTGCCCGCAACGTCGAGCCCCTCCGAGTCCAGTGGCGAGGTGGCGTGATGGCGCCGCCGGCCACTGCCGCCGCCGGGCGCTCCACCGCCCGGGCCCAACCCCGCCCGGCGCCGTCTGGCCCGAAGCGGCCTCCGCTGCGGATCTTCGAGCCGGCGCCACGTCGGCGACCCGGGATCCGCCTGGTCCGCCGGCCGACCATGTGGATCTCCGGCATCCTCGTGGTCGGGAGCCTCCTCGCCGTCGTGGCCGGTGACGCCATGTTGGCCCAGGGTCAGGTCCGGCTGTCCACCACCCAGGCCGAGGTGACGGCAGCGGTCAGCGCCCAGAAGACACTGCAGAGTGCGGTGGCCGAGATGTCCGCCCCGACCCGGGTCGTCTACCAGGCGGAGAACCAGCTGGGCATGGTGGCACCGGCGCAGGTGGTCGATCTCCCCGAGGTGCCGCTCGATGTGCCCCTGCCGACCCCACAGACGGCACCGCTTCCCGGGGCTGCCCCGGGCGGGTCGGCTGCCGCAGCCGGCGCCACGACGCCGGCATCCACCGGAACCGCCGGTTCGACCAGCGCCACTACCACCCCGGCCAAGCGGTGAGCCCCTCGGTGCTCCTGGGCCGGCGCACACGCGCCATGCGCCTGGTGCTGGTCCTGGTCTTCGTGGCCCTGGTCCTCCGCCTCGTCGCCGTCCAGGAGTTCTCCCACCAGCACTACGCAGCGCTGTCGGCGTCCGAGCTGACCCAGACGGTGACGGTTCCGGCCGTCCGTGGAGGCATCTACGACCGGGACGGCGAGGTGCTGGCCGAGACGGTGACCAAGCAGACCGTGGTGGCCGATCCCCTCCTGATCGCCCACCCGGCACCCATCGCCGCCGCCTTGTCGCCGGTGCTCGGGGTTCCCACCGACCAGCTGCGCGCCGAGCTCACCGAGAACTCAGGCTTCGTCTACCTGGCCCATCGGGTGTCCGACGCGGTCGCCGCCAAGGTGACCTCGCTCAACCTGACGGGCATCAACCTGATTCCGGAGACCCAGCGGGTCGAGCCCGACGGGCTGCTGGCCCAACCGGTGGTCGGATCGGTGGGGTATGACGGCAACGGATCCGGGGGCCTGGAGTACCAGTACCAGTCGCTCCTGGCCGGCAAGGCCGGAACCAAGAGCCTGCTGGAGGCGCCCGATGGGGTCACCCTTCCGGGTAGCACCGGCGCCGCCGTGGCCGCCGTGCCGGGCAGCGGGCTGGAGCTGACCCTCGACGAGTCGGTCCAGTACATCGCCGAACAGGCGCTCGGTGCTGAGATCGTCGCCTCCCATGCCCAGGGCGGCACCGCAGTGGTGATGGATGTCAAGACGGGGGACATCCTGGCCATGGCCGACCTCCAGGCAACTTCGAGCACCTCGGGATCCTCTTCCGTGCCCGCCGGAAGCGGCTCGTCGGCCACGGACACGTCGGGCCCGACGCTGGTCTCCTCGGCGACCACCCTGCCCGCCGGCGTGGAGCAGGCTCCCTCCAACACGGCGGTGACCAAGGTCTACGAGCCCGGATCGGTGTTCAAGCTGGTCACCTTCTCGGCGGCGCTCGCCTCAGGCCTCATCACCCCGAACCAGGTGGTGCAGGTCCCCAGCTCACTCCCGATGGGGAAGTACACCTTCCACGATGCCGAAGCACACGGGACGGAAGGTCTGACGGCGACGTCCATCCTGGCCCAGTCCTCCAACATCGGGACCATCGAGGTGGCCGAGGGGCTCGGGGAGAGTCGCCTCCTCGCGCAGATCGGCAACCTCGGATTCGGGAAGCCGACCGGCCTGGCCTTTCCCGGCGAATCGGAGGGGCTGGTCCCGGGCCCGGCTGCGTGGACCGGCACCTCGATCGGCTCCACCCCGATCGGCCAGGATGACGCGGTGACCGCCCAGCAGATCCTCGATGCCTACAACGCGGTGGCCAACGGCGGCGTCTACGTAGCTCCCCGGCTGGTCCGGGCCGCGGTCAGCCCGTCGGGCTCGGTCACCGCGGCACCAACCTCGCCGACCCGCCGGGTGATCGACCCGACCACCAACGCCGAGCTGGTGTCGATGCTCGAGGCGGTGGTCTCGACCGGCACGGGCACCAGCGCAGCCATCGATGGGTACACCGTGGCCGGCAAGACCGGTACCGCCCAGATCCCCGATCCCAATCACCTGGGGTACATCCCCGGCGCGTACGTCGGGTCGTTCGCCGGTTTCGCCCCGGCCGAGCACCCGGTCCTCTCGGCGATCGTGGTCCTCGACCATCCCACGCCCATCTACGGTGGGGCCGTGGCGGCTCCGGTCTTCTCGACGATCATGGCCTACGCCCTGCACCATTACGGCATCCCGACCACTGCAGCCGCCACGACCTCGGCATCCAGTACGGCCGTCGGCAGCACGGGTACCATCACCGTGCCGGCCGGAGCCGTCACGGAAGGGCCGTAGGTGGCCTCGGACGGGAGCCGGCCGACACCTCCCAGCCCTCGGAACCTCTGGAACACCCACCTGTGCTGATGACCAAGTTGATCAGGGACATCGACGTGGTCGGCGTGCGCGGCGACCCGGCCACCACCGAGGTGTCCTCGATCGAATTCGACAGCCGCCGGGTGCTGCCCGGTGCGCTCTTCTGTTGCGTGCCGGGGCAGCGGACCGACGGCCACCTCCATGCCGCCGACGCCGTCAAGGACGGAGCGACCTCCCTCCTCTGCGACCGGTTCCTCGATCTCGAGGTGACCCAGGTGAGAGTGGCCCCGGGTGCGGTCCGACCGGCCATGGCAGAAGTGGCCTCGGTGTTCTACGACCACCCGTCCCGGGCCTTGGCCACGGTGGGCGTCACCGGCACCAACGGCAAGACCACGGTGACCCAGCTGGTCCGCTCGGTCCTCGACGGCGCCGGGAGGCCGACCGGCGTGATCGGCACGCTCGAGGGCGAACGGACCACGCCGGAGGCGCCGGTGCTCCAGCGACTGCTGGCCGAGCTCCGCGATGCGGGCCGCACCGCCGTCGCCATGGAGGTGTCCTCGCACGCGTTGACCCAACACCGGGTCGACGGCATCGTCTTCGACGTTGCCGCCTTCACCAACCTCAGCCGCGAGCACCTCGACCACCACCGCACGATGGAGGAGTACTTCGAGGCCAAGGCCGGCCTCTTCGACCGGTCGAGGTCCAAGCTGGCGGTCGTCAACGTGGACGATCCCTGGGGCCTGCGGCTCGCCGGGCAGTTGGCGGGAGCGGACGTCGTCCCGGTGCGCCGGTCGGACGCCGAGGAGGTCGTGCTCTCGGTGGGGTCCTCCTCGTTCCGCTGGCGGGGGGTTCCGGTGACGCTGCCGCTCTCGGGGATCTTCAACGTCGACAATGCACTGCTGGCAGCATCCATCGCCACCGCCCTCGGGGTCGGTGACGAGCAGGTGGCCGAGGGCCTCGGCGTTGCGCCGGTCCTTCCCGGGCGCATGGAGGTGGTCTCGGCCGGAGCGCCGTTCGTGGTGATCGTCGACTATGCCCACACGCCTGCCGGGCTCGGAGAGGTGCTTTCCGCTGCCCGCGGGCTGGCCGGATCCGGGCGGGTGATCTCCCTGTTCGGGTGCGGCGGCGAACGCGACACGGGCAAGCGCCCGGAGATGGGTGCCGCAGCCGCCCGGTGGTCCGACGTCGTCGTCCTGACCTCCGACAATCCGCGATCCGAGGACCCGGCGGCCATCATCGACCAGGTGCGGGCCGGCATCGGTGCCGGGGTGGACCTCGTGGTGGATCCCGACCGCGGCCACGCGATCGTGGTGGCGGTGGGCCTGGCGCGGGCCGGGGACGTGGTGGTCCTGGCCGGCAAGGGTCACGAGACCACCCAGACGGTGGGGGGGCAGCTCCTACCGTTCGACGACCGGGCCGAGGCACGGCGAGCGCTCGAAGGCCGATTCGGCGGTGGGGCCCGATGATCGCCCTGATGACCTCGGGCGGCATCGCGTTGTGGGTGGCCGTCCTCTCCACCCCTCTGCTCATCCGCTGGCTGGTGAAGAACAACATCGGCCAGCAGATACGTGAAGACGGCCCCCAGGTGCACATCGCCAAGGCCGGCACCCCCACCATGGGCGGCATCGGGATCGTGGCCGCCGTGATCGTGGGTTATCTCACCGCCCACGCCATCCCGGACGTGACCTTCTCGCCCTCCGGCGCCCTGATCATGATGACCGTGCTCGGCGCAGCGCTGATCGGCTTCGCCGACGATTGGATCAAGGTGCGGCACCGCCGGAGCCTGGGGCTGAACAAGCGGACCAAATTCGGGGCGCAGATCGGTCTCGGGCTCACCTTCTCCCTGTTGGCCGTGTACTGGGCCCATGCCGCGACCACCCTGTCGTTCACCCGCTACAACTCGATCGGCCTTCACCTGGGTACCGGGGTGTGGGTGGTGTGGGCCACCGTGATCATCGCGGCAGCCGCCAATGCGGTGAACCTCACCGACGGCCTCGACGGCCTGGCCGCCGGGTCGTCCACCTTCTGCTTCGCCTGCCTGGCCATCATCGGGTACTGGCAGTACCGGCACTTCCCCATCTACCACGTGGGCGATGCCCTCGACCTGGCCCTCGCCTCGGTGGCGCTGGCCGGTGCCTGCATCGGGTTCCTCTGGTGGAACGCCGCCCCGGCCAGGATCTTCATGGGGGACACGGGCTCGCTGTCGATCGGGTCGGGCCTGGCCGCGTTGTGTCTCCTGATGAACCTGGACCTGCTGCTGCCCATCATCGGCGGGCTGTTCGTCATCGTCACGCTGTCGGTGGTGATCCAGGTGATCAGCTTCCGGGTCTTCAACAGGCGGGTGTTCCTCATGGCCCCGCTCCACCACCATTTCGAACTGATGGGATGGCCCGAGACCACGGTCATCGTGCGCTTCTGGATCCTGGCCGGCCTGTTCTCCGCCCTGGGCCTCGGCATCTTCTACGGGGACTTCCTGTCGGTGGCGAAGGTCGCATGAGGGGGGCGGCTCGAGTCGTGCCGGTGCCCAGCCTCCACCACTGGACCGCTCCGGTGGTGGAGGCTATGGGGATGGAACAGGCAGATCCGTGGTCGAAGCCGGCGGCCACCGTCGCGTCGACCACCCGAGGAGTGCGCCGTGGCTGAGGGATCCGCATCGCCGCGGACCATGACCCGGGGACGGCATCCCTCGAGTCCGGCACCCGGCGCCCCGCCGCGGCCGGCGAACCGGCGGGCCCCCGCGGCCGGGCGGAGGTCGGCCGGCCCGAAGCCGACGCAGCGGCCTGGTGCAGTGCACCGGCTGGCCCGTCTGCCCACCGCCACCTCACTGGCCGTCCTGGTCGGGATCCTGTGCGTCTTCGGCCTGATCATGGTGGGCTCGGCGTCGCCGATCATCTCCCTCGGACTGTACGGCTCGCCCTGGGCCATCCTGATCCGCCAGGCGATGTGGATGGGTGTCGGCCTCGGGGCGTTGCTGGCCTGCTCGCGGGTGGACTACCGCAGATGGCGCTCCATCCGGGGACCGCTGGTGATCGTCACCCTCGCACTGCTGGTCCTCGTGCTCGTGCCCCATCTCGGGGTCACTGCCGGTGGGTCGTCCCGGTGGATCGGGTTCGGCGAGCTCCGCCTGCAGCCGTCGGAGCTGATGAAGCTGGCCATGGCCGTGTTCGCCGCCGACCTCCTCGCCCGCCGGGCCGATCGGACCGCGGATCCGAAGATGGTCATCGTGCCGGTCCTGACCGTGCTGGGCATCTCCTCGGTCCTGATCTTGAAGCAACCGGACATGGGGACCGCCCTCGTCCTGTGCTGCATTGCCTTCGGCATCCTCTTCATGGGCGGCGTGCCCATGGGACCGATCGTGAAGGTGCTGCTCGCCTTCGGTGCACTGGCCCTCGTGGTCGGCCTCGCCGATCCGTATCGGCGCGACCGCATCCTGTCCTTCCTCAACCCCGGCGCAAACAAGTCGGGTTCCGGCTACCAGGTGTGGCAGTCGCTGATCGGCCTGGGGTCGGGACATCTGTTCGGCCTCGGACTGGGCGGGGGGCGCCAGAAGTGGGGACTGTTGCCCAACGCCCACACTGACTTCATCTTCTCCGTGGTGGGCGAAGAGCTCGGGTTGATCGGGGCCGTCCTCGTCCTGGCCCTTTTCTTCGCCGTGGCCTGGTTCGGTTTCCGGGCCGCCACACGGGCCCCGGACCGCTTCGGAAGCCTCCTGGCGGTCGGGGTGACCATCTGGATCACCAGCCAGGCCGTCATCAACATCGGGGCGGTCGTCGGGGTGCTGCCGGTCACCGGTATCCCCCTGCCGTTCATCTCCTTCGGCGGATCGTCGCTGGTGGTCACCATGGCTGCCGTCGGGATCCTGCTCAACATCGCCGCCCAGGATCGCTCGGCACGCACGGCTCCGCACCTCCGGCGGCGGGCCTCCCACGCGTGAGCGGTGAGCGGTTCGCGTTGGTGGCCGGGGGTGGGACCGCAGGCCACCTCCAGCCGGCACTTGCCATCGCCGAGGCGCTGGTCGAGGCCGGGCACGCTCGGGGCACCATCGAGTTCGTGGGATCCGAACGGGGGCAGGACCGTGCCGCGCTGGAGGGCCGGGGGTTCCCGTTCACCCTCCTCCCCGGTCGGGGCATCGTCCGCAGCCTGAGCCTCCGGGATGTCCTGCGCAATCTCGGCTCGCTCTGGGAGCTGGGCATCGCCCTGGTGGGGGGGTTCCGCGTCGTGGCCCGGGCCCGACCCCGGGTGGTGGTGTCCGTCGGTGGCTATGCCAGCCTGGCCGCCTCGCTGGCCGCAGTGGTACGGCGGGTGCCCCTGGTGCTGGTGAATGTCGATGCGGTGCCCGGGGCGGCCATCCGACTGTTCGGCCGCTTCGCCCGGGCCAGTGCGACGGGGTGGGAGGGGACACCACTCCCACGGGCGGTGGTCACCGGCACGCCGGTGAGACCGGAGATCGCCGCGGCGCGGCGCGGGCCGCAGGACCGCCGGTCCGCCCGTCGCCTGCTGGGCCTGCCGGAGGACCGTCCCACGGTGGCCGTGTTCGGCGGTTCCCTCGGGGCACGCAGTATCAACGAAGCCGCAGCCGCGTTGGCCGAGCGTTGGAGCGGGCGCGGCGACCGGTCGATCTACCACATCGTGGGCCGGCGCGACTGGGAGCGGTACGACGGCCAGGCCACCGGCGCGGGGGGCAGGGGCGGGTCGGCGAACGGGGTGCTATCCGTTACGCGGGTGCCCTACGAGGAGCGGATGGCCGCCGTTTACTCGGCGGCCGATGTGGTGGTGTGCCGGTCCGGGGCGATGACCGTGGCCGAGTTGGCGGTGGCCGGCGTCCCGTCGATCCTGGTGCCGCTCCCCGGGGCTCCGGGCGATCACCAGACCGCCAATGCCCGGGTGCTCGAGGCGGTGGGGGCGACCGTGCTGTTGGCGGACGCCGACTGTGACGGGGACGCGCTGGCCGAGGAGCTCGACCTGCTGCTTGCCGACCCCTGCGCTCTCGATGCCATGGGTCGTGCGGCGGAGTCCCTCGGGCGCAGGGACGCCGCCGCCGCCGGGGCGAGGGTGGTCGAGGCTTGTGCCCGGCCTGTCCCAGGGGAGGGTGCGGCGTGAGCGCCGCTGGTCCCGGGACCGGTACGCTCGGAGACCTGTCGGAGCCCATCCACGTGCATGTGGTGGGCATCGGAGGCGCCGGCATGAGCGCCATCGCCACCGTGCTGCAGGCAATGGGTCACACGGTCACCGGCAGTGACCTGAAGGACTCCGCCGTCACCGACCGGCTGAGGCGCTCCGGCATCAATGTGGAGATCGGCCACCAGGCGGGCAACGTCGGGACTGCCGATGCGCTCACGGTGTCCACGGCGGTTGCCGAGAGCAACCCGGAGGTGGTGGAGGCCCGTCGCCGCGGCGTGCCGGTGCTGCCCCGGGCACACACCCTGGCCGCCATCACCGGACTGCGCCGCTGCATCGCCGTGGCCGGGACACACGGGAAGACCACGACCGCATCGATGCTGGCCCTGATCCTGGTCGAGGCCGGGATGCGGCCCTCGTTCCTCATCGGAGGGGAGGTCAACGAGATCGGCACCAACGCGGTGTGGGACAGCGGCGAGTGGATCGTGGTCGAGGCCGACGAGAGCGACGGCACCTTCCTGTCGCTGGTTCCCGACATCGCCATCGTCACCAACGTCGAAGCAGACCATCTCGACCACTACGGGACATTCGGCGCGATGCGGGCCGCGTTCGAGGAGTTCGTGGCATCCGCCCGTTCCCGCCGGGTGGTGGGCGGGGACGACCCGGTGGCTGCGGAGATCGGGCGGGCAACCGGCGCCGACGTGGTCGGCACCACGTCGGAGAGCACCTTCCGGATGACCGACCTCGATCTGGCCCGCAGCTCGTTGTCGTTCGAGCTGTCGGCACCGGGCGGCAACGACCTGGGACGGCTGGTCGTGCCGGTCCCCGGGCTCCACAACGCCAAGAACGCGGCGGTGGCGGCGGTGGCCGCGTTGGCCGCCGGGGTCCCGTTCGACGCAGCGGCGAGGGCCCTGGCCCGTTTCGCCGGCGTGGCCCGACGCTTCGAGTTCCGGGGCTCGGTCGGCGGGGTCACCTTCGTCGACGACTACGCACACTTGCCGAGCGAGGTGCGGGCAGCTCTGGCCGCTGCCCGCAACGGCAACTGGCGGAGGGTGGTCGCCGTGTTCCAGCCCCACCGCTACAGCCGGACCGCCGAGCTGTGGGCCGAATTCGGCACCGCGTTCGGGGACGCCGACGTGGTGGTGGTGGCCGACGTCTATGGTGCCGGTGAAGCGCCGTTGCCCGGAGTCTCCGGCCGGCTGGTGGCCGACGCCGTCCGCCGGTCAGTGCCCCAGATGCCGGTGTACTACGTTGCCGGTCGCGGGGACCTGGGTCGGACGGTCGGCGCGCTCCTCGAGCCCGGTGACCTGTGCTGCACCCTCGGAGCCGGTGACCTCACTTCGCTCCCGGACGAGCTGCTGTCCGAGCCGGTGTGGGTGAACGGGGGATGACCACGGCGCCGGGCGACCTGGATACCGTCGGGCAGGCCCTGGGACCCGTGGCCCGCCGCCACCATCCGCTGGGTGCCCTGACCACCTACCGGGTGGGGGGTACCGCCGCCCTGTTCGTGGAAGCCGATGACGAGGCCCGACTGGTGGCCGTGGGGCACACGCTGGCCGGCCGGAACGTGCCGGTGTTGGTGGTGGGGCGCGGCTCGAACCTCCTTGTCGCAGACCGCGGCTTCGACGGCCTGGCGGTCTCCCTCGGAGCCGGATTCGAGACCCTGTCCATCGAGGGGACCCACGTTCGTGCCGGCGCCGCTCTCAGCCTGCCGGTGTTGGCCCGGCGGACCGCAGCAGCCGGGCTCCACGGGCTGGAGTGGGCAGTCGGGGTTCCCGGGTCGGTCGGCGGGGCGATCCGGATGAACGCGGGGGGGCACGGTTCGGACACCGCCGCCTCCCTGGTCCGCTACCGATGGGTGGATCTGGCCACGGGGACGGTCCACGGGGCGCCGGTCGAGCGACTCGGGGCCGGCTACCGGCACACCTCCGTAGCCCCCACAGAGATGGTCACCGAGGGCACCTTCCGCCTCGAGACCGGTGATCCGGCCACCGCCCGGGCCACCATCGACGAGATCGTGCGGTGGCGCCGGGCCAACCAACCCGGAGGTAGCAACGCCGGATCGGTGTTCACCAATCCACCCGGAGACTCGGCGGGAAGGCTCATCGAGGCCTGCGGGTTGAAGGGCGCCCGCATGGGCACGGCCGAGGTGTCGACCAAGCACGCCAACTTCATCCAGGCCGACCAGGGCGGCTCTGCCGACGACGTGAGGCGGCTGATCGACCACGTGCAGGCCACCGTGGCCGCCGCCACCGGAGTGACGTTGCACACCGAGGTGCAGATGGTCGGCTTCGACGACCTCCCGGAGCGTGCCGGGTGACGCCCCCCGCACGCCCGGCGGTGGACGCCCCCCGGTCGATCGACCCGAGGATCCGCCAGCGGCGCCAGGAGATCGAGCGCAGCCGGGGCCGTCGCCGCATGCGACGGATCGTGGTGGTGGTCGTGGCGCTGGCCTTGGTGGCCGGTGCAGTGACCGTGTTGCACACCCGGTGGTTCAGCGCCCGCGTCATCACGGTGACGGGCACGCATCCCCACACCAGCGATGCCGCCATCGTGGCTGCGGCCGGCCTGGACCGTCACCCGCCGCTGATCGGACTGGACCCGGGGACCACCGCCGGCCGGGTGGAGGCGCTGCCGTACATCGCCGCCGCCAAGGTGCACCGGCACTGGCCCGACGGGGTGGAGGTCCAGGTCACCGAGCGGGTACCGGTGGCGCAGATGGCCGGCCCGGGTGCGTCGTGGTCCACGTTGGACGGCAACGGCCGAACGCTGCAGGTCCGACCGGGACGGGCCCCGGGCCCGGTCGTGCTCATCGTGCACACCGCCGACGGGGGGGTGCCCCCGGCACCGGTCGGCGACACGCTCCCCGCCACCGCCTCGGCCGGCCTGTCCGTGTCCCGCACGCTGCCGCCTGCCTTCGCTGCCCAGGTGGTGTCGGTGACGGAGGCGCCGGATCAGACCGTCTCCCTTGCCCTCACCTCGGGGATCACCGTCCAGATGGGGACGGCCAGCGACCTACCGAGCAAGTACGAGGACGTGGCCGCCATCGTCGCCCACGCCTCCCTGCGTGGCGCCACCACCATCGACGTCACCGTGCCCCAATCGCCGACGGTGAGCGGCTGATGGGGGGCCGGGCCGACGCCCGGCCGGGCCCACCGGACCCTTCGAGGCGTCCCCTGCGTCTCGTCGGTGCTTGACCGCATACTCGGCTGACCGTATCGTTGTCACGAACTCGCAGGTTGGAACGGTTTCAACCTTTGGTCGAGGGTAAGGGATTCCATGACCGTTCCGGCGCAGAACAACTATTTCGCCGTCATCAAAGTGGTGGGAGTGGGTGGAGGTGGCGTCAACGCCGTCAACCGCATGATCGATGCGGGCCTTCGCGGGGTCGAGTTCATCGCCACGAACACCGATGCCCAGGCCCTGCTGATGAGCGATGCCGATCTCAAGCTGGACATCGGACGCCAGCTGACCCGGGGGTTGGGAGCGGGGAGCGATCCCGAGGTGGGGCGCCTGGCCGCCGAGGAGCACCGATCGGAGATCGAAGAGGCGCTGAAGGGCGCCGACATGGTCTTCATCACCGCCGGCAAGGGCGGTGGGACCGGAACGGGCGCGGCCCCGGTGGTGGCGGAGATCGCGAAGGGTCTCGGGGCACTCACCATCGGCGTCGTCACCCGCCCCTTCACCTTCGAGGGAAGGCGGCGCTCCGTCCAGGCCGAACAGGGCATCCAGAACCTGAAGGAGAAGGTCGACACCCTCATCATCATCCCCAACGACCGCCTGCTCACCGTCTCCAACGAGAAGACGTCCATGGTCAATGCGTTCAAGATGGCCGACGAGGTGCTCATGCAGGGGGTCCAGGGGATCACCAGCCTGATCACCGTGCCCGGACTGATCAACACCGACTTCGCCGACGTGAAGATGATCATGAGCAACGCAGGCACGGCCATCATGGGGATCGGCTCGGCCACCGGGGAGGGTCGGTCGGTCAATGCGGCTCGGGCGGCGATCACCAGCCCACTGCTCGAGGCCTCCATCGAGGGGGCACGCGGCATCCTGCTCAACATCGCAGGCGGTCCAGACCTGGGCCTGTTCGAGGTCAACGAGGCAGCGGAGATCATTCACGGGGTGGCCCACCCCGATGCCAACATCATCTTCGGCAGTGTGATCGACGAAGCCATGGGGGAAGAGGTGAGGGTCACCGTCATTGCCGCCGGGTTCGAACGGTGGGAGGCGCCGGCCCGCGGTGGCGCCGCGCATGTGGAGTCCACCGGACGCGAGGAGACCCGGAGCCGTGTACTCGGGGTGGAGAACGCGCACGAGGACATCTTCGCCACGCCGAAGGACGAGGACCTCGACCTGGGTGACGACGAATTCGACGTGCCCTCGTTCCTTCGCTGACCCCGGGCGTCGCCTCCATCCGGCTGATCGGGGACATCCATGCGGCGTGGAGTGACGGGTCGTGGGGTGATCTCCGGCCAACGGCCGACGAACCGGTCGGTGGGAGCGGGCTGGCCCGGTTGGCCTTCGTGGTGACCGGTCGGGGAGCGCACCCGGTGCCGATCGACGAGGTCCACTGGCTGCAGCAGGTGCACGGGGCCACGGTGGTCCGGGCCGGCTCCGAGACCCCGGCCGCCAGACCGGCCGACGGGGCGGGCCGGGCGATCACCGCGGCCTTCGCCGGGCAGGGCGACGCCCTGGTGTCGTCGGCGCCGGCGGCATGCCTGGCGGTGCTCACCGCCGACTGTGCCCCGGTCGCGCTGGGGAGCGGGGAAGGGGTCTTCGCCGCCGTCCACGCAGGATGGCGGGGGCTGATGGAAGGGGTCCTGGAAGAGGCCGTGGGCGCCATGCGGGCGATGGGAGCCACCGATGTGGTCGGTGCGCTCGGTCCCTGCATCCACCCCGGGTGCTACGAGTTCGGCGAGAACGACCTGGCCCGGTTGGTCGGGCGCTACGGGTCGGGCGTCCGTGGCGGCACGGCGGCCGGCCGGCCGGGGCTCGACCTCCCCGCCACGGTGTCGGCGGCCCTGGCCGTCAGCGGGGTGAGGGAGATCCCGGGGGTGGGAGCGTGCACCGCATGCTCAACGGGGTACTTCTCGCACCGGGCCAGGGGCGACGCCGGGCGCCAGGCTCTGCTCGTGTGGTCATCCGACGTGACGCCCGTCGGATGACGCCGGCGCCTGGTGGGATTGAGCCGATCGGGTTCACCGAGCGACTCGACGGCATCCGACGCCGGATCGCCTCGGCGTCGGATGACCCCGCCTCGGTCCGGCTGGTGGCGGTAACCAAGGGGTTCGGCGTGGATGCTGTCCGGAGCGCCCTCGATGCCGGGCTGACCGACATCGGCGAGAACTATGCGGACGAACTGGTTGCCAAGGCCCGCGAACTGGCGGCGGGCCCGGAGGCCGGTTCCGGCGAGGTGGTGGCCGAGATCGTAGGGGAAGCCGCAGGCCAGGCCGTCTTGTCGGCAAAGGGGGGGCGGCCGGAGCCGGTATGGCACTTCCTCGGGGCCATCCAGCGCAACAAGGTCGCCCGGCTCGCCCCGGTGGTGTCCTGCTGGCAGGCGGTCTCTCGCGTGGAGGAGGGTCGGGCCATCGCCAAGCGCCGGCCCGGTGCCATGGTTCTCGTCGAGGTCGACGTGGCAGGGCTGGCAGGCCGGGGCGGAACTCCGCCCGACCAGGTCGAGGGTTTGGTGGCGGCGCTGAGGGACGAGGATCTCGACGTCGCTGGCCTGATGGCAGTGGGACCCCCCGGACCGCCGGAACAGTCGCGAACCGGGTTCCGGCTGGTCTCCACCCTGGCGGACCGACTCGATCTTGCCGTCCGGTCCATGGGCATGTCGGACGATCTCGAAGTGGCGGTGTCCGAGGGCTCGACCATGGTCCGGCTCGGTCGTGCCCTGTTCGGCCCACGGCCTCCCAGACCTGGGCACGTGGAGACGCCCCCCGGGCCCCGATGACGGCTGCCGGGGCGGACCAGGCCGGCAGGGGGGAGCATCCAGGCGATCTTCGGGCCGGATCCCGCGCTCCACCCGCTGGCGATGCCACGCACTACGCTGTGAGCGGGAGGAACCGATGCCAGCTTCGTTTATGAAAAAGACCATGGCCTATCTGGGCCTTGTCGACGACGACTACGACGACTACGACGACTACGAGTCGCGGTCACCGACGGCTGTCGGTCGGGCGACCCAGCGGTCCGTCGGAACGGACGACGCCGAGGAGTTGCCTCTTGCGGCCCCCAAGTCGCGCATACGCACGCTGAACCGGGACGAGACCAATGGGGTGGCGCCATCCCCGACGCTGACGCCCACGCCGGTGGGGACGCGGACGACGGTTGGAACGTCGTCGGTGCGACCGATCTCCCAGGACGCTGCTGGCGCCCGCGTGCACATCGTGGCCCCTGGACGGTTCGCCGACGCCCAGGAGATCGCCAACCGGCTCATGAACAACCAACCGGTCATCGTCAACATGCAGAGTGCAGATCGCGATCTGCAGCGGCGGATGATCGATTTCTGCAGCGGCGTGACCTATGCGCTGTCCGGCGGAATGGAGCGGGTCGCCGACGAGGTGTTCCTGCTCACCCCGTCGAACGTGAAGGTATCGGACGAGGAGCGCCAGCGGCTCGCCGACCGTGGATTGGTCAATCCCTGACCCCTTCCCCTGCCTCCTGCCTCGCGCCAAATGGGAGTGATCCTACGTGATAGGGCTCATCGTCGACCTGCTCTACCTGTTCCTGCTGATCCTGATCGCCTACTCGATCCTCAGCTGGGTGACGGTATCGGGACGCCTCGCCTATGACTCGCCGGTCTTCAAGATCCAGCGGGTGCTGGCGGCCATCTGCGAGCCGGTGCTGCGACCCGTCCGCCGGATCATGCCGCCGGTGAGGGTGGGCGGGGTGGGCCTGGACCTCTCGGTGCTGGTCGTCTTCCTGGTGATCGACGTGGTCATCTCCGTCTTCCTGCGCTGAGCAGTCCCGGACCGGAGGGGACGGGCTCGCTCCTTCTCGCGCACCTCCCGGTTTGATCCCGTGACCGTCTTGGTTTCGCCGCTAGCATGGTCGACATGGATGCTTCCCAATCTGCCCTCGACTCCCTTCGCACCGTCGAGTTCCGTGAGACGCTCAAGGGTTACCACCGGGACGATGTCGACGAATACCTCGAGAAGGCTGCGGTCGAAGCCGAAGGTCTCCAGGAGCAACTCCGCCAGAACGGAGAGCGGCTCCGGCAGGCGGCCGAGCGGATCTCCCAACTGGAAGCCGAACTCGAGCGGAAGCCCGAGCCCGAGCCCGAGCGGGTCGAACCGGCGGTGCCCGACGACACCCTGCAGCGGACGCTGCTGCTGGCCCAGAAGTTCGTCGACGAGACCAAGGCCGACTCGGAGGCCCAGGCCGTTCGGATCATCGCGGAGGCCGATGCCAAGGCCCGGCTGTTGACCGACGATGCCCAGGCTCTGGCATCGAAGATCGCCGCAGAGTCGGAGGAGCGCCTCCGGGGGGAGATCGAGCGTCTCGAAGGGGCACGGAGCAGGCTCAATCACGAGGTGGAGGGCATGTCCAAGCACCTCGAAAGCGAGCGCCAGCGCCTGCGCAACATCCTGGGCGAATTCTTGAAGTGGGTAGACGACAATGTCCACCCGCTGGCGGCCCAGTCGGATTCCGACGCGGGCACGGAGCACGAAGAGAATGCAGGGCCTGGTCCGAGTGGTGGAACGGGACCGGTCTCGTCGCCGTCCGAGGGCAACAGACCGGTCGCAGGGAATCCACAGGCCTCCCAGTCGCCCCGGACGACAGGTACCGGGCCGAGCGGCGAGGTGACCCAGATGCGGCCCACCGGGGTCGTGACCCGCCCGGCCCCCACGAATTCGCCGCTTCCGCTGTAGCAGGCCGAACCCCCCGTGGGGCCGCGTCGGCCCCCTCCCACGCCTCCTCACCTGGTCGCTCGGCTGCTTGGTGCCGGTCATCGCGCCGGTATGGTCCCTGGGGCACGCCGCCGGCATATGGATTGCCGCACGACGCCCGGCACGATAGGGTCACCCGCTCATCACTCGGTCGGGGAGAGCCCGGTTCCGCGGCATCCGGTCGGAAGCGACGAAGCGACATAGACACGGGTGGATCCTGAAGGAGGTCGATGTGACGGCAGCAAAGAAGGCGGCGGCACCGAAGAAGGCGGCACCGGCCAAGAAGGCTGCGCCCGCGGCCAAGAAGAACTCGCACGCGGCCAAGAAGGCAGCGGCACCGGCCAAGAAGGCGGCACCGGCGAAGAAGGCGGCACCGGTGAAGAAGGCGGTGGTCCCGGGCAAGAACGCCGCACCCGCGGCGAAGAAGACCGCACCCGCGGCCAGGAAAGCGGCGGCACCGGCGAAGAAGGCGGCGCCCGCGGCGAAGAAGACACCGGGGCCGACCACGAAGACCGCTCCCGAGGAGCGGACGGCAGTGGCCACGAAGAAGACCACCATCCCACCGGCACCGCCGAAGCGCCCCGCCGTCGGCCCGTATGCCAAAGAGTCCAAGTTCCTCGAGGAGCAGAGAGCGCAGCTGCTCGAGGAGCGCGACACCCACCGGAAGCAGTCGGTCGATCTGCGAGCCGAAGCCGACTCGCTGGCCCTCGAGCGTGAGCCCGGGGACGTCCAGTTCGACGAGGAGTCAGGGGAGGGTGGCACCGTGACCGTCGACCGCGAGCGGAACCTGGCCCTCTCGGTGCAGGCAGGGCTGGCCGTCGAGGAGATCGATGACGCACTGAAGAAGATCGAGCGTAAGACCTACGGCAGTTGCGAGCGATGCCATCAGCCGATTCCGAAGGCCCGGCTCCGTGCCCTGCCCTTTGCCAGGTTGTGCGTGGCATGCAAGAGCGGTGGCCTGTCGCGACGCTGACCGGCGAGCCGGCTGCGGTGACCGATCGCCCGGATCGCCAGAACGGCTCCCGGCGCCTGGTGGTCGCCGTGGCCATCGCCTTCGCTGTGGTCCTGGTCGACCAGCTGACCAAGTGGTGGGCCGTCGACCGCCTGCCCGCAGGTCCCATCCACGTGATCGGGACCCTCGACCTCGAGCTCTCGCTGAACACGGGCTCGGCGTTCAGCATGTTCACCGGCCAGACAGCCCTGGTGATGGCGGTTGTCTTCGCTCTGGTCGGGGTACTGCTGGTGATGGTGTGGAGGGCCCCCACTCTCGGGCGAGCGGCCATCCTCGGCCTCATCCTCGGGGGTGCGCTGGGAAACCTGTCGGACCGCCTGTTTCGGCATGACCACGGCGCCGTGGTGGATTTCATCGCGTTGCACTTCTGGCCGACCTTCAACGTTGCCGACTCGTGCATCGTGGTCGGTTGCCTCTTGCTGCTGGTGTCCCTGGTGCGTGGATCGAGGGCGGGGTGAGCGTGTTGACGGTGACGGTGCCGGCCTCCCTCGACGGTGTCCGGGTCGACCGGGCAGTGGCACTGCTGGCCGATCTGTCGCGGTCGTCGGTCAATACCCTGGTGGCCGAGGGCCGGGTCCAGGTCGACGGCCACACGGTCCGGAGCCGGAGCACGGTGCTGCGGTTGGGCCAGGAGCTCCGGGTGGACCGGATGGAGGAGCACGCACCGACCGGCCCGGAGGCCGATCCCTCGGTTGTGTTCACCGTGGTCCACGCCGACGGGGAGGTCATCGTGGTGGACAAACCGGCCGGTTTGGTGGTGCACCCGGGCGCAGGGCACCGCAGCGGCACCCTGGTCCACGGCCTGCTGGCGGACTTCCCCGATCTGGCCTCGCTTCCCGATGCCGTCGGGGCCGATCGCGACCGCCCGGGGATCGTCCACCGGCTCGACCGCGGCACATCGGGCCTGATGGTGGTGGCCCGCACGCCCGACGCCTACCGCTCGCTGGTGGCCCAACTGGGGGCGAGGAAGGTCTCGCGGGTCTACCGTGCGCTGGTTCTGGGCACCATCGACGAGCCGTCCGGCATCGTGGACGCCCCGATCGGCAGGTCGGTGAGCTCGCCGACCCGGATGGCCGTCTCGCGCAAGGGCAAGGAGGCCACAACGCGCTACCGGGTCGAGCAGCGGTTCAGCGAGCCCGCCCCGACCACACTGGTGTGGGCTTCACTCGAGACGGGCAGGACCCATCAGATCCGGGTCCATCTCTCGGCCATCGGCCATCCTGTCGTGGGCGACGAGGTCTACAGCCAGGGGAGGGCGCTGCCGGGAGCTTCCGTCACCCGCCCGTTCCTCCACGCCCATCGGCTGGCATTCGAACACCCCGGCTCCGGCGAGCTGGTGTCGTGGACCTCGGACCTGCCGGCGGACCTCGGCGACCAACTCTCCGCACTGGCCGACTGAGACGCGGGACCGTTCGGGCGGGCACGCATGGGGGCGGTTCGCTGCTCAGGCGGCCTCGTGGGCGGCTTCGAGCATCTCGCTGTCGGCCAGGATCCCAAGCGCCTCGGCCTCGGCCTGGCGGACCTTGCGGACACCGATCCCCATCCGCTCGGCAGTGGTCTGCAACGAGGCGGGGTCGCTGCCGTCGAAGCCGAACCGGTGCCGGACGACTTCACGCTGCAGATCCGTGAGCCGATCCACGGCCTTGCGCACCAGCTCGAGGGTGAGCTCCGAGGCGACCTCGTCCTCGAAGTCGCTCAGGTCGGCCGACACCAGGTCGCCGAGCGTGGCGGTGGAATCGCTCGTCGCCGGTTGGTCGAGGCTGGCCACCACCCGGGCCGCCTTGGACAGGTCGGACCGCACCTCGGCACTGGTGTTGGTGGCGTGGTCCAGCTCTTCATCAGTGGGTGGGCGCTGCAGTTGATGGGTCAGCTCCCACAGGGCGGCATCCACCTGCTGGTTGCGTTCGGCCACCTCCATGGGCAGCCGGATGGTCCGGCCGTGCTGCTGGACCGCCCGCTGCAGCGACTGGCGGATCCACCAGGTGGCATACGTCGAGAAGCGGAAGCCCCGCTGCCAGTCGAACTTGTCGACGGCTCGCATCAGCCCGAAGGTGCCCTCTTGGATCAGGTCGGGAAGGTCCACGCCCCGGTCCTGGTAGCGGCGGGCCCAGTGGACGACCAACCGCAGGTTGGAGGCCACCATCTCCCGGCGGGCCTCCTCATCGCCGTTGGCCACCCTCTTGGCCAGCTCGGTCTGGGCGTCATGGTCGGGGAGCGGGTGGTGGTCGAGGTCGCGGAGGAAGAGCCCGAGGCTGTCGGCTTCCGAGCCCCTGGTCCGATTGGCGGGCACCGCACGGGGCGGACGGGAAGCCGTTCCGGCTTCGGCCGAGCCCTTCGAGGGCTGCCGGGCACCCCCGGGCGCGACAGCACGCTTATTCTCCCTGGTGACCGCAGGTGTCGTCATCCCTCTCCTCACTCATGTCACTCATGTCATAGGGTCGACGCCCTTTGCAACGCCGAGGGCGTCCTGGACATTCCATGTACCCAATTCGTGCCGCAGCTACCGTCTGACCAGCCCGAATCGACCTGGACGGTTTGCGCACAGTGTCTTCGGAGTGATCGGCTGTCCGGATGAGCCATTCCCGGCAACGCTGCTTCCTGATCCGCCACGGCGAGACGGAGTGGAGTCTCTACGGCCGCCACACCGGGCGCACCGACCTCCCCATGCTCCCGGTCGGGGAGGGACAGGCCCGGGCGCTCCGGCCGGCACTGGCCGCCGAGTCGTTCTCCGTGGTCCTTGCCAGCCCCCTCCATCGAGCCCGTGAGACCTGTGAGCTCGCCGGCCTCCGTCCGGAGTCGGTGGTCGAGCCGGACCTCCTCGAGTGGGACTACGGCAGCTACGAGGGCCGGACCACGGTGGACATCTGGAAGGACCGGCCGGGATGGAGCCTGTTCGACGACGGCGCCCCCGGTGGGGAGTCCGTCGCCGAGGTGGGGGAGCGTGTCGATCGGGTGATCGCCCGGGTCCGCCGGGCCGAGCCCGGTGACGTCGCCTGCGTGGCCCATGCCCATGTGCTCCGGGTGCTGGCTGCCCGATGGCTGGGCCTCGAGCCCACCGCCGGGCGCTACTTCGTGCTGGGGCCGGCGTCGATCAGTGTGCTCGGGTGGGAGCGTGCGCAGCCGGCTGTCCTCCAGTGGAACCGGTGTTGACCGGAGCCAGGTCGGGCGCCGGTGGCTGAGCCGGCCGAGGTGTCCCTACCGGTGACGCTCCGCCAGGCCGTGCGCACCGAGGTCTTCCGTGCGTTTCGGCCGCCATTCGAGAGCCTGGTCACCGTGGCCGTCAACGGCGCTCTCATGAGCTCGTCCTGGTTCCTGCTGCCGGCGCGACTGAAGGACGAGGTGTTCACGCTGCACGGCACGTTGGCCTTTGCCCTCGTGCTCGCCGCATGGATGTACTCGGACGTGCCGGCGACCAACGTGCTGGGGCCGGACGCGCGGCGAGTGACGGCGGCCTTCGACGACCCGGTGGCCCTCCGGAGGTTGCTGTCGGCCAAGAGCATCTTCCTCTGGCTGGTGGTGACACCGGTCTGCCTCGTCGTCGCGTTGGTCACCGGGATCTTCACCCACGATCTGCTGGCCACGCTGTACACGGCCATCTGGATCGGGGTCGTCCCCTTCGGCGTGCTCTCGATCACGGCGTGGGTCGGGATCCTCTATCCGTATCATCCGATGCCGTTGCGCTTCCGATGGGAACATCGTCGGCCGGATGGCGGATGCTCGGGCGCTGGATCACACTGGTGGTGACGCCCTACGGTCTGGTCCCCCTGCTGGCTGTGGCCCTGATGGCGCCGTCGCTCCTTTTGTGGGGCCTCACCTCGCCGCACGGTCTCACGCGGAAGCTGCCCGACAACGACCTCGGATGGGGTGTCGCCCTGGCCTGCGCGTTGGCGGCCGTGGCCACCGTTGGCGGCCACTGGGTGAGCATCCGCCTGGCCCGGCGCCGCCGGGTGAGGCTCCTGGCATTCCTCGCCGATTCCACCCGGGGATGATCCCTCGGGGAGGCACCAGGGTCCGTGACCTGACGATCCCCAACTGAGAGGCTGTCGCCATGGCATCTACGAGCATGCCGGGTCTCCAGACCTTTGCGCTCTCCCATCTGGTAAGGACAGGCCTCCGTGCCGCCCTGAGCACGACACTGCTGCTGGGGCTCTACTATGTGGTCCCGATCGCCCACCACCCGCATGCATCCATCGCGCTGCGCCTGTCGGCGGGGCTGGCGTTCTTCGTGGCCGTCCTCATGAACGAGATCCGCCTCATCTCGAAGCACGATCGTCCGATGCTGCGGGCGGCCGTGGCAATGGCCACCGTCATCCCACTGTTCCTCGTGATCTTCTCCTGGACCTACCTGGTCATGGCGCAGTCGGACCCAGGCGCGTTCGGAGGGCCGCTGGATCGCACCTCGGCCCTGTACTTCACAGTCACCGTGTTCTCGACGGTCGGGTTCGGCGACATCACGCCGAAGACGGACCCGGCGCGGCTGGTGGTCACGGTCCAGATGCTCGCCGACCTCGCCGTCATCGCCGTCGTCATCCGGTTGATCCTCGGGGCCGCCACCCGTGGTATCGCCCGCCAGGCGGAGTCCGGGGAGTAGGAGTCCGCGGAGGGTTCGACCGTCGGACCCTCCGCGGGGCGTCGTTCAGAGGGCGGGTCCGCTTCCGCGGGTGGGCTGGCGGTCCACCGGGCGGCGCGGTTCGAGGGACTCCCCGCGGAACAGCCGGCGGGGGCCGGTCCATCTGGCCGGTGGGGCGTTGAGCAGGGCCGCCAGGGCATAGGCGATGCCTTCGTAGTTCGCCCTCCAACCCCGGAAGTGCGACCAGGCATCCTCGGGAGGCCGGGAGGCGGGGTAGCCGATCTCCCGCAGGTGGGTGACGGCGGCATCGAACTCCGGCTCGGGAAGCGAGATTTGGTCGTCCGGGCTCGGGTCGGGGTCGAACGGTATACGGGTGACCAGGGCGATGTCCCGCAGGCAGGTGAAGCCCATCCGGATGCACATCCGGGCCTCGATGGGAGCGCCCTCCGGGTCGACGGCCAGGCAGATGGCTGCGGCGTCCATTACGGCGATCAGGCTGATGACCCAGGAGTTCTGGGCCTTCGGGGAGCGGAGGTACAGCAGCGACGGGTAGCTGGTGTGGCTCTCGGCGACGTCGGCCGCCCAACGCTCCCACCCGGCGAACAGATCGGGAAGGCTGCCGATGAGCCCCACCAGGTGGTGCCGGGCCAGCAGTTCGGGGCCCCATGCCGGCGCACCCGCCCGGCTCTCGAGCAGGGTGACCAGGGTCTCGCGACGGTTGTATGCGCCGTAGAGGGTGGGAAGGTAGGCGATCTGCAATGCGACCAGGACCATCCCGGTGCCGGCCGCGACGAAGTCGACGAGGTGGGACCCACTGCGGTTCCCGAGCGTGAACCCAAGGGTGAAGACCGACGAGCCGGACTCTGCAAATGCGCTGTCGACGGTCGGGCTGCCGATCCCCCAGTTGATCAGGGCGAATCCCACGACGGCCACGGTCAGCCAGCCGGCCAGGAGCACCACGAGGGCCACCGGCTCGGAGAAGGCCAGGATGCGGTCTTTGGACGGGTAGCTGCGGGCCAGGAGCGAGATGCGGCGGAAGGTGGCCCGCACGACGCGCATGGGCAGGCTGGCCAGGCCGGATGCCGAACGCGGCACGATCAGCGTGGTGATCACTAGGGCCACGTTGATCAGGAGGATGGCAATCCCCAGGATCAGGACGATGATACGGGCCGCGTTCACCCCGCCCTCACAGGTTCACGGGCGTGGCGCCGCAGCAGTCAGGTTCAGCCCGCGCCCTGGCGGAGGGCGGGTACCTTGCCCTGGGCCCGAGCCACCATGTCGGCCAGGTTGAACGACTCGAGGTGGGTGCGCATGTGCTCGCCGACATCGGCCCACACGGTGAGCAGGACGCACTGGCCCTCGTGGTCGCAGGCGCCGTTCTCGTGGGGGAGGCCGAAGTCGCCGGCCACGATGGGGCCGTCGACGGCGGAGACGATCTGGGAAAGGGTGATCTCCTCGGGGGGACGGGCCAGTACGTAGCCACCCCCCACACCGCGCTTGGAGCGCACCAGACCGGCGCCCTTCAGCGCCAGGAGGATCTGCTCGAGGTAGGGCTGGGGAAGCCCGGTGCGCTCGGCGATGTCCCGGACCGCGGTGGGCCCGTCGCCCTCGGTGTGGAGCGCCAGCGACAGGAGGGCCCGGCTGGCATAGTCACCTCGGGTCGAAACCTTCACTTGCCCATGCTATTGCTTTCGAACGTGCCGCCGGGCTGACGCCGTCGCGCGCCGGCTGGGGCGCCCGGGCCCGGATGCCGCCGCGGATGGTCAGCGCCCACCCAGTTTTCCGGCGGCCAGGTCCTCGGCCATGGCCCAGCCGAACGTCACCAGCCGGTCACCCGACCCCACCTGGACGCTTGCGAAGAAGGCGGCAACGACCGCGTCGGGTTGTGCCTTGGGGCTGGAGAAATCGAACCCGCCGGCCTCGATGCCGTCTCCGGACACGACGAAGGTCCGGTCGTCGATGCGGCCGTCCGCCCCGAACCGCTTGGCCAGACGCCTACCCCACGCCCGTTCCTCCCCGGTGGCTTTGTGATCGGGGCCAGGGACGACGTCGGTCAGCCCGGCGAAGGCCCGGAATCCCTCGGGTCCGAGGAGGCGGGTGCCCACCAGGACGTCCTCGTCGGGGAAGGCCAACAGGGCCCGACGGAACTTGTCTCCCATGATGGCCCGCAGGACGGTCTCGGCCCGGGAGGTGCGGTCCACCGTGGCCAGCCCGATCAGCAGGGACGGCGTGCCACCGATGCGCTCGAGGGTGGAGAAGGAGTAGCCCCGGAGTTTGGTTCCCTCGCGGGCCCGGGTGACCAACACCCACTCCTCCCGTTGTTTCGACAGGAAGCCGATATCGAACCGAGGTTCTCGTTCGGCGCAGAGGTCGGCCATTTCGGCCAGCTCCGCATCACTGATCGAAGTGCAATCTTTGGTCTCCACCTGGATGGACATATGCCGTTCCGTACTCCTCGGTCTTCCTGCGGCGCCAACCGCCGGCCCAGGTCCGTAGCGGAGCCCCGTCGACCGCCGGGCCGGAGGGCCAGACGCATCTTCGGGCCTCCGCGCCAGGGGCCGTCCACCGATTTTACGGGATTTGGAGCCGTCTGTCGTATCCGGCCCCTTCCGCCGTTCCCGGCGAGGGTGGGGAACGGGGTCCGGCGACAGCTCCGGAGTGCCGAAAACGGGCCGGTTCGGCCGACGGAAGGGCGGGTTCAGCCCTGGATGGCGTTGGGTCCGAGCAGCACCCGGAGCTCGCCGACCAGGCCCCGACGGCTGTCCACGTTGAACTCCGGAGGCAGGCGCAGCACTTTCTCCCCGACGTGCAGGAAGACCGGGGAGTCACCGGGGTGCTCCGCCAGGAGGCGCTTCAAACCGTCCACCGTCCGGTCGGTCAGGGTGTTCAACGGAAGGGAGATCCTCAGGTCGGTCGAGCCGTCGACGGCCAGCTCGGGGCGCTGGACTTCCATGCACACCAACTTGAGGCGGTCGTCACGCAGATCCACCCGGGCTTTCAGGACGACGACGGCGTCGTCGTCGAGCAGGACGCCGTACTCGGCCATGGTCTTCGGGAAGACGAAGGTTTCGATGGATGCGTTCAGATCCTCGAGCACGAAGGTGGCCATCAGGTCGCCCTTCTTCGTGTAGCGCCGGGTCAACTCGGTGACGACGCCTCCGATCACGCGCATCTGTCCCTCGCCGCCGAAGGCGCCGCCGGAGCCACTGATGGCTTCGGGGTCGACGTCACGGAGCTCGGCCAGCGTGCAGTCGGTCAGGCGGCTCAGCGAGGCCTCCAGCCCCATCAGGGGATGGTCGCTGATGTAGAGGCCGAGCATCTCCTTTTCGAAGGCCAGGCGCTGCGACTTGCCGAACTCGACGTCGGGGATCGGAACCCGCGTGTCGGCGAACCCCGTGGCCTGGCCGTCGGATTCGGGCTCGAGGGTGGCGAAGAGCGAGACCACACCGGCATCGTGCTCGCGTCGGCGCTCCAGGGTGCGGTCGACGATGTCCTCGAAGACGAGGCAGAGCCCCTGTCGGGGATGTCCGAGCGAGTCGAAGGCGCCGGCCTTGATCAGCGACTCGATGGTGCGCTTGTTGAGGACCTGCGGATCGACCCGTTGGCAGAAGTCGTAGAACTCGATGAAGGGGCCGTTGCGCTCGCGCTCGATGACGATGTGGGACACCAGCCCCTCGCCGACGTTGCGCACCGCGGCCAACCCGAAGGTGATGGCCCCGGGGCTGTCACCCTGCTCGCCGAGCCTCCCCTCCCCACCGGAGAAGTCGGCGGCGAAGTCCGACAGCGAACGGTTGACGTCGGGAACGAGCACCTCGATCCCTAGTGAGCGGCACTCGCCGAGGTAGACCGCGGTCTTGTCCTTGTTGTCCTT
>Ga0181523_10000383_pt1 | contig 49455 bp, 34 predicted proteins | sample PEATcosm2014_Bin_43_FD_119752 | JGI IMG/M metagenome (GOLD analysis project Ga0181523, IMG submission 119752) | Peatland microbial communities from MTU Mesocosm Facility, Houghton, MI, USA - PEATcosm2014_Bin05_30_metaG | ecosystem: Environmental > Terrestrial > Soil > Wetlands > Peat | place... | reverse complement strand
CTTTCCTTGCTTCTGCTACTTCCTGCAGTCTCCCTTCGGCTGGGAGGTCGTCCAATTGGTAGGACTCCAGACTCTGGATCTGGCTATCCTGGTTCGAGTCCAGGCCTCCCAGCCAATCTTTTCAATGAATTAGAGCTGAGCTTTCCGCAAAACAGGGAACCGAAGTTCGTCCAAATTCCTAAGCGGTATTTGGCCACGACCTGCCCGCCGACGTGCTTTGGGTCCGAGCCCTGCCAACTAGAATTGAGCCGTTGCAAGCAAGACCCCACGCGCTAGGTCACGCCGTGGGGTTTTGCGCTACGTTCGCTTGCCTCTACCAATGGTCTACTTCTCTGTAACGCGAAGAGAGATGCGGCGATTCTTCTGCCGGCCCTCTTCGGTGCTGTTGTCCGCGACGGGATGGTCTGCGCCATAGCCTTGCACCTCGAGGCGCTCCGGTGCAACACCCAGCTTTACGAGCTCGGCCTTGACGTTGTCGGCGCGCTCTTGCGACAGCTTTAGGTTGGCCGCTGCCTCCCCGGTATTGTCCGTGTAGCCTCCAATCTTGATTTTCACCTTTGGAAAAGCTTTCAAGATAGCGGCCACGTTGGTTAATTGTTCGTCGGAAGCCGGCTGGAGAGTGGCTTTTCCAGTGTCAAAAAGCAACCGATCGAAGTCGAACCACGTATCCTTATCGACGGGCTTTGAGTTGTCCGTTAGGAACTGGATCAACTTGTTCTCAACACCAAACTGGGGAATGTTCAGCTCGGTGCCGTCGGGAAGTTTTGTCTTAAAGAACGCGCCGAGTGCGGCCCAGGCCGAGTTGGCGGCGGAGTTGACGGCATCCGTTGCGGCGGTGGTCACGGGCTTGGTATCGACGTTGGATCCTTCTAGGGCCCGATAGACGAACCAGACGACGAGAAGGGCCACCAGAACACCGAGCAAGGCCGTCCAGTTCATGCCCTTAGCTTTTTCTTCGACCGCGTGTTCTGCCGCCACGACCCGGTTCGAAACTCCGCTTAGCGAGGGGGACAGGTTGCTGAGGAAGACCGAGGGAAGATACTTCTGAAGATTGGGAGCTTCCGCGCTCAACATGCTCCCCAACGAGCTGGTATTCAGCGAGCCGCTGGCATGCATCTTGGCGAAGATACCCAGAATGAGGGGAACCGCGGTCTGCAGGAGGCCGGAGGCCGATGAAGCGCTGATGCCGGCCTTTTGTGTCAGAAGGTTCGTCACCTGACTTTGCTGTCCACCAAAAACCATGGGCAGGAATTTGCTGGCTAGATCACTCACACTACCTGATGGACCACCAGATCCAAGCGTGGACAAGCTGCTGAGGATGCTCTGCCCAGAGGAACCGCTGACTAAACTGAGGATTTGGTTGAGGAAACTGCTGTCACCCGCTTTACTGACCAATCCTCCGAGTGTTGCCGCGACCGCCGTGCCAAGTCCTGACTGAATAGCCGCCGGGGTTTCGCCCAGTCGAGAGGCAAGCGCCTGCTTCATTTCCGGCGTGACCAGTCCCAATACCCCATCCAATAGAGAAGTTGCCATAGATCGTTCTCCCTCTATGCGTGTGTTGTGAAGAAAGACGGCGGGGCGGGAATACGGCGGCATTATACTCCGGGAAGGCGAAGGAATGTCAAAGAGGACTGGGTGGGCCAGGAGAACGAAGAGGGTCGGATTTCAGCGAGTCCTGCTCCCTTGATGATTAGGGGGATTCCTTGGACTTCCCTTACCCTACTTGCTTGCCAGGGCCTGGGCGCGCAGCTTGCCGTAGGGAATGACTCCTCCGCAGCCGGAGGGGGATGCATCGCGAGAGATGCAAAATTTTCATGATGTTCAAGCGCGCGGCAAATCCATTGCAATTTTGTCCTAGTCAAAGGAAGTGCTCTCGCAACGCCGCGCAAACTTGACGCCTTCCGAACCCAGTGCTAAATTGCGGTTTCCTCAGAAACACTCCATGGAGCATCTGTCTGAGCCGGTCGTGGAAGAAATGCCGTCCCGTCACTCTTAGCCGCCGTAAATTTCTCCAATACTGCCAGGGAGCCTCACTCGCCTTTTTCCCTACGGGTCTTCGCTTTCCGCCTTTTATTCCCATCCTATCGGAGGAAAATTCACGCTTAGCGACCGACTTACAACTTCATCCGGAATACCGCGTAAAAAGAGGGCTGGATGCGATCTTGCGCAAAATCCCCGCGGGATTCGACGAGTTCGTTACGGAGAAGTATCAGGATCAAATTGAGGCTATCTTCAAGGAATGGTGCGCTCAACTTCGGGAATCACCGCGCAAAACGGACGCCCTACGCAAGGTGCTATCCGCCGACTTTCTGGGTGGCTCTCCAAGTGCTGGTCAACTAAAAGTGGTGAACCAATCACCGGCCATCAGGGTATGGAAGATTCACTATCCATCAGAAACCACCCTGGGGGGCCCTGATTTCCTCGGCGAATTGCAATCGTCGTTAGCTACTTTTTCAAGAATTGTCACTCCGGAATTTCAAATTATCAGCATCAAAGCGGAACCCGCACAGGTCTCTGAGCCCCAAAGCGCCGTTTCGATCGTGACTACGATCCGTTTCGAGTTGGTCGGAACAGGCACCGACTTCTACCGCGAGCAAAGAATCGGCCACTGGGAGATGCGATGGACATTGCTTCCTGCGGGGGAACCGCAACTTCAGAGATGGCGGAATCTACATGAGGAGCGTAGCCGCGCCTCGGCTCCTTCCTTTCAGGACATTACGTCACATGCATTCGGGGGCAATCCTTCCTACATGGCCCAGTTCGTTCCCGGCATAGACTATTGGCGGACTGTTCTGGATGGCGCCACGGGCATTGATATTTATGGGCACAATGGGATCTCTGCTGCCGACATCGACGGTGACGGTCTTGACGACCTCTATGTTTGTCAGCCCGCCGGACTCCCCAACCGATTGTTTCGGAATCGCGGCGACGGCACTTTTGAAGACATCACTGAAACCTCCGGACTTGGTGTTCTGGAGAACACCGCCTGCGCGCTGTTCGCCGACATCGACAACGATGGTCGCCAGGATCTCATTGTTGTTCGTACCACGGGGCCGCTCCTTTTCCTGAATGAAGGGAGCGGAAAATTTCGTTTGAAGCCTGACGCATTTCCATTCGTAACCCCGCCGCAAGGCACATTTACCGGCGCTGCCATTGCCGATTATGACCGTGACGGTTGGCTGGACATCTATTTCTGCCTTTACGCGTATTACCAGGGTGCCGACCAGTACCGCTATCCCATGCCCTATTTCGACGCGGAGAACGGTCCGCCCAATTTCATGATGCGTAACAACCGCGACCAATCCTTTCGCGACGTCACGAAACAATCCGGCCTGGACAAAAACAATACCCGGTACAGTTTCTGTTGCAGTTGGGGCGACTACAAGGGTGACAATTGGCCGGACCTCTATGTCGTGAACGATTTTGGACGCAAAAATCTTTATCGGAACAACGGCGACGGCACCTTCACCGACGTGGCTCGCGAGGCCGGCGTGGAAGATATTGGCGCGGGCATGAGCGGAGCGTGGATTGATTTTGACAATGATGGCCGCGAAGACCTCTACGTTGCCGATATGTGGACCGCGGCCGGTATTCGCGTCACCGAGCAAGACAATTTTCAGAAAGACACCGGCCAGGAGGCCCGTGCGCTTTACCGCAAGCACGCCATGGGGAACTGCCTGTATCAAAACAAGGGTGACCATTTTGAAGATGTGGGAATGCGCTCTGGAACGACCATGGGGCGCTGGGCGTGGTCCAGCGACGCGTGGGATTTCAATCACGACGGATTTGCGGATATCTACATAGCCAACGGAATGGTCACGGCGACCGCAAGCGAGGACCTGAACAGCTTCTTCTGGCGCCAGGTCGTCGCCAACTCACCGAGCGAATCCAGGCCGAGCCACGAATACGAGCAAGCCTGGAATGCCATTAACGACCTAATCCGCTCCGACCGGACCTGGAGCGGATTCGAACGAAACGTATGCTATCTCAATAATGGCAATGGAACCTTTTCCGATGTCTCAGGAATTGTCGGCTTGGATTTTGTGGAAGACGGCCGCACCTTCGCGCTTGGCGATTTTGATTCGGATGGCCGATTAGAACTGGTTCTGAAGAATCGGAACAGCCCTCAACTCCGGTACCTGAAAAATATATTGCCCGATTTGCCGCCGGCGATTTCCTTTCGCCTTTGCGGAAACAAGAGCAATCGTGACGCTGTCGGCGCAAAAGTCACGGTCGAGACGGAATCCGGGCGCCAGACGCGCATACTGCGAATTGGCTCAGGTTTTCTTGCGCAACATTCGAAAGAGCTTCTTTTTGGCTTGGGAGATGCCCGGGCGCCTCTGCAGGCCACGATTCAGTGGCCCAGCGGACTCACTCAGAAACTGGACAAATTGCCCCTGAACCATCGAATCTGGGTGGAAGAAGGAAATCCGCCATCACGAATGGAAGCCTACGCCAAACCCACAAACAGACCGACAAACACAGCCGCCTCGGCCGCCCCGGAAGTGTTGCCGCAGCGAATGGAAGCTTGGCTCATTGCCCCGGTTCTCGCTCCTGATTTTTCTCTCCCGAATGCTGCAGGACACATCGAGACTCTCTCTTTGCTTCGAGGCAAACCAGTGCTTCTCCATTTCTGGTCTGGCTCTTTGGCCGATTCTCGAAAGACCCTGCATGAGCTTGAACTTTCCTATTCGGAGTGGGCGCGAAAGGGCTGGAGACTGCTCACAATCGAAGTCGACTCTGCACAAGGCGAAGGTTCCGGGCAGACACAAGTGCCTCACGGTCCCTATCCTTTCGCCGTTCTGAAAGCCACTGCGGATGTCATCGCGATCTACAATCTGATCTTTCGGCAATTATTCGATCGTCACCGCGACATGGGCGTTCCTCTCTCGCTGCTGCTTGATCCGTCCGGGAACATCGTCAAGATTTATCGGGGCGCGGTGCCGGGCGGAACCTTCGAGGCGGACTTTAAAAGCATTCCGCAGAACGACTCGGAGCGGTTAACAAAAGCACTCCCTTTTGCGGGGCTACGTGGGTCTTATGACTTTGGGCGCAACTATCTTTCCCTTGGTTTTGTCTTTTTCGAGCGCGGGTATTTTGAAGAGGCCGCGGCATTTTTCAACCAAGCCCTAACGGAGGATCCGAGCAGCGCCGAGGCTCTCTATGGACTTGGAAGCGCCTATCTCCAACAGCAAAAGGCAAACGAAGCCCGTGATTGCTTTCAACGGGCTCTGAAACTTCACGCCAGCTATCCGGGCACATTCCCGAACGCTTGGAATAACCTCGGTATCCTGGCAGCGCGGCAGGGGAATTTCGATTCAGCCATCGATTACTTCAAACATGCTCTTCAGATCGATCCGCAACACTCCATCGCCTTGCAGAATCTCGGCAGTGCCTACCGCCAGAAAAAGGACTGGCCACAAGCCAAGAGCGCGCTCGAACGCGCTCTGGCGTTGAATCCCGATGACCCAGAGGCCAATTACAGTCTCGGAATGGTCTACGCCCAACAGAATGACACCGAGCGGGCCTACGAGTTTTTGCAGAAGGCCATCGCGTCCCGCCCCGTGTATCCGGAAGCCCTCAACAATTTGGGGATCCTCTATTTGCGTACACGGCGCCCCACGGAGGCGAAGCAGAGTTTCGAACAGTCCATACGGGTAGCGCCCTCCTACGACCAGGCTTACCTGAATTTGGCGCGCGTGTATGCCATTGAAGGCGACCGCGAGAGGGCAAAGTCCGTTCTTCAGGAACTTCTCAAGCAACACCCCGAACAGGAGCAGGCCCGTGAGGAATTGAAACAGCTCGAACAATAGCCTCCGTCCGACCCTTCGATTGCATGAGCCCCAATCCGTCGTTAGAATGAAACTTTGCCACCGTCTTTGGCACTCTTCTGTGAACGCGCCTTCAACGAGATCGCTCTGCGCCGTGGGCCTCCTCGGCATGCTGTTTGCGGTATCCGCGCCGTTCCTTCGCGCTCAATCAGGCACACCGGGCCCGACGGCTGTAGTCGAAGGCAAAGTTCACGACGCGCAAGGTCACCCAGTTGTCGCCGCTCTGATCTCCCTCGAAGCCATGGATCCCCGTCAGGCTCTTGTTACCACCACGGATGGGCAAGGCCAGTTCCGCTTCGGGGCTGTGCCGGTGGGGAGTTACACAGCACGAGCGAAGCTTCAGGGCTATGGGGAAGCCAAAGAAGGTCCATTCCTTCTTCGCGAGCGTGAAACAAAATCCATCTCGTTCGAGCTGGCAAGCGTGCAAGAAAAGCAAGCCGAGAAGGATCCTTCAAAATCCCTGGCCTTTTCAGACCAACCCGCGTTCACCGTTGCGGGCGTCACGGACACGACGGCCTTGGGTGGGCATGGTTCAGGTCCAATCGTGCGAAACAGCAATGCCCTGTCAAAGGAAACAGCTTCCTTGGCTCGAGAGGCCGCGGGCCAGCCGGCCGGCTCGGCTCGTGACCTCAGCCACACAGGGCCCGCGGAGGAGGCTGCGATTCGAGCCAAGCTTGCCGAGAAAGATAACGCGGACCTGCACGCCCAGCTTGCCGAGATTGAGGAGAGCGAAGGGCATCCCTTGGAGGCTGTCAAAGAATATCAGCGTGCCGCGGAAATGCAGCCTAGCGAGCCGCATCTCTTTGCCTGGGGCGCAGAACTGCTGTTACATCACGCTCCCGAGCCCGCCATCGAGGTATTTTCCAAAGGCCACCGCCTCTATCCGCAATCCACGCGCATGTTGCTGGGGTTGGGCGCGGCCTATTACGCAGAACGCTCCAAGGAGCAGGCAGAGCAGACTGTCCTGGATGCCTCTGACCTGAACCCCGCCGATCCCACTCCTTATCTTTTCCTTGGCCGGCTCCAGGCATTCGAGAAGATCGAGCCGGTCGGATGGACCGACAGGATGAAGCGTTTCGTAGCCCTTCATCCGCAAAGTGCCATGGCACATTATCTCTATGCCGTCGCGCTCATGAAGCAAAGCGAGCATCCAGATCATCTTGACGTGGCAGAGGGGGAGCTTGAAACCGCCATCGAGCTCGATCCGCGTCTGGGCGATGCCTATCTACAACTCGGCATTCTCCGGACGGATCGCGATGATTTTTCAGGCGCAGTCTCCGCGCTGCAAAAAGCGATTGAATCCACGCCGCTTCCGGAGGAGGCCCATTACCGCCTCGCGCAGGTTTACCGGCGAATGGGGAACACGGAGAAGGCCAATCAGGAAATTGCCCAGTTCAAGCAAATTTCCGAGCAAAAAGACGAGCAAGCGGAGAGAGAGCGCCACGAGATTCCCCAGTTTGTTTACACCTTGCGATAGCAGAATCCTGGTTCGTTAGACGCCACGCCAATCTCGCACTCACCAGAAGAAAACGCCATTGCCGAAAAAAAACCGCCCCACCAGAAATCTGATGGGGCGGTGAAGGTGATTGATTGTGGGCGAACTCTAGAACGTGAGTTTCAGACCGAACTGGATGACGCGGGGATTATTCACGGTCGAGTTCACTGACCCAAACCCCGGTGCGCTGATGTCGTTGACCGGCAAGCCGAACTGCGCGTGATTGAACAGGTTGAAGAACTCCGCCCTGAAGTTCAGACCCATGTTCTCCCAAGGCAGCGCGAACTGCTTGATGACGGAGAAGTCCGTATTCACGAAGTCTGGACCGAACACGGGCACGCGCGAGGCATTCCCCAACTGCCCGATTGGCGGCGCAACGAAACAAGAGGCGTTAATGTATTGGAGTTGGCTGTGGTTTCCGGAATAAACATTGCAGCCAGCCACTTGGTTCGGGCGGTTAAAGTTGTTCCCGTTGCCGCCGTTATTGAAGGAAACTCCAGACTGGTTGTTGCTGTCGATGAGAGGGTCAGGAAACCCGGAGGTGATTTTCTCAATTACGGTTAGCTGCCAACCTCCGAGAAGCGAGTTCGTCACGTTATTCCAATCGCTGCCGAACTTCTTGCCCCTACCGAACGGCATGTCATAAATGACGCTGGCAGTAAAGCTGTTGTCCAAGTTGATTTGCGAGAGCGCCCAGTCCAACTTGCTCCAGTTCGGAAGCGGAAAATAGGGTGCACTCAGCAAGGAACCCAGCCCGTCGGTTAGGCCATTGTCATAGGTCTTCGAATAGGTGTAGCCAATCAGAGCGTAAAGTCCGTACTTAGGGACCTTGGTTTCGGCTTTGACTTGCAGCGAATCGTAGGTGGTCTTGCCGTAATCACCGAAGACCAGAACGGCGTTGCCGTTCGGCGGCGAGAAGGCCGGAATGTATTGAGAGCCGTTGGGATTGCAGCCAATGGTGTAGGAGCCACCTGCAACGCAGGTCGATGGGCCTGCCGTGTTAATGTCGTTCCCGGCCACTAGGATGTGGTTGCCGCGAGAACCGGCGTAGCCAACGGTGAGCACGATATTGCCCGGTATCTGGCGTTCCAGGTTCACATTGAACTGCTGAACCTTTCCGATCTTGAAGTTCGTCGGTTGGTAGAAGAGCGTTCCGGTAAACGTCGAAAGGTCGGGGGAAGTGTTGAAAATCTGAAACGAGTTAATGCTAGCGCCCGTAACGGCTGGACCATTTGGTATTGTGGCGCAGTAGGAGGTCGCAAACGGGCACCCGACTGGCTGTGTTCCAAAAGTGATTCCAGACTGTTGCGCAAGCCCAAAGGCATCGCCCTCAGCGAAGAAGGGCGGATTTTGCCATAGCCCCTGAGCGCCCATGCTCCAGGCGGAATCGTGATAAATGGCATAGCCGGCGCGGATCGCGGTCTTGTCGCTGCCCAACACCTTCCAAGCCAGGCCAAGTCTGGGCTCAAAAGCTGTCCAATTTTTCTGCACTCCGGCAGACTGCGACACACCGTTCTGACCGGCGACGAGAAGTTGGTTGGTATAAGGATCGTAGTTCGCCATGCGACCATCTACTTCTGTGATCGGATTGGTGATATCCCACGCCAAGCCAAGATTGAGTGTCAGGTCCTTGGTGATTCTCCAATCATCCTGAATGAAGGGCCGATAGATTTTCCAGCGACGGCCACTGACCGGGCCGTTGAATGTTTGGTCGTGCTCTGACACGCCCACCAAGCCGAGCAGGAAATCGGCCTCCGGATTACCGGGAACCGTTGCGGCACTGCTACCATACCCGGTGAAATTGCCGATGGCGCCGGGGATCCAGAACCCGTCCTGGAAGGCCTCTGTGCCCACATTCATCTGGTTCGCTCGGATGCCGATGCCAAACTTGAAATCGTGCTTTCCGCGAATCATGTCGAGAGAATCGTTCACCGTGAAGATATTGGTTCCACCCTGGAATGGCGTGTAGCCGCGATCGCCAAGGGACCAGTAGCCGCCGGTCATCAGTGTGCTAACCAGTCCGCAACTATACGCCCCCGGTGTGCAAGTGGTGGTGTCGTTGGGGCAGCCCAGGTTTGCGCCGATGATGCCGAGCTTCGCGGATTCGCAGCTTCCTGTGCCCTGCGAGGTGATGTAGTCGAAGATGCGATTGTAGCCAAAGCTGAATTGGTTCACCGTTATGGGAGAGAAGATGTGTGTCTCTCCAATAGCCACATTTCGCGCGTGATTGATGATTCCCTGGTTGCTCCCGAAGGCACTGGCTTCGGCAAAACCAGGGGCTCCGCCCGGTACATACGAGCTTGCCTGGTCATAACTGAAACGGCCGAAGAGCGTGTCCGCGGCGGAGAGGTTGTGGTCCAAGCGGACATCGAACTTGGTTTCATCCAGCTTGCGGACGGGGACGTCGGCAAAGTTGTAGCTGGGGTTGCCGGACACATTCGGTGCAGGATAGAGGTTGATCATCGCCTGTCCGATGGAGTTAACCAGGCCCGTTGGGATTTTGGCGCAAGGGGTTCCTTGCGCTTGGCTTCCATTGGCGCTAACCGGCAGAGGATTTCCACCCGGGCCGCACTGGAAATAAACATTGGGGACAACGTTCGGGTTCGTTGACGTCCCGAGCATGTTCGGATTGATAATGGCAGGAACGTTGACCGTTTCCGTAGTTCCGCCTGACCCGGGTATTGTTGCCGTTCCAAAAACCGGATTCCCAAACGCGTCGTCGGTAAAATCACCGCCGCGCATGGCTTCGGAGGGAACCAAGCCGGTGAACGGAATGCCGTGGCGTTGATATTTCTGCTCCCCATCCAAGAAGAAGAAGGTCTTGCCCTTTCGGATCGGTCCCCCAACAGACCCGCCGAACTGATTCAAGTTGAATTTCTCGGTCGATGTGGCGAAGAAGCTGCGTGCATCGAGGGACGTGTTGCGCAAAAACTCATAGAGACTTCCATGGAAATCATTGGTTCCGGATTTCGTGGTGAGCAGCACGGTAGGGCCCGCGCGAGTTCCGTACTCCGCCGAGTAGTTGTAGGTCAGGACCTTAAACTCCTGGATAGAGTCGATCGAAGAGAGAATCGAGATGCCGCCTGCAGTCAATTCGTTGTTGTCGACGCCGTCGATCAACCAGTCCGTACTGTTGGGACGGGAACCACCGACGGAAAGCGAAAAGGGTCCGCGGGCAGCCACTTCGCTACTGGAAGCACTGGTGAAGAAGCTATTGGGATTTGTTTCCGCTGTGGCTCCGGGAGTGAGGGTCGCGAGTTGAACGAAATCGCGTCCGTTCAAGGGAAGTTGAGAGACTTGCTGTGAGGTAATGACTTGCCCGAGTGTTGGGTTTGCGGTTTCCACGGCCACAGCGCTGGCTACCACTTCGACCGAAGAGCTGACGGTGGCAGGGGCCAAGGAGAAATCCAATTCGCGCTGCTCGTCGACCTGCAGCCGGACGTCCTTGGTCTCGGTGGTCTGGAAACCCTTAAACTCCACGCGGAGGGTATAGATGGAGACGGGCAAACGGTTGACGCTGTAGTGACCCGTCTCATCGGTTGTGGTCTCGCGAGTTGCCCCCGTGCCTTGCGACGTTACCGTGACCTGAGCACCGGCAATCGCCGAACCCGACTTATCGGTCACCGTTCCCAAGAAACTGCCTGTCGCCTGGCCATTGGCGCGCTGTCCACAGCAGAACAACAGTGCAACGCAGGCCACAACCCCAAACAGGAATCGCTTACTCATTCTCCTCACCCCTCTCGGCATCCCCAACGACCGAATTTTCCAGATTCAATGCCTGCATAGAAGACGGAGCGCCCATCTCCCCTTTTTCGGCTATTCCTTCCCTTCCGAAACGAGCAGGAGTGCAGGCACTCTCATTCCTTTGTCGATGCGTCCCGCAAACACCCCAAAGGCAGGAATCAGGCTTTGATCCCGCGAAAAAACATTGAGGAAAATTACTTCTCATTCGGGGTCCTGTCAAGCAGAGGTTGAGGAAACCCTGTGCAAGACTTTGAATGGCAATGATTTGGTTCATGGGGTATGGCCCCTTTTTTGGTGATTTTCCGTTCCTGGGGAAAGGAACCACCCTACAGTTCTGCGCATCCGTAGGGGAGTAGAACCGTTGTTTCTCGCGTTTTTGATGGTTTCGCGCGAGCCGAACGGGATGATCTTGGGTACACTCTTTGGGGGCCGTTGTGCCACGAGCCGGTTCGAGAAAGCTCCACCTAAGGAGAAGTTAGAAATGAAAGTGTTGGTCATTGATGTTGGTGGAACGCACGTGAAAGTGCTTCTCAGCGGCGAGGACACGCCACGCAAATTCGACTCTGGTCCGGCGCTCACTCCAAGCGAGTTGGTCAAAGGCGTGAAGGAGCTAACCAAGGACGGGAAGTACGATGTAATCTCGATGGGCTATCCGGGCCCCGCAATGCGCAATCGGCCGGTCATGGAGCCTCACAATTTGGGAAAGGGTTGGGTCGGATTTCCATTTGAGCGTGCGTTCGGATGTCCCGTAAAGATCATGAATGATGCGGCCATGCAGGCGCTCGGTAGTTACAAGAAAGGACGGATGCTCTTTCTAGGTCTCGGTACCGGCTTGGGAACGGCGTTTGTAGCAGACAGCATCGTCGAGCCCATGGAACTCGGACATCTCCCCTACAAGAAAGGAACCTACGAGGACTACGTGGGGCTCCGCGGTTTGGAGAAAAGGGGCAAGAAGAAGTGGCGGAAAGACGTCCTGGATGTGGTGGAAAAGCTGACACTCGCCCTCGAACCAGACGAAGTTGTTCTCGGGGGAGGGAATGTCAAAAAGCTGAAGGTATTGCCACCGAATTGTCGCCCGGGAGACAACTTCAACGCTTTTCTCGGAGGTTTCCGAATGTGGAACATAGAGGCGGGGCAAGCCGCCAAGCCGGCAAAGAAGCCTCACGCGAGATAGTTTCGAAATCGCAAAGGAGCCCGATCATGACTGCACGCTCGAAACACACCCCCAAAGCTGCGGCCCAGAAGCCGCTGACAAAGCGCAAGGCCTGGGCCGCCCTAAAAGTGCATCTCAAGAAAATCCAAGCCACGCATCTGCGCAAGCTGTTCGCCGAAGACCCACAGCGTGGCGAACGATTTACGGTCGAAGCGCTAGGGATCTATCTCGACTATTCCAAGAACCTAATTACCGAGAAGACCATCAAGCTCCTTCTCGAACTCGCGCGTGAATCGGGGTTGCAGGAGCGCAGAGACGCGATGTTTCGCGGTGAAAAAATCAATATCACTGAAAACCGTGCGGTTCTCCACGTAGCCCTGCGTGCACCTGAGGATGCCTCCATTCTTGTCGATGGCAAAAACGTTGTGCCGGAAGTCCACGCTGTGCTCGACAAAATGGCCGACTTTTCCAGTCGCGTACGAAGGGGAGTCTGGAAAGGGCACACTGGAAAACGCATCCGCAATGTAATCAATATCGGCATCGGCGGGTCAGACCTAGGTCCGGTTATGGCTTACGAAGCACTCAAGTTCTATAGCCAGCGAGACATGATGTTTCGCTTTGTTTCCAACGTGGATGGCACCGATTTCGCCGAAGCGGTGCTGGACCTGGATCCCTCGGAAACATTGTTCATCATTTCTTCCAAGACGTTTACCACCCTCGAGACCATGACCAACGCTCACACCGCTCGCGACTGGGCGCTTCGGGGACTGGGTGGCGACGAGAAGGCCGTGGCCAAACATTTCGTGGCGGTCTCCACGAATGCGGCGGAGGTGGCCAAATTTGGCATCGACACCGCCAACATGTTTGGATTCTGGGACTGGGTAGGCGGCCGCTATTCCATGGATTCCGCGATCGGTCTGTCAACGATGCTGGCCGTGGGCAGCGACAATTTTCGGGCCATGCTGAACGGTTTTCATCAGATGGATGAGCACTTCCGCACGGCTCCCCTCGAAGGCAACCTCCCCGTGTTGCTCGGGCTGCTCAGTCTCTGGTACACCGACTTTTTTGGAGCACAAACGGTCGCGGTCCTGCCCTATGAGCAATACCTGAAACGCTTTCCCGCCTATCTACAGCAGCTGACCATGGAGAGCAACGGAAAACACGTCACTCTGGATGGCACGAGGGTGAATTACGATACAGGTCAGATCTTCTGGGGTGAACCCGGTACGAACGGCCAGCACTCCTTCTATCAATTGATCCATCAGGGGACCAGGCTCATCCCCTGCGACTTCATCGCTTTCGGGAAAGCCCTGCATCCGCTCGGGCGACACCACGACATGCTGGTAGCCAACGTCTGCGCGCAGAGCGAGGCGCTTGCCTTCGGGAAGACGCCAGCGCAGGTGAAAGCCGAGGGGACGCCCGATTGGCTCGTGCCCCATCGCGTTTTCGAAGGGAATCGGCCGTCAAATACCATCCTACTGGAGCGTTTGACGCCAGAAGCTCTGGGTAAACTGGTCGCGCTCTATGAGCATGCCGTATTCACGCAAGGCGCGATCTGGCACATCGATTCCTTCGACCAGTGGGGAGTCGAACTGGGCAAAGTCTTGGCGCAGCGCATTATTCCGGAGTTGGAGAACAAGACGGAGCCGCCGCTCAAGCATGACAGCTCCACGAATGCAGTGATTCGCCAGTATCGAAAGTGGAAAGCGTAGTCGCAGGCACAGCAATCAGCAGGAAGAAGCCACGGATCGGGCTGGAACACACAATTCTGTGACAAAAAGCGAGATCACACCGCGTGGGCCTGCCGCAACGTAGTTTGTTCCATGCGCGCATCGATGAACCGGACAATATTTCGTAGATGGACTGGATGAATGGCCTGAGCCGCATCGCATTTGGGTCTCGCCGCAGTGGGATGATCGCAGGCTACCTCGATAATCAATCCGTGGCTGCCGAATTCAATCGCAGCACGACTGGCGGTTTCCACCATCCCGGCCACACCGGTGGCATGGCTGGGATCCACGATGATGGGAAGAAAAGTTTCCTCCTTCACCGCCGGAATGACGTTCAGGTCCAGAACATTGCGGGTGTATTCGCCGCAAGGAAAGGCTTTAATCCCGCGCTCGCAGAGCACGATCTCCAGATTTCCTTCCTTGGCGATATATTCTGCCGCTCCAAGCCACTCGCAGAGACTTGCAGCCATGCCACGCTTCAGCAGAATAGGCTTGCCGGATTTTCCCGCTTCGATGAGCAGCGGATAATTCTGCATATTGCGAGAGCCGATCTGCAGCATGTCTGCATATCCAGCCACCGTTTCGACAAGCCTGGGGTCCATCACTTCTGTAACGATCGGCAAACCCGTTTGGCGGCTGACTTCACGGAGAATCCGCAACCCCTCCACACCGAGCCCCTGAAAATCATGTGGCGACGTGCGTGGCTTAAAGGCTCCTCCTCGCAACATCTCTGCGCCCGCTCCTTTTACCGCCCACGCGACGGCGAGTGTCTGCTCGAAGCTTTCGACGGCACACGGACCAGCGATAACCACGGGGCGAACATCGCCAAAGCGCACCGCGCGCACGCTGACCGCACGCGTTTCCTGCTCACCGACGGGAGATTGCACTCTACGGCTGATCAGGGGGCAAATCCGCGGAAGATCGCTTAAACCAACATTTCCCGCAATACCCATGGAATCCTTCCTTGTTCCTGGTTCTTCCGGGGGAGGGGAAGGACCAGGGCGAAACAGCGAACAAGACAAACGCTTGAACCCTGGTTGCCTAGGACTTGCGATCGGTTGGGAATATCGCGATGGCTTCCATCTCGATCAGCAGTTCCGGTCGGCAGAGGATCGCCTGGATGCCCGTGGACGCAGGCAGAATAGCCAAACCCAATTCCTTGAAGAACTGTGTGCGAGTTTCGTTGAACTCCACGTAATCGCGCTCGATGTCTCGCAAATAGCAACTCGTCCGGACGATGTCTTTCCATGTGGCGCCTTCTGCAGCCAACAGACCGGTGATGTTCCCATAGGTGCGCAACACCTGGGCGCGGAAATCGCCAATGTGAACGGAGTTTCCTTTTTCATCGATACTGGCTGTGCCGGAGATGAGAAGAATGGTGATTCCGTTGATATCCAAGCGCATTCCCCGAGAGAAAGAAGACGGCTTCGGATATTGATGGGCTTCGTTCAACACCGTCGGCGCTTCGATGGCCTTCTTGTGGACCTGCATGTGTTTGCTTTCGGTCGGGCCTTCGGATTCAACAACTAGCTCTTGCTTGCTCATTGGTTTTGCCTTCCTTGTTCAATTCACGATTACCTTGGCTCAGCCCCTTTTTTCGGCGCAAGCCCGCAGGTCATCGTGGCGAGTCTGCGGGGAGTTGCGGAAAACGGAACCGTGGCCGCAGTCGAGGTCGTGGATCTGGCCTGGGTTCTCGAAGAGCAAGATTTCCATTTCGCCGTTGGACTCGTTTTGTGGTTTCCCGTGGTCGAAAGCGCTGTCGTAATTCGCAACTCGACCGACCACTCCGTTAGAGACTTTGGTTTTGATTGCAACCAGACGATCACACTTCGTGGGGTTTAGGAGGACTATCGATTCCTCTAGTTCCCAGCGTTGTGGGAGGAGCGAGTGTCTATGACATCCAATTAGCCCTAGGACGGGAAGAGGGACAATAATAGGAAACAACTATTTGGCGGAAATTGTGATGACCATCACAGAGAGATGTGCATTGCGTCACGCTTTGCGCGCGACGTAGGTGCTGATTCCGTAGGTTTTCCGCAGAATTTGTGCCGCCTCCACCGCTGGCATGAACAGACGCTCCACCACCGATGCTGGGGAATACGCGGCGTATTTCCAACTCGTGCCGATTCCCTTGGACAATCCGTGTTTGCTTCGGAATGCACGGCTGGAAAGAGGGACATCTTTATAGTTGAACGGTTTTCCGCGCAGCCGGGTTTGTAGCAGATAGGTGAGCCAGTTTGCCGGGGCCATTTTATAAACCGAACGGCCATTGTCTTCGCATTCGAGGAGCATTCCAGCTTTTTCGAGGTACTGGCGTACGGTCTCGCGGGTGAAGAAATAGAGGTGCCGCGGAATATCCTCGCCGAAAAGATAGCGCGAAGCCATGCTGTGGAAATTCGTGACCAGAAAGACGAATCGGCCGTCCTTCTTGAGCACGCGCGCGGCCTTGCGGAAGTAAGCCATAGGGTCATGCACATGTTCGAGAACCGCCCATGCCGTCACTGCGTCGAATGTGGGTTCCGCTACAGGGATATCCTGAAATTCTTGGGTGTAGACCGGGAAATCGGTGATGCGTTCGGAAGCGTTGGAAACTTCCACTCCCTGCACATCCCATCCGCGCGCTTTCATGAAGCGCGGAAAATCTCCGTTCCAGCAACCCACATCCAGTAGTTTTCTTGGCCCCGGGCGATTTTCAATTTCTCCGAGGTAGCGAGCCTCCGCGGCAAAACGCCTCATCAGGTAGCGGTGAAAATCCGGAGTGGGCTGGGCCTGATAGTATTCGCGCGGATAGTACTTGGCTATTTCCGCGAAGCTGGGGCGTGGATTGACGAAACCGAGCCCACAATTGTCACATTCGACCACCGTGAAGCACTCGTCCGGGAAGAAGCGAGTGTCCGGTATCTCGTAGACAGTTGTCTGCTGCGCAGAGCCACACAAATTGCAGACGACGCGTTCCAAACGTTCCCCTTGTCTCGCGATGTTCCGGCGGCATGTCGATGGGCCGGACCTTGCACTTCCGACAAAACCAAGCGTTGATCTATTCTTTTAGGGACGCTTGCACTTTCTTAGCGTATTCCTTGCCCTTGGCCATTGCCGCGGCCTCGTCGACGGTCAGCAACTTGCCGTCCTTCAGCAGCATCTTGCCCGCCACGATCACGGTTTCCACTTCGCTGGCCTTTAGTGCATAAACAATCTGGGAGTACACGTCGTACATAGGCACAGCATTGGGCACGTCGAGATTCAGGATCACGAAGTCGGCTTTCTTTCCAGTTTCGAGTGAACCAATTTCTTTCTCCATATGCAGCGCGCGTGCACCGTCAATCGTGGCCATTTCGAGGGCGCCCTTCGCGCCGAGTGCGCGTGGATCGACCCGATAGGTTTTCTGTAACTTTGACGCTAGGTCCATCTCTTCCATCATGTCCAGGTCGTTGTTGCTTCCTGCAGGGCCGTCGGTGCCGAGGCCCACGCGCATGCCGGCGGCTCTCTCGTCGACAACCGGTGCGACACCGCTGGCCAGCATCATGTTGCTCGAAGGATTGTGAACACAGCCTACTTGGCGTTCCGCTAGAATCTTCATGTCCGTGTAATCGACCCAAATGCAGTGGGCGGCGAGCACATCCGCGCCAAGGAACTCGATCCTCTCGAGGTATTGCACCGGAGTGGTGCCATTTTTCGCCAGGCTGTCGACATACTCCTTTCGCATTTCGGCGAGGTGGATCAAGATCGGCGCGTGGTATCTACGGGCCATCGCCGCCGCATCGCGCAGCGTTTTTTCCGAGCACGTATAAATTGAGTGGGGTGCCACGGCCGCATGAATCAGGGGATCGCCCTGCCACTTTTTGAGGAATTTTTCGCTGTACGCCGCCATTTCCGCTTCGGTCTTGTTGTCTGGTGCAGGAAAATCGATCCAGGTCTCCCCGAGAAATCCGCGCAGGCCGGCTGCCTTGGTCTCCTCAGCCTCGGCATCCTCAAAGTAATACATATCGGCAAAGGTGGTGGTGCCGCTGCGGATCATCTCTGCCAATGCCAGTCGCGAGCCCCAACGAACATAATCTTCGGTAACGTTACGTGCTTCGGCCGGGAAGATGTATTTGCGCAGCCAGTCGTCCAGCGTGACATCATCAATGAGTCCGCGCATCAACACCATCGGGATGTGCGTATGGGCGTTGATCAGGCCTGGCATAATCAATTTGCCCTTGGCATCGTACTTCTGGGGCGCGTCAATTTTCGCCAGAATCTCTTTGCTTGGGCCCATGGCCACGATGGTATCCCCTTTGACCGCCAAGGCTCCATCCTCGAGAACGTGGCGCTCCCCATCCATGGTGACGATCGTCGCGCCGCTCACCAGCAGATCAACAGTTTCTTTATGGCCTTGTGCCTGAGCACGACGTCCGTCTCCCAACAGCGCCATGGTTAGAAGAGCGGCGAAAATCCATTTCCCTTTCATTCTTTCCCCCTGTACAGGATTGCTGATCGCACGGCGACAGATACGTTCTAGTTACAAGTTTGATGCATCGAAAGGTTTTGGAAATAGTTCGCGCATGCGCATCACTTCCACTTTTCCTTTCAAGTTGGTCATCACCACCGGCACATCGCCGCAAAATTCCCAAATCAGTTGGCGGCAGGCCCCACAAGGGGGTGTCAGCGCGTCCGTGTCGGTCACCACCGCGATGGCATCGAATTTCCGTTCGCCCTCGCTGATGGCCTTGAAAATGGCGACGCGTTCCGCGCACACGGTAAGCCCGTAAGTCGCATTTTCAACATTGCAGCCGCCGTAGATTTTGCCCGAGTTTGCGCGCAGGCCTGCGCCTACTTTGAAGTTGGAGAATTTTGCATGAGCATTTTCCCGCGCATGCTTCGCCGCGGCAATCAACGCTTCATATTCCGACATAATTCCCTCCAGAAGAAGTCTACGCCGGCAGGTGGCTACAGGGCGGACGCGATGTCAGGAATCACGGCACGCAGAAGGCCAATGAACTGGCCCTTGATGTGCTGCGCGGTTTCCAGCACTTCCTTGTGATCGAGGGGCTGATCCAGAACGCCGGCAGCGGCATTGGTCACGCAAGAGATCCCCAACACACGAATGTCGCTGTGCCGCGCCGCAATCACTTCGGGAACGGTGGACATGCCGACCAGGTCCGCTCCAATGGTGCGGAGATAGCGGATTTCGGCGGGCGTTTCGTAACTGGGACCGGCGAGTGCCGCATATACGCCTTCGCCAAGATTGATTCCCAGCAGGCGGCCTTCGGCGAGAGTGAGTTCGCGAAACTTTCTGTCATACGCGCGACTCATATCGGGAAAACGAGGTCCAAAAGTTTCGTCGTTTGGCCCTATGAGCGGATTTGTGCCCTGCAGATTGATGTGATCGCTAATCACCACCAGCCGTCCCTGGATCAAGTCTTTTCTGATGCCACCGGCGGCATTCGTGAGCACCACTGCCTTCACACCCATGCGCGCAAAGACCCGTATGGGAAAGGCCACGTCCTCGGCCGAATAACCCTCATAGAGGTGCACACGCCCTTGCATGCCGACAACGTCCACACCTTCCACCGTACCCAGGACCAACTGTCCCGCATGGCCGATGGCCGTCGATTGAGGGAAGCGAGGAATCTTGACGTACGGGATTCGCACCGCATTTGAAAATTCATCGGCAAAGCCGCCAAGCCCAGAGCCCAAAACCAGGGCGATTTTGGGGCGCAATTTTGTCTTTTTCTGAATGAATTTTGCGGCCGCCTCTGCGCGTGCAAACTCCGGCCCTGGCGGCGAGGCGGACTTCTGTTTCCCCATCAGGCTCATGAAAGGATTCCCACGATGCAAGCCGACATCAAGTTTGCCATGGTTCCTGCTAGCATGGCGCGAATGCCGAATTTGGCGAGCTGTCCGCGTTGCTCTGGCGCCAGCGCGCCGATTCCCCCAATTTGAATGCCGATGGAGCTGAAATTGGCAAATCCGCACAGGGCGAAGGTAGCAATGGTGAAGGACCGCGGGTCCAAAGTTTCCTTCATGTGACCCAGTTTCGCGAAGGCCACGACTTCATTGATGGTCATTCGCGTTCCCAGAAGATTGCCAATCACCGGGGCATCTTTCCAAGGGATGCCGATCAGCCAGGCGATCGGAGCGAATATCCAGCCAAAGAACTGCTCGAGGCTTTCCGGAAACCAGACAAAGTGATGGAGGGCGAGCCAATTGTGCGTGCCGCCGATCATGTAATCGACGAGTGCGAGCAGTGCGATGAATGAAATCAGCATTGCCCCTACGTTGATGGCGAGTTGCAGGCCGTCAGAAGTTCCACGCGAGATGGCGCCAAGAAAGTTGGCCTCCTTTTCCATCTCCGGCATCTGCACTCTTCCGGCCGTCAGAGGTTGCTCTGTTTCCGGGACGAGCATTTTGGCCATCAGCAATGTGCCGGGAGCGGTCATGATCACCGCGGTCAGGAGATGTTTAGCTTCGACGCCCGAAGCGATATACGCGGCCATGATTCCGCCGGAGACGTGTGCCATGCCGCAGGTCATCACGCACATCAATTCTGATTTTGTCAGCTTGTTCAGGAAGGGGCGGATCGTGAGTGGCGCTTCGGTTTGTCCCATGAAAATGCTGGCCGCGATATCCAGAGATTCCGCGCCACTGGCGCCCATCACCCGAGTCATGACCCACGCGAAGGCCCGGATGAAAAGCTGCATCACGCCGATGTGATAGAGAAACGCAAAGACCGCTGCGATAAAGATGATGGTGGGCAATACCTGGAAGGCGAAGATGAAACCAAAAGAGGAGTGTTGAATGCCCATTCCGCCAAAAACAAATTCCGAACCAACAAACGCAAAGCTAAGCAGCTTGTTGACGACGTCGCCCAAGAATTGAAAAATCCTCCTCCCCAATCCGAAATTGAGAACGAATACGCCGAAGGCAAGCTGCAGGCCCAGCCCCCAGAGCACTGTCTTTAGCTTGATGGACTTGCGCGCCGTAGAAAAAAGATAGGCGAGTCCTACAAGCACGGCCATACCCAACAAACCTGTAAATCTGCCCATCGTGGCTCCTGTTCTTCGTTGACGGCAGTTCTAATCGGCCTTTGCCGGAAATTCGTCTCGGGCTGCCTCTATCCAACCTCTCGCTCAATCATCCACCGATGATGCGGCTGATCAACTGGGGCGCCGGCACGGCCGTATCGTCAATTTCAAAAGCGGCAGTAATCATGCTCTTTGCTTCCGCAAGTTTCGCGTCGGAATTGTAGTGAATTGTGACCAGTTTTTCGCCGGCTTGCAATTTGTCGCCGATGCGCCTGTGGAATTCCAGCCCGACCCCGTAATCGATGCGGTCTTCCTTCTTGCCGCGACCTCCCTCAAGCAAAGCCAAAGCGACTCCGAACTCCCGGCAGCGAGTGGCGGTAATATAGCCAGACCGAAAGCTGTTCACGGTGGTTTGCGATTTCGCATGGGGAAGCAGGGAAGTGTCTTCGATAATGTGTTCGTTCCCACCCTGCAATCGTATGCATTGCCGGAATCGCTCCAAAGCTTCTCCAGAGGAGATCATCTCTCCGGCAAGGGCACGTCCTTCGCCGACGGATTTTGTACGTTCGCCGAGGAAAAACATCCATGCGGAAAGCTCCACGCTGAGATCGCGCAGATCGAGCGGGCCTTTGCCCTTCAGTACGTCAATGGCTTCGATGACTTCGTTCGAGTGGCCTGCCATGCGGCCGAGCGGCTGGCTCATATCCGTGAGGAGCGCCACCGCTTTCTTTCCCGTGCGGTGCGCGGTGTCCACCATCACGGCTGCGAGGCGAGCCGCATCCTCCTCCCTGGCCATGAAAGCGCCGGAGCCGGTCTTCACGTCCAGGACGAGCGCATCGATTCCTTCGGCGAGCTTTTTACTCATGATCGACGCACAAATCAGACCGATATTTTCCACAGTCGAGGTGGCGTCGCGCAGGGCGTAGATTTTCTTGTCCGCGGGGGCAATTTCCGCGGTTTGCCCAATCAGGCCCATGCCGCATTCCTCGAGGACGCGGCGAAAATCCACCAAGCTCAAGGAAGTGTTAAATCCGGGAATGGCCTCCAGTTTGTCTAGCGTTCCCCCCGTGTGTCCGAGGCCGCGCCCGCTGATCATGGGCACGGCGAGGCCACCAGCAGCCACGATGGGAGCGAGGATCAACGAAGTATTGTCGCCGACGCCGCCGGTGGAGTGCTTATCCACCTTTTTCATCGGAAGGGAGGAGTGGTCGAGGACCTCGCCGGAATGCAGCATGGCTGCGGTAAGCGCGGCCGTCTCGGCAGGACTCAACCCGCGAATCCAGACGGCCATCAGCCAGGCGGCCATTTGGTAATCCGGAATGTCTCCTTCGGTATAGCTCGAAACGAGGTAGTTGATTTCTTCGCGGGAGTGCTCCCCGGAATCGCGTTTTTTTCGGATGAGGTCGACGGCGCGCATGCAGTTAGAAACGAAGTGCGAGACTAACATTCACTGGAACAACCGTCAACGAACCACGCGGACCAACGCACCCTGGCCGTTCATTTCCTTCCTGCGTGGTGATCTCGATACACTTGCTCATTCTCTCGCGCTGTTATACTTTCGCGACTTGCCACTTACAGAGGAGAAAGTATGTCCAGGTTACCCCGCATTGCTGTGGTCGGCAGCGCCAATACGGATTTGACTACCTTTTGCGAAACGTTTCCCCGTCCGGGAGAAACGATCTTCGGGAAGAGTTTCGACCTTGGATTTGGAGGCAAAGGGGCGAATCAGGCAGTCGCCGCGCGCTACTGCGGTGCTGACGTGGTCATGATTGCGAAAGTGGGCAACGACCTGTTCGGCGAAGCCACGGTGAAAAACTTTCGGTCGCTGGGGATTGATACAACGCATGTGCGCGTTGTGGAGGGAGTATCGAGCGGTGTTGCGCCCATCTTTGTGGAACCGAACGGGCAAAACCGAATCATCGTGGTAAAGGGCGCGAACGACACGCTAAAGGCTGCGGATGTGGACGCGGCGGCGAACGCACTCGAGGACGTCGATGTCCTCATTCTGCAATTTGAGATTCCGCTGGAGACCATCTACTACACGGTGAAATTCGCGCACAAGCACAACATTCGTTGCATTGTGAATCCGGCGCCGGCACTGCCGGCTCGGATTAGCGAATTGGTGGCAGCAGATTATTTCGTACCCAATGAGACGGAAGCCGAAGTGATTACGGGATTGCCGGTGCACTCGATTGACGAAGCGAAAAATTGCGCAGCGTCGTTACTGCAGAAGGGCTTCCGGAAAGTGATTCTTACGCTCGGCGCGCGGGGTTCGTTGATCGCGGGCGACGGCGGGGCCGAGCTGATACCTCCATTCGCGGTGACTCCAAAGGACACTACCGGAGCAGGCGACGCGTTCATTGGAAGTTTTTCCGTATTTCTGGCGGAGGGCTTGCCGGAGAAAGAGGCGCTCTTGCGTGCAAATCTGTACGCAGGACTTTCGACGACGCGGATTGGCACGCAGAAATCGTTCCCGAAGCGCGCTGAGTTTGAGGCTGAGTGGAGTCGTCGGGGTGGAAAGCCCTAGCGTCCGACGACAGCAATGGGTTCCGCGGCAGGAAGATTTTAAGGAGAAAACATGTTTGTTTTGCAGAGTTATCCGTGGGCGGTTTTGTTCTGCGTGATCACCATGTTCTGCTGGGGTTCGTGGGCGAATACGCAAAAGTTGGCTAAGAAAGGTTGGCGGTTTGAGCTGTTCTACTGGGATTACGCCATTGGCGTGTTGCTGCTGACGATAATATTGGGGCTGACGTTGGGGAGCCATGGAACGGCGGGCAGACCATTCCTGGAAGACTTGGCACAGGCGTCACATTTCAGCAAGCATTCGGCGCTGCTGGGCGGAGTGATCTTTAACCTGGCCAATATTTTGCTGGTGGCGGCGATTGACATCGCGGGAATGTCAGTGGCGTTTCCTGTGGGGATTGGGATCGCCTTGGTTCTGGGCGTGGTGCTGAACTACGTGGCGGATCCGATTGGAAACGCGGCGCTGCTGTTCACAGGTGTGTTGCTGGTGGCGCTGGCGATTGTCCTGGATGCGGTGGCGTACCGCAGATTGCCCGGTGGGGCGGCAGGAGTAAGCACAAAGGGGCTGGTGCTGTCTGTTGCCTGTGGCGTGCTGATGGGATTCTTTTATCGATTTGTTGCGGCATCGATGTATCCCCATTTTACGAAGCCAGAACCGGGGAAGATGGGGCCGTATGCGGCAGTTTTTGTTTTTGCCGTGGGGATATTCCTGAGCAACTTCATCATTAATACGTTCATGATGAAAAAGCCGTTTGTCGGCGCGCCAGTGTCCTACGCGGATTATTTCAAGGGAGGGCTGGGTACTCATCTGACAGGGATTTTAGGCGGGATTATCTGGGGCGTGGGAATGTCGTTCAACATCATTGCGTCGGGACGGGCTGGGTTTGCGATTTCCTACGGGCTCGGACAGGGGGCGACCATGGTGGCGGCCCTGTGGGGCGTGTTCATCTGGAAGGAATTTCGCTCGGCACCGGCAGGAACGACGCGATTGATTGCGGCGATGTTTGGGTGCTTTCTTACGGGACTCGTGCTCATCATCCTGGCGCGAATGTCGTAAACGATCGGTGGAACTCTAATGGAAGGGAGCTGCTTGTTGACCGAGGGAACATTACGTTGGCCAAAGTCAGTGGGAAGTCCGGTATTAGACAGCGTGCGATACGCGGTGGAATCTTCGCGCGATGTGCAGTCGCATTACCAGAAGATCGTGGAGGTGGCTTCGTGGATGGCCTACGAGGAGCTACCGATGCCGGAGTTTGCCTTGCCGTTAGGAGTCGGCAAGGGCAATGCGCACGAGGCCATCGATTTCGTGATGGTGGCGGATTGTATCGACACGGCGTTCACGGATTTCAAGAATCATGAAAAGTTCCAGGTAGACTATGCCGGCCAACATTGGTCGGATTCCGACGCAGAATTCGCGTGCATCAAGCGGGCGGTAGACAACGGCGTGCCGTTTCTGGACGGGAAGTACCTGGCGGGGATCACCTCTGTGGAATTGAAGAAGGTGTTCGAGGGGAATAGCGAAATGCCCATGCTGGATGAAAAGCTCGAAGTCCTGCATCAGGTGGGCAAAGTGCTGGCGGAGAAATATGACGGGCGCTTCCACAATTTCGTGAAGGCCTGTTCGCCGAAACTGTATGACGACGGGAATGGACTGATCGACCGGCTGGTAGCGGAATTTCCGCGATTCAATGACGTGAGCATGCTCGATGGCCACGAAATTAAGTTTTACAAGCTGGCGCAACTGGGTGTTTGGATGCTGTATGCCACTTTGCATTCGTCCGGGAAGTTCCGCCTGGACGATCCCCAAAAGATGACCGCATTTGCGGATTACATCGTGCCCGTGGCGTTGCGGCTTCACGGGATCACCAGTTACTCCGAACGGTTGGAAAAAGCCATCAACGATCATCAGCTGATACCACGCGATTTCCGATGGGAGATCGAGATCCGCGCGCATTGCATTTATGCGACCGCGCTTCTGACGGAAGAGATCAATAAACTACGGCCCGCAAATCAACAGGTGATTATTCCGCAGATCGACGCGCGATTCTGGACGCACTTCCACACCACAAACTGGCCGCACCACTTGACGCAAACCATCATGTATTAGAATTTTATCGTTCACCACACCCGGGGAGGGAATGGCGGTATGAAATATTTCTATCGAGTGTGCCTGTTGGTGATGTTGCTGGCCGCTTGCGGTGGGATTTCCCAGGCGCAGGGGAAGCGCAAGGTCATCATCGATCAGGATGCCGCCGGACCCGGCGGTTCGGATATGCAGGCGATTCTGTCGCTGGTGAACTCACCGGACACAGACGTGCTGGGAATTACGGTGCTGACGGGAGACGCGTGGCGCGATGAAGAAGTGCAGCACACCTTGCGGTTGATGGAGATCGTTGGACGACCGGACATTCCGGTGGTGCCGGGCGCGGTGTTTCCACTGGTGAACAGCAAGGAGTACATCGCGAAGTGGGAGACCATGTACGGCAAGCTGGTGTATCAAGGGGCGTGGAACCATTTTCGAGGCGGCACACCGCATGGGCCATGGGAAGTGCCGCCCATGCCGGAAGGGCAGCCGACAATCCAGGCGTCCACGGAGACGGCGGCGAATTTTCTGGTGCGAATGGTGCGGAAGTATCCGCACGAAGTGACCATTTACGCAGCGGGGCCGATGACGGATCTGGCGACAGCGATTGCACTGGATCCCCAGTTTCCGCAACTGAGTAAAGAGTTGATCGTGATGGGCGGCAGCATCAGTCCGCACACGGACGACCCGGAATTTGCGCTGTCGCCCACGCACGAATTCAATTTCTGGATGGACCCGGAAGCCTCCAGAGCTGTGCTGCACGCGCACTGGGCGAGAGTGGTGGTAACTACGGTAGACATATCCGTGAAGACGCGCATGGACAAGGATCTGATCGAGGAGATTCGCAAGAGTCCTACGCCTGCGGCGCAGTATGTGGCCAAATACGCTGAGGCGGGCTATCTCTGGGACGAACTGGCGGCGGTAGCGTGGTTGGACCCTTCGATCATCACAAAATGGAAGAAATTGTATATGGACGTGGACACGGACCATGGCGCGGGCTATGGGAACACGCTGACGTGGAAGCCGGGCAGTCAGCCGGGGCTCGGAGAGATTCAGGTGCAAGTACAGGACGATTTGGATAAGGCGAAATTCTACCAGGAGTATGTAGAGCTGATGACGCACCCCACGCCGGGGGAGAAGCGCGCGGTCGAGAAGTAGGAATTCCGAAACGGGAAGGAAGGGGGAAATTGATTTTGTGTCCGTGCGGAATACAAACAGGTTGGCGGATATAAGGTCGTCGTCCCGCACCTCCGGAACCACGGGCTGAGCCTAAGCCGGAACCACGATTGTTTTGTTCTAACTGAGCGCCGCGCTCGCGGTTGCTCGCATCGTTGTTCAGATGGCCCATGGTGCCAGGGGCAGCGGCAGGGAGCGGATTGGGAGTAGCCGTGAACGGGCCGGAACCCTGCTGATCGCGGGCGCTACCGCTGCCGTCGGGACCATAGACGGAGCGGCCGACGGCGTAGAACCCCCGGTGTGCGGGCTATAAACTGCCGCGCAACCGTAAGTGTACGGTCAAGGGATCGTAGATTGAGTGCGCTCCCCGATAGACAGAGGGAGGAACGTAGAAGCCCTTGCCGTAGACCACACTGGCGCCGACGGACCTCCCCATGACAAACATGCCCAGAGGTAAGCACGGAGTCGCTCCTCTCTACAGTTGCAGGCGTGGGATTCGAGACGATCACGGAGGTGACGTTGTAGACGGGCGATGCTATTGCCGAAGACCTTGATTGTGAACGGGGCGAGGAAGGCATAGGATGTGGGAGCTAGAGGTCCAAATCGCAAATCGCCTTCGAGAAGTGAGGCCTACTTCTTATGCCGCCGGCGGAAAATTTTGAGACACAGACATACCAAAAGGTTGACAAACGCATCGTCCCTTTCCTCTTCCTTTGCTACATCATGGCGTATCTCGATCGGGTGAATGTGGGATTTGCCAAGCTGCAGATGTTGAAAGATCTGTCGCTGAGCGACGCGGCATTCGCGACGGGCGCGGGAATCTTCTTTATCGGTTATTTCTTCTTTGAAGTTCCGAGCAATGTGCTGCTGAAGAAATTCGGTGCGCGCATGTGGATTGCCAGGATCATGATCTCTTGGGGTGTGATTTCCGCATGCATGATATTTGTAAAAGGGGAGTGGTCTTTCTACACCATGCGTTTTTTGCTGGGCCTGGCCGAAGCCGGTTTTTTCCCTGGTGTCATTTTTTATCTGACACTGTGGTACCCCTCGAGACTGCGGTCCACGCGAACCGCCTGGTTTGTGGCAGCGATAGCGGTATCCGGTGTGATTGGCAATCCCCTATCCGGCTGGATTATGGACACGCTCGCTGGCGCCATGAACCTGACGGGGTGGCAATGGCTGTTTCTGTCGGAAGGTATCCCCTCGATTATGGTGGGATTTTTCGTGATCTATTACCTAGAAAGCAGCATTGAAGAGGCGAAATGGCTAACGCGTGAGGAAAAAGATCTGCTTGCGCACAATTTGGAAGCCGAAGACACGCAAAAGACCGAGCATAACCTGGTCGATGCTTTCCGTAGCGGAAAGGTCTGGGTGCTGTGCGCCATCTATTTCACATTGATGATCGGCTTGTATGGAATTGCCTTCTGGCTTCCGACGATTGTGAAGGCCTTTGGGATGAAAGGGTATCTCCGCGTGGGACTGATCACCGCAATCCCGTATGGGGTAGCTGTGATCGGGATGATTCTATGGAGCAATCATTCGGACAAAACGGGAGAGCGAAGACTGCATTATGTGACCAATGTTGTTGCCGGAGCCGCCGGCCTGGTATTGAGCGGAGTTTTTGCGTCTCAACCTGTGCTGGCGATCATTTTTTTGTCGATCGGTACACTTGGAGTGATTGGCTCGATGCCGTTGTTCTGGCCGTTGCCATCCGCGTTTTTGGCCGGAACCGCTGCGGCCGCGGGGATCGGGATCGTGAACTCGGTCGGAAATCTGGGTGGATATGTCGGGCCGAATGTTCCGATCTGGGCCAAGCATTTTTCCTCGGACCCATCCGTTGCCCTGTACATCATTGCGGGGATTCTGGTCGTGGGAGCTCTCTTGACCTATTTCTTTGTCCCGAAAACGCTGCGGGTGCGCGTGGGACCCTCTAGTTAGACCGCTGTACCCGGAAGACGACTCGGGTCACCGGTTCGTAAGGCGAACTCCGTCCCTTAGAAGACTGCAAGTTTACGACCGAAGCGCTCATGGGCAATTTGCATCACGGTATGGAAAGCGGGGATGGTCGCACGGCTTGGGGGCGGAATGGTATGCTCTTGCCCGGCGAAGCAGAGCGGGAGGAGTGCGGTCTGTCGAGCATCGGGTCTGTTCCGAGAGCGGGCCCTACAAAGGTATCCTAGAGGGACAAATGAGCGGGGAAATCAAGCCGAGGTTAGAGATTACGGACCGGCACGGGAACCGCATTGGGGAAGCAAGAGCGCACCAGCCGCAGGAGACGATCGCGGTCGTGGGTGGATGTCCGCTAGCAGGGAATCGCGGGACTTCGCTGAATCTGGACTGGGTGGAAAACGTGCGGGTGAACACCAGCGCCGTGGAGCGCCGCGCGGCCACGCTGGTAACGCGGCGAACAGTGAAAAAGGATTGGCAGATTGCGTGGTTGCTGAAGGCCATCACCTGCATGGACCTGACGACGCTTTCCGGAGATGACACAGACGAGCGCGTGCGCCGGCTTTGCGCGAAAGCGAGGCAGCCCATCCAGCAGGAAATCGTGGAAAAGCTGGGGATTGGAGAGTTGCAAATTCAGGTTGGCGCGGTGTGCGTGTACCACATGTTTGTGGAGACGGCGCGACGGGCGCTGGAAGGTACGAAAATTCATGTGGCGGCGGTGTCCGCGGGATTTCCGGCCGGGCTGAACCCGTTTGAGGAGCGGCTGGCGGAGATTCGGCGATCGGTCGAAGCGGGAGCGCAGGAAATCGATATCGTGATCACGCGTGCGCATGTGTTTGGGGCCGAGTGGCAGCGACTGTATGACGAGATTGTGGCGTTCAAAGATGCCTGCGGGCCGGCGCACCTGAAAGTGATCTTGGGAACGGGAGATCTGATGACCTTGCGAAATGTGGCCAAGGCCAGCCTGGTGGCCATGATGGCGGGCGCGGATTTCATAAAAACGTCGACCGGAAAAGAGAGCGTGAATGCAACGCTACCGGTAGGGTTGGTGATGACGCGGGCGATTCGGGAATATGCGGAAGAGACAGGGATGGCCGTGGGATTCAAGCCGGCCGGAGGAATTCGAACTGCAAAGCAATCGGTGGAATGGTTGATGCTGATGAAAGAGGAATTGGGAAATAGCTGGTTGGAAGCGCATCTCTTCCGGCTGGGAGCGAGCAGCATGCTCGGAGACATTGAGCGGCAATTAGAATTTCATTCGACGGGGAGATACTCGGCGGAGTATCGGCATCCGTTGGCGTGAAGAAAAAGGCAGTGGAATGAAGCAAAGAAGGGAAGAAGCAAGGAAGTGAGAGTGAAAGGTAGAACAGTAAGAGAAGACAAAGAATGGGGTGAGCGATGGCCAAGGCTACAGCTAAGGATGCGCAGTTGATTTTGCAGCTTTATGATTTGAGGCGCGAGGCGGAATTGCGGAAGGCGCGGAGTTGGTGGCTGTCCGAGTTTTGGCCGAATAGCGCGGATGACTTTGGGAAGGTGGCCTACGCGATGGGGACGCAGGAGAACAACTGGCTGCGGCAGGTGCCGAGTTACTGGGCCATTGCTGCGTCGTTTGTGGTGGAGGGTGCGTTGAACGAGGAGTTGTTCCTGCGGCCGTCGTTCAGCGGTGAGATGTTTGTGATCTTTGGGAAAGTGCATCCGTTTCTTGCGGAATTGCGGGAGAAAATGGGTGACGAAATGATGTTCGCGGATATAGAAAAAGTGATTGGGCGAACGAAATGGGGACGGGAGCGACTGAAATTCATTTTGAAGCGGCTGACGACGTGGCGGGAGAGGGTAGCGAAGAAGGGGCAATAGCAGTGGTTCGTGGCGCATGCTGTGAGGAAAGAGGGGGAAGAGGTACAAGGGTAGGGGCGTAGACAGTACGCGGTTGCGGTTCGTGGAGACGAGATGAGCGTGGTTGAAAAGTTCAGGGCGATGGAGTACGGGCCGGCGCCCGAAGACCCGAAAGAGTCGCTAGAGTGGCTGGACAAATTCAAGCGGCGATTCGGACATTTTATTAGTGGAGCGTGGAAGGCCCCGTCGGAGGGCAAGTACTTTGAGACCATCGATCCTTCGACGGGCGAGAGAATCGCCGAGGTGGCCCAGGGAAGTGTCGCGGATGTGCATGCGGCGGTGAAAGCGGCGCGGGCGGCATTGAAGGGCTGGCAAGCGCTGACGGGGCACGAACGTGCGAAATTCTTGTACGCGCTGGCGCGGCAGGTGCAAAAGCATTCGCGGCGGCTGGCGGTGCTGGAGACCGTGGATAACGGGAAACCGATCCGCGAGAGCCGGGACATCGACATCCCACTGGTGGCGAGACATTTTTATTACCACGCAGGCTGGGCGCAGTTAGTGGAACGGGAGTTTCCTGGTAACCAAGCCTGCGGCGTGGTAGGACAAATTATCCCCTGGAATTTTCCGTTGTTGATGCTGGCGTGGAAAATCGCACCGGCGCTAGCGACCGGAAACACGGTGGTACTGAAGCCCGCGGAGTATACACCGTTGACCGCGTTGGCTTTTGCGGAGATTTGCAAGGAGGTGGGGTTGCCGAAGGGCGTGGTGAATATTGTCACCGGAGATGGATCGACCGGCGAAGCGCTGGTGAAGCATTCCGGAGTGGACAAGATCGCGTTTACGGGGTCGACGGAGGTGGGACGAGCGATCCGGTGTGCCACGGCGGCCACGCACAAGAAACTTTCGCTGGAACTAGGCGGGAAATCGCCCTTCATTATTTTTGAGGATGCGGACCTGGATGGGGCGGTCGAAGGCCTAGTGGATGGAATCTGGTTCAACCAGGGGCAAGTGTGTTGCGCAGGCTCGCGGTTGTTGATGCAGGAGAGCATCGCGGATAAGTTGACGAAGAAGTTGCGAGCACGCATGAGCATGCTGCGGATTGGCGCCCCGCTCGATAAGGGAATTGACATTGGAGCGATCGTAGCGCGCGTGCAATTGGAGCGCATCGAGCGGTTGGTGAAACAGGGCGTGGCGGAAGGGGCGACATGCTGGCAGCCGGATGTGCTGTTACCGGGGCGGGGACTCTATTACAAGCCGACGCTGCTAGGCAACGTGCACCCGACCTCCGTGGTAGCACAGCAGGAGATTTTCGGACCGGTGCTGGTGGCCATGACGTTTCGGACGCCGAAGGAAGCGGTAGAACTGGCAAATAACACAGTGTATGGGCTTGCCGCGAGCGTGTGGAGTGAGAGCATCAATGTGGCTCTGCAGACGGCGGCGCAAATCAAGGCCGGGGTAGTATGGGTGAACAGCACGAATTTGTTTGACGCTGCGTGCGGTTTCGGGGGGTATCGCGAGAGCGGGTACGGACGCGAAGGTGGGAAGGAAGGCTTGCGGGAATACCTCGAACCGGTGTGGTTCCGAAAGGCGCCGGCCCTGCGTGGAAGAGATGCGAAGCGGGGAGAAGAAGCGGAAGTGGCGAATCCGACGGTGGACCGCACCGTAAAACTTTATATTGGCGGAAAACAGGTGAGACCCGACTCGGGTTACAGCGTGGAGATTCACGGGAAGGATGGAAAATTGCTAGGGGAATCGCCGCTCGGCAACCGGAAAGATATTCGCAACGCGGTGGAGGCGGCTCGCAAAGCGGAATCGTGGGCGAGAACCACGGCGCACCATCGCGCGCAGGTGCTTTATTACCTTGCGGAAAACCTGTCGCAACGCGGGGGAGAGATTAGCGGGCGGTTGGCTGCAGCAGTGGGGAAGAAGCAAGCCGCGCTCGAAGTGAAGCTCAGCGTGGAACGGCTGTTTTCCTACGCGGCGTGGACGGACAAATTTGACGGGGCGGTGCATAATCCGCCGTTCCGGAATATTTCCATTGCCATGAACGAGCCGGTGGGGACCGTGGGCGTAATTTGTCCGCGGGAAGCGCCACTGCTGGGATTTTTCTCGCTGGTGCTGCCACTGATCGCTGCTGGGAATGCGGTGGTGGCCGTGCCGTCGGAGAGCTACCCCCTGATTGCCGGGGATATTTATCAAGTGCTGGAGACGAGCGATTTGCCGGGCGGAGTGGTGAACCTGGTAGCGGGGCGGTCGAGCGAGTTGCTGAAGGTTTTGGCGGAGCATGACGATCTGGACGCGGTGTGGTGCTACGGTGACGTTGAGACTTGCACGGCTCTGAAGGCACTGTCGACAGGGAATCTGAAGCAGGTGTGGACGAACGAAGGACGCGAAATTGATTTCTTTGATCAGGGACAGGGAGAAGGTCCCTGGTACCTTGCGCACGCCTACCAGGTGAAGAATATTTGGGTGCCGTACGGGGAGTAGACGGCGCGGTATTCCTCAGCAAGAGAACCGAGTTTCGCGGGTTACATTCCAAGAAAACGGTAAACCCAAGATACCGGCCGCTTCCTCGGACAAGGCAAGGTGAAGGCGTGACCGTGCACGGCAAAGCGGTCCCGCGCTGGGCTCGGGATGACCGAGGAGTGGGAGATTTTGCGGACATGGGGCGCACCGGGGCCGCGTCCATCCGGGGAAATGAAAAAAAGGTGGCCTGCGCCACCCCTTTTTGATTTGAGTTGCGCTGGGCTCTTAAGCCCGAGTGATAGACAATTTAGGTGGGACATCGGGAGTCTCGCGTCCCTTGAATCGGACGCCATTTCTTCTTCCGTTGTTCCAGGAAGGCGTCCTGCTCACAGCAGGAAACCGCTCCCAGTTGGCGCTGGTCCTGGCCTCCGCAAAAATGCGAATATGGATGCCTGTTTTTCACTGAGGGGTCCGTCATGTCCAGAACCCAGACCACGGAAGACCTACGCCTGGAGGAATCCCGGCAACGCAAAAAGCACTGGAAGCGCTGGGGCCCGTACCTGAGCGAGAGGCAGTGGGGAACGGTCCGCGAGGACTACAGCGCGGAGGGAACGGCCTGGGAGTTTTTCCCCTTTGAACATGCCCATGCGCGCACTTATCGATGGGGCGAGGACGGCCTCGGAGGCATCAGCGACCGTCATCAAATGATTTGCTTTGCCCTGGCGCTCTGGAATGGCCGCGATCCGATCCTCAAGGAGAGGCTCTTCGGACTGACCGGCAACCAAGGCAATCACGGCGAAGATGTGAAGGAGCAATATTTTTATCTTGATTCAACGCCCACCCACAGCTACATGCGCATGCTCTACAAATACCCGCAAGCCGAGTTTCCGTACCGATTGCTGCTGGAGGAAAACCAGAAGCGTGGCCGAAGCCAGCCCGAGCTGGAACTGTTGGACACCGGCGTCTTCAACGAAAACCGTTATTTCGATGTGTTCATCGAATACGCGAAGTGTGATTCAGAAGATATGTTGATCCGCATTACAGCATGCAATCGAGGACCCGAGCCCGCCGAACTTCACCTGCTGCCGACGCTTTGGTTTCGCAATACCTGGTCCTGGGGCAAGGATCTACGGCGGCCGAGCGCGCGTCGGGCTACGGATACGCCCGCGGGGGTTTGCGCGGAAATCGAGCACTGGCAGTATGGCAAGAGGTGGCTACTGGCGGCGGGGAAATCGGAACTGCTCTTTACCGAGAACGAAACAAATTATGTAAAGCTGTTCAACTATCGCGACCGCATCCCTTACGTGAAAGACGCTTTTCATGAATACGTAATCCACGGGAACAAGCAGGCGGTAAATCCTGCTCTCGTGGGGACGAAAATGGCGGCGCATTCCGTCTTGCATCTCTCGCCAGGAGAGTCCGCGACGCTCAAATTGAGACTCACAGATCTGGATCCGCTCGGCACACTGGATCCGGAACTCCCCTGGATTGGAAGCAGCACGGCCCCGGGTCAATTCAAGGCTGGCTCCGCGACCCTGGCGCCCGGAGAGTTTGCTGCCGGATTCGACGCGGTCTTCAGCCAGAGGATGAAAGAGGCCGACGAATTTTATAATTCGCGGATCCCCCAGGATCTTTCTCCCGATGCGCGGATGGTGATGCGCCAGGCGTATTCGGGGATGCTGTGGTCCAAACAGTTTTACCACTATGCGGTGGAAAACTGGCTGGAAGGAGACCCTGCGGGCCCGGAGCCGCCGGCTTCGCGGTGGAAAGGCCGCAACAAGGAATGGGGGCACCTGTACAACGACGACGTGCTGTCCATGCCGGACAAATGGGAATACCCGTGGTACGCGGCGTGGGACTTGGCGTTTCACTGTATTCCACTGGCGATTGTGGATTCCGATTTCGCGAAGGAGCAGCTCATCCTGCTGACTCGCGAGTGGTATATGCACCCCAACGGGCAACTGCCGGCTTACGAATGGGCGTTTGGTGACGTAAACCCGCCGGTGCACGCCTGGGCCGCTTGGCGAATCTACAAAATTGACCGACGGATACGCGGCGTGGCGGACCGGGAATTCCTGGAACGCGTGTTCCACAAATTGTTGCTGAACTTTACGTGGTGGGTGAACCGGAAGGATCCGGAGGGTCACAATATCTTTCAGGGCGGATTTCTCGGGCTCGATAACATTGGAGTCTTCGACCGTTCGGCGCCACTCCCCACGGGGGGACACCTCGAACAATCCGACGGCACAAGCTGGATGGGAATGTACTGCCTGAACATGCTGGCGATTGCGCTGGAATTGGCTAAAGACGATATAGCCTACGAAGACGTGGCCAGCAAGTTCTTTGAACATTTTGTGCATATTGCCCACGCGATGAACGACATCGGCACGGATGGACGGTCGTTGTGGGATGACGAAGATGGTTTCTACTACGACCTGCTGCATCTACCGAATGGCGAAGACCATTTCATGAAAATCCGGTCCATGGTTGGCCTCATTCCGTTGTTTGCCGTGGAAACGCTGGAGCCAGAAGTTGTGGATCGCTTGCCCGGTTTTAAGCGGCGCATGCAGTGGTTCATCGACAATCATGCCGATGTGCCGGAGCATATCGAAATGACGCAGCGGTCGCCGCGCGGGGTGAGGCGGCTGTTGTCGCTGGCAAACCGCAAGCAGCTGAAGCGCATCCTGAAACGAATGCTGGATGAAACGGAATTTTTCTCGCCGCATGGGATTCGCGCGCTGAGCCGCTACCACCTGGACCATCCCTACGAGGTGCAGGTGAACGGCCACGTCAGCCGGGTGGATTACGAACCCGCGGAATCGACCTCCGGGATTTTCGGCGGAAACTCCAACTGGCGCGGTCCGGTGTGGTTTCCGCTGAACTACCTGCTGATCGAGTCGCTGCAGAAGTTTCATCACTATTATGGCGAGGATTTCAAGGTGGAGTGTCCGACGCATTCGAATCGAGAGACAGATCTTTGGCAAGTTTCCGCGGAGATATCACGACGTCTGACGCGAATCTTTTTGCGAGACAAGAGCGGCCGCCGGCCCTTCGCCGGAAACAACGACTTATTCAACAAGGATCCACACTGGCGTGACCTGATCCTCTTCTATGAGTATTTCAATGGAGACAACGGTTCAGGACTCGGCGCCAGTCACCAGACGGGCTGGACCGGCCTGGTGGCCAAGCTGCTTGAGCAGAGCGGAGAGTGAATATGTCCCTGCTGGCGGAAGTACAATTTGGCAGGGAAGTGTGCGGCGAACTGCAGATCGCGGAGACCCGGGAATGGCTGGTCACGAACGGATTAGGTGGCTTCGCCAGCGGTACAGTGGCGGGAACGACCACGCGACGCTATCACGCTCTCTTGGTGGCGGCGCTTCAGCCACCCGTGAAACGGACAGTGCTTGTCAACGGGCTGGATGAGACGGTCCGTTACCGCGACAACAATTTTCCTCTGGCAACCAATCGATGGGTGAGCGGATTCCTTTCGCCAAAAGGCTACCTGCAAACAGAAAGTTTTCACCTGGAAGGATCGAAACCCGTTTGGCGATTTGCTTTCGAAGACGCGCTGCTCGAAAAGCGCGTATGGATGAAGCAAGGCGAGAACACCACCTACGTACGGTACACCCTAGTGCGCGGGAACTCGGGAGTGGAGCTGGACGCAAAGGTGCTTGTAAATTACCGCGATTTTCACCACACCACGCAAGCACAGGATTGGGGAACGCGCATCGACCCAGTGGAACAGGGTTTGCGTGTACTGGCGTTTGAGGGCGCCACCCCGTTTTACCTGAAGAGCGCGTCAGGTACGTGGGCCGCGCGGCAGGAGTGGTACCGTAACTACTTGCTGACCGTGGAGCGCGACCGCGGGCTGGATGATCAGGAAGACCGCTTGTATGCCGGACAGTTCCATTGCCAACTTCGCGTCGGCGAAAGCGTGACGGTTGTACTCAGCACAGAAGAGAAGACTTCATTGGATGGTGAGCAGGGGAAGACAGCGCAATCGAACTATGAATTGAAGCTTTTTCAAGGATGGCAAGCGCAGCATGCGCGAAGCTGTTCCTTGTCTGCCGAGGAAGAACCGAGTTGGCTGTGGCAATTGGTACTGGCAGCCGACCAGTTCATCGTTCGCCGCGCCTTACCGGACGAGGCGGATGGGCGGAGCATCCTGGCGGGGTACCACTGGTTCAACGACTGGGGCCGCGACACGATGATTGCGTTGCCGGGGCTGACGCTATCGATGGGCCGGCCGGAGATTGCGCGAAAGATACTGGAATCCATCGCGGGGTACGTGGACGGAGGAATGCTCCCCAATAATTTCCCGGACGCGGGGAATGCACCCGCTTACAATACCGTCGACGCGACGTTGTGGTTCTTCGAGGCGCTGCGCGAGTACTTTGAGGCCACGCAGGATTTGGCGTTTATCCAGAAGTTGTTCCCCGTGCTCGTCGGAATCATTGACGCGCACGTGCACGGTACTCGCTACAACATCAAGGTAGATCCGGCAGACGCCCTGCTTTATTGCGGTATTCCGGAAGTGCAGTTGACGTGGATGGACGCGAAGGTCGGCGATTGGGTGGTAACGCCGCGGACCGGCAAGCCGGTGGAGATCAATGCGCTGTGGATCAATGCGCTGAATACCATGGAGGGATTCGCGCGGGTATTGGTGCGCCCGAGCCAAGGCTATGAAAAGCTTGCGGAAAAGGCCACACGCAACTTTCAGAAATTCTGGAACGCAGAGCGGCAGAGTTGCTACGACGTGATCGACACGCCATCGGGCGAGAAGGATGGTTTACTCCGCCCAAATCAGATTTTTGCGATTTCACTTCCGGTAAGCCCGCTTTCGACGGCGCAACAGAAGGCCGTTGTGGACATCCTGGCGGAACAACTGCTGACGTCTCATGGACTGCGAAGCCTGGGACCGTTCGAGCCTGGGTACAAAGGACAATATGGCGGAGGCCCGCGCGAACGCGATTCGGCTTACCATCAGGGAACAGTCTGGGGATGGCTGCTTGGGCCATTCGCGCTGGCGCACTACCGCGTGTATCAGAATGCAGGAGCCGCGCAGAGCTTCCTCGAACCCTTGGGGAGAACGATTTCCAGCGCAGGGCTGGGCACGCTGGGGGAGATCTTTGCGGCGGAGTCGCCTTTTGCGCCGGTGGGAACGATTGCTCAGGCCTGGACAGTTGCCGAAGTCTTTCGTGCATGGCAGTTTTTGAGCGCGGCCAGGGCCCCGGCAAACGTGACTACGGCAGGGAAGTTTCAGTCCAGGCGCGGGGCGGGTTCATAGAGCTCGACCAAGACTTTGTTCGCCGCGGGCGCGCTCAGCAGGAAAAAATTGATGCGTGTGCCATCTGCACCCGGGCGGGTCGCCGGATAAATAGGCTTCAGTGCGAACTTTTGCTGCAGAATCTGCGTCGCGCGGTCCACATCCTTGCAGCGAAATTCCACTTGCTGCACCCCTTCTCCCTGCCTTTGTAGGTAACGGGCAATTGCGCCACTTCCCGCGGGGTCCTTGGAAGTCAAAACGTCCATCGAGAGTCCCCCGGGCAAGTGCAGTTCAAATTCCAGCGCATCCTGGTCGGGCGGCACTTCTGCCAGCCGCGGCGAGCCACAGGCTTCGCGGATCTTCTCGAAGCGTTCCGGGGTTACGGCGAGACCGACAGTGAGGAAGGGATTGCCTCCCTCGAGGAGAGAGAAGAGTTCCGGGTCCTCCCACCAGGGAAAGACGGCATGGTCGGCCATAGCGCGTCCGATGTGGTGGATTTCCGTAGCCGAGGTCATGCGAACTTCGGGTTCGTGCGAACTCATGCCGTCCATTGCGCGTTGCAAAGCATCGTTCATGGTTGTGCCCACTTGGTCTGGCCGTTCTGCCGCAAGAATCTGCTACGCCTGGATTCCCCCTGGCCCTCGAGGAGGTCCCGCGATCAAGGACAACAGAGTTGCCAGCGTCAGGATCCCCGCGACTACAGCCAAAGAGATGTGAACGGAAATATGTAACCACGGTTCGGCCACCATTTTCACGCCGATAAAAAGGAGAACCATGGCCAGCCCGTACCCAAGATAGCGCAAATACTGGAGCAAATCCGAGAGCAGAAAATAAAGTGCGCGCAGGCCAAGAATGGCAAAAACGTTGGAGGAGTAGACGATGAAGGCGTCTCGGGTAATGCCGAAGATGGCGGGGATAGAGTCCACCGCGAAGGTTACGTCCGTAATTTCGATGACCAGCAGGACCAGAAATAGGGGAGTAGCAAAAAGTTGGCCGGCCTGGCGGATGAAGAAATGTCCACCCTGATACGACTTCGTTACGCGCAGGTGTGTGCTGGCGAAACGGAAGATGGGATTCTTTTCGTAGTGCAGCTGCTTGCCACGCTTCCAGAGCATGTGCAAACCGGTGTAGACGAGAAAGACGCCCAACGCGGGAAGGAGCCAGTGGAAGCGGGCGATCAGAGCGGCTCCGGCGGCGATCATGATTCCGCGCATTAGCAGCGCTCCCAAAATCCCCCAAGCGAGCACGCGATGTTGGACTTGTTCGTCTACCTGAAAGGTGCGAAAGATCAGGAGAAAAACGAAAAGATTGTCGATGCTGAGGGCTTTTTCGATGACGTAGCCGGTGAAATACTCAAGGCCGCGTTGCGCACCAAAGCAGTTCCAGACGAAGAAACCGAAAGCCATCGCCAGGGCGATCCAGACGGCGCTCCATAGGGCGGCCTCCCGAATTTTGATTTTGTGGGCTTTGCGGTGAAAGACACCCAGGTCCAAGGCAACCGCGAGAAGGACGAACAGATTGAAGCCAACCCACAGCAGGGGTGTGCCCATAGCTGCAGGATAACCCAACTTTCCACCTCGCCCTACGGCGCCGGGGATCTGCGAACATCGACAGCGTTGAGATTGCTGAGGTCGACATGGAGCGTCTGGCCCGCCTGCAGGGTCACCGGTACGTCCCACATCAGGCGGCGGTCTCCGGAAGTGGCCTGCATGCCCAAGGAGCTAATCCAGTACTTTCCCGGAGGGAGTGGGGTGAGGCGGGCACGGCCATCGAGGTCCGTTACGACCTTGCCCGCCAGATATTTCAGTTGGGCGGTGTCCGGGCCAAGTTGTGTGACCCTGCTCGCATGATCCAAATGCAAGTTATCCCAAGTGATCTTGGGATTGATGCCGATGAGTTCGAGTTCGATGCCTTGCACGGAGGACGGGTGAGTTTCTATGAATTTTCGGGTAGAAGAGAGGAATTCCTCTTTCTGTTTCTGGTACTTTTCGGGGTTAGCCTGCTTATCGGAATCGCGGTACTTCGGAAGGGGAAAGCCTTTGGTGACCCCGCCAGAGTTTGACCGTTCGTAGGCGGCGAAGAATTCAGGAACATTCATGATGTCGTCGGTGGTTAGCACTTTGTCCAGGTCGGGGGAAGTGAGGTCGAGGAGGTCGTGGGCTTTCAGCCAGGTTCTCAATTCCTTGGAAAGCTTCAGGTTATCGATGAACTCATCGCGAGTGGGCAGGACGTTCTGGCTTTCAATTTCCTGAATGACGTCGGCGTAGCTTTTTGTCAGGACGTAAAAGGTAAATTGCCGGACAGGTTCGGGCAGGGCACCGGTGGGGGTCACGCGCGCGGAAATATCGATGGTGCCGGCGCCCCCCTGGGCGGCGAGCGAAGCAGCAAGAAGAGCGATGGCTAGGAGAGCCACAAAAATTCTCAGGGGAATTCGCATGTGGCTCATCGTAGCAGATTCGTGTTTTGGGTCCGTCACAAACAAGAACAGGTTGTCCAATCCGCCTAGGCCGAACTCTGCGGCGCATGCGCCAGGCCCCCGCGGAGCGAGAAACGCGAGAGGGATTCAGAAGAGTTGGAAGCGAGTTTCGATGGTAACCCAAGCCGGAACCGGTCGCTTGGCGGCATCGCGCCCCGGCGAAAAGCGCCACGCGTGCACGGCTTCGATGGCGCGTTCGTCCAATCCCATGCCGAGACCCTGGAGAACGCGGATGCGCAGGGCTTTTCCGTCTGCTCCCACGAGAACCTCCAGGACCATCTTTCCCTGGAGCTTCGCCTTACGCGCATCTTCTGTGTACCCGGGCTCAGGGCAGTACAGACAGGTGACCGGAGAAGCCACGTTTGCGTACGGTCCACGGTCCTGGCCATCGCCGGCTCCTCGGCCGTTGCCATCGCCCATGGTGTCGCCGTCGCTGTCTCCGACGCCGTGACCGTTTCCCCGGCCTGCGGAATCTGTGTCTGAGTCCATCCAGGGTAATCCGAGATGCGCGACGGAGATCACGTTCCGAGGCGCATGGGGGTCAAAGACTGCAGGCGGAACGGGCAGTGCCACATCGCTGCTGTGTATTAGCCGGGGTGGGGCGAGTGGCAAAGACGATCCAGGCGCGAGGTTGCCAAAGCGCGGAGGTCTGGCCTCGCGCCCTCCGCCACTGCCATCACTTGCAAGCGAAGGGCGCCCGATCGACTCTGGCCGAGGGGGCGGGATGTAGGAGAGGAGATGGTTCCCCGGGCCTAAAGAAAGGGGATGGCGAAAAGGGCCGCGATGGGGGGCGGAGGCGATGGCCATGAGAGCAGAGGCAAGAAGTAGAATGTGCACGCCCGCGGAACAGGAGTGGGCTCTGCCATTCCGGCCGGAAGGGTCGATCAGATCAAAAGGGAGTGGGGCACCATGCACCGAGGATGGACAAATTTCTGCCTTGCGGAACGATTCAAGAAAATTCTCTAAAACACGAGAGCGCCAAGACGAAGCGTGGTGGTTCGAATTGCGGGAAGAGCCAAGCGAAAAAATGGCCACACTGTCCTCCGTGTTCGCGGAAGTCTGCTGAGTGAGAATTCCGTGCGGGCCAGGAGGTTGCCCCGGAATCGTCAGGGAGTTTCCAGAACACACGAATGAGGAAAAGAATAATGAGCAAACTGTTAGGGTTTTGAGACGCGTTTAATAGAGCCGGAAATTGACTTCGAAGGGGACGATAACCGGGATGGGCTTGCCGCCCGGGCCAGTCACGGGCTTGCAACGCCACGTTTTCATGGTGTTGAGGGTGTTTTCGTCCAGGCCCAGGCCGGGACTGCGGACCAGGCGCATATCTGAGAGATGGCCATCGACGTTTACAGTCGCTTCTACCAGCACGATACCGGAATACTTTGCTTTGCGTGCTTCTTCGGAGTAAGGAGGATTCGGCATGTAGTAGCAACTGGGCATGCCAATGCCGTTCACGCCGGCATGGAATTTACCGCCGCCCGTGCCTCCACCTTCCCCCGGGCCAAGACCGCCACCACTGCCGCTGCCAATCCCACCACCCTCGCCGGAGCCGATACCCCCGCCACCACCGGGACCGTTGGACAGATTCACGGTTGAAGCCATGGGATCGCCGAAATTGGAGAGATTCGGGTTGGCGACCTTGAGATCTGGAGGTCCAAGAAGCGTCGGATCCATGGCCAATTTCGGATTAGGATTCTTGATGACCGCGGTTGGCGGAGTGAACTGGGTCATGCTGAATCGAGGCGCCTTGCCCTTGGTGGCAGGCAAGGGGGAACGATCCCCACCGCCACCACCACCACCCGCTTTGTCTGCACCGGCAGGTAGCTTTGCGATGTACGGGGAGATATCCAAAGGCGTTACGTCGACCTGCTTGTTCACAGCCTTGATCGGTGTGCTCATGCTAATGATGAACGGTGTAACCAGTAGTGCAACGATCCCCGCATGCACCGCAAAGGCAATCGCCTGGGTCCAGCCAAAGTTTTCATCTTTGGACCAGATATCCTTCACTTTGACGGGATGAATACCGGGCGGCAAGGGCGCCGGTTTCGGCGGGTTGAAAAAGTCCTTTAGGCGATCGCCAAAACCCCCGAAGCTTCCGCCCCAGTCCACTTCGAGACGCTTGTTGACGACGGTCTTCGAAGCACGGGGTGCAGAGAGGAAGAATTTCAGGTTCTCGCCCATGCTGGAGCCGAAGGTGTTGCGAGTGAATGGAACGTCGCTGCGCTCAATGATCTTAACCGGGCGTTCGAAAAGGAACTGTTTCAGGTTGGACCAGAAATTATCCGGAATCAGGATGTCCGGCGTGCCGAAATCGGGCAAAGCGGAACTGGGCACAGGGATAATTTCTTCCGGCCCCGTGCGCTTGGGCTTACTCAATTCATCGGGAAGTAGGTTAATGAATCCAGGCACCTTTGTCCCTCAGCTCTTATAGACGCGGGTTGACCGCCAAAAGTTCGCACAGCCGTTATGATTCGCGCGAGCTGGGAAAGGTTGCGCGGCCCCCACGGCTGACACAGCTTCAGGTTTCATTGTAACATACGTGCTTACACTGCTTTCCGGATTTTCCCGCCGTACAACATCAGGTGTGCGACCCTAGCCCGGACCCGAGGGGTGTGGCGGCGTTAGAAGGGATACAACAAACTAGAGTTATGGCCGAACCACTGGAACTGAAGAAGACCCTGAACTTGCCGAAAACGGACTTTCCGATGAAGGCGAGTCTGCCGCAGAACGAACCAAAGCAACTTGCGGCGTGGCAGGAGGCACAGCTGTACGAGGGCATCCTGAAAGTGCGCCAAGGGAAACCCTTGTTTGTGCTGCACGACGGGCCACCGTACCCCACGGGGACCATCCATCTTGGAACGGGCCTGAACAAAATCCTAAAAGACATGATTGTGAAGTCCAAGAGCATGGCAGGACACTACGCACCGTACGTGCCGGGTTGGGATTGCCACGGACTGCCGATCGAAACGCAGGTGGAAAAGGAGCTCGGCGGAAAAGGAAAGGTGCCGCCGGCGGAATTCCGCCAGCGTTGCCGCGACTACGCGACGAAATACGTGGAGCAGCATAAGCGCGATTTCCAGCGCTTGGGAGTATTCGGCCGGTGGAACGATCCTTATCTCACCATGAGCCATCCGTACGAGGCCACCATCGCCAGCGCATTTCTGGATTTCATGGAAAAGGGCTATGTGTACCGCGGCCGGAAGCCGGTGTACTGGTGCATCTACGACAATACGGCTCTGGCGGAAGCGGAAGTGGAATATGAAGACCACACCAGTCCCTCGATCTGGGTGACGTTTAAGGTTGCGGGAGGCGGAACGGGCGAAGGCTCGAAGGTTGGCTCCGACGTTTCCGCAGTGATCTGGACGACGACGCCTTGGACCATTCCGCACAATCGAGCGTTGGCCTTCCATCCGGACTTTGAGTACGCGGTTGTACAAACGGAAAAAGGGAAATTGTTGTTGGCTGCGGAGCGAGTTGCGGCCATGCAGGCGGATTGCCAGCTTAGGCAGGCCGACGTGCTGGGCCGGTACAAGGGACGGGATTTTGAGGGCATGAAGTTTCAACATCCCTTTTTGCCGATTCACGTACCGGGACTGCTTGCGGATTACGTCACGCTCGATCAGGGCAGCGGCATCGTGCACACCGCTCCGGGTCATGGCGCGGACGACTTCATTTCCGGGCAGAAGTATGGGTTGGAGATTTATGCGCCGATCGATGACCGCGGCGTGTACCTCGAAGGGTTGCCGGAATATAAGGGCAAGGATGTTTTCACTGCGAATCCCATCGTTGTGAAACTACTGGCCGATCGAGGCGCGTTGCTGGCGAACCATCCCTACAAACACAGCTACCCACATTGCTGGCGATGCCACCGTCCGGTGATTTTCCGCGCGACCGAGCAATGGTTCATCAAGATGGATCAGTCGAAGAAGGGTGCGACGGAGACGTTTCGTCAGGAAGCGCTGGCGCAAATTCCCACGGTGAAATGGATGCCCGCCTGGGGACAGGACCGAATGTACGAAATGATTGAAAAGCGCCCGGACTGGTGTGTCTCGCGACAGCGATTCTGGGGTACGCCCATCATCGTGTTTTACTGCGATGCTTGCGGCACGCGGCTGGAGGATTTCAACGCACTCAGAAATGTTGTGAAGTGGTTCGAAAAGGAAGGCGCGGACGCCTGGTACAAACACTCGGCGGAGGAATTGCTGCCGGCGGGCACAAAGTGTCACTGCGGAGGCGCCAAGTGGCGCAAGGAAAGCGACATCCTGGATGTCTGGTTTGATTCCGGATCGTCGCACCTGGCGGTCTTGAAAGGAAAGGAATGGCCCGCGGACGTATATCTGGAAGGGCCGGACCAATATCGCGGATGGTTCCACAGTTCGTTGCTGATCGGGGTGGGCGTGCGCGACAAAGCGCCGTACCGCGGAGTGGTTACGCACGGCTGGACGCTCGACGAGCAGGGGCGGCCGATGTCGAAGTCGCTCGGAAACATCGTGCTCCCGACGGAGATTTGCGACAAGTGGGGCGCGGACCTACTGCGGCTTTGGGTGGGGTCGCAGGAATATCAGGCCGACGTGAAGATGAGCGATCGGGTGATGACCCAGCTCAGTGAGGCTTACCGGAAGATTCGCAATACCTTCCGATTTGCGTTGGGCAACCTGAACGATTTCGATCCCAGCCGGGATGCCTTGCCGAACGCGCAATTCGACGAAATCGATCAGTGGATGCTGGAGCGCACGGCCGATCTGGTGAAGCGCTGCCGCGAATGGTATTCGAGCTACGAGTTCCACCGTATCTATCACGCAATTCACGATTTTTGCGTTGTGGACCTGAGCGCGTTTTACTACGACGTGCTGAAGGATCGCCTGTATACCAAGGCCGCCAGGAACAAATCGCGGCGGTCGGCACAAACGGCCGTATGGAAAATCACCAGCGCGCTGGTTCGTTTATCTGTGCCGATACTCGTGTTCAGCACGGAAGAGATCTGGAAGTACTTTCCAAAGCTCGCGGGCGAACCGAAAAGTGTGCACATGACTCTGTTTCCGGAAGAGTCCGAGTTGCGCACGGGGATCGCTCCTGCAAAGGTGGATACCTGGGAACTACTGGGCAGGGTGCGCGGCGAGGTGCTGAAAGCACTGGAGGTGGCGCGCAATGAAAAGAAGTTGATCAACTCCGGGCTGGAAGCCAAGGTGCTGCTCAATGCGGACCTGGAACTAAAGGCCAAGCTGAAGCAGTATCTGCCGCTGTTGCCTGGGCTGTTCATTGTTTCGCAGGTGGAATTGATCAGCGCGGGAGCGGGCGAGTTCAAGGCCGAGACCGTGCCCAGCCTGGAGGTCACGGTGCAGCGCGCGGAAGGCAAGAAGTGCGACCGCTGCTGGAATTACTCGATGCACGTGGGAGAGAATTCGCGGTATCCGACGATCTGCGAGCGTTGCAGCGAAGCCATTGCGGAAATCGAGGGGGCCTAGCTTGCTCGCTCGCCTCCCCGCGCTTGATTCATCCCGTTTCTTAAGCTCATGATCATCCCGCGCCGACTCCGCTGGCTTTGGCTCACCCTGGGAGTGGTTTTTCTGGACCGTGCGTCCAAGGCCTGGATTGAGTCGCGACCTGCCGTTTATTTCCCGCACACGGTGATCCCAAACTTCTTCGAAATCATCCGTTCGAGGAATCCAGGCATAGCGTTCAGTTTTCTTGCCGATGCCTCCTCGTCGACGATGCGCTTCCTACTGATTCTAGGGTCGGTGGTCATCATCGGGATCATTGCCTGGCTACTGGTGGCCAGCCGTCATTTAAGCTCGTTGAGTGCCGCGGGGTTGGCCTTGTTACTTGCGGGTGCCACGGGCAACGTGACCGACCGCATGGTTCACGGGGCGGTCACGGATTTTCTGCAAGTTTGGTTGCATTTCCTGCCCTGGGCTATCTTCCATCCCTGGCCGACCTTCAACGTGGCGGATTCTGCGGTGACCATCGGGGCCATCCTGATTGTATTTGATGTATTATTCCAGAAGCAGCGCCCTGTAGAATCGTAACTAGTCAAACGATTGTTTAGCTCGAGGGAGGACGGCAATGGCTCCTCGTACGTTTGGATTTCCCCGTCGTGATTTTCTGGGTGGATTAATTGGTGTGGCGGCGCTCAGCACGCTTCCGGCTTGCGCACGCCCTCTAGGTAGTTTTCCTGAATCACAGAATCTTTTTGTTCCTTGCCAATTTCCAAAGGACTTTCTTTGGGGTGTGGCCACGGCCTCCTATCAGATCGAGGGTGCCTGGAATGTCGATGGCAAAGGGGAGTCTATCTGGGACCGCTTTGCCCACACGGTCGGCAAAGTGAAGGGGGCCGCTACGGGCGACATGGCCTGTGATTCCTACCATCGTTATAAAGAAGACATTGAGATTGCCAAGAAATTAAACGTCAAGAGCTATCGATTCTCCATTTCCTGGCCGCGCATCCAAGCCGATGGTACAGGGAAAGCAAATCCCAAGGGATTGGACTATTACAAGCGAGTTGCCGACACGCTGCGTGGAGCGAACATCCGGCCCCTGGCCACGCTGTACCACTGGGATCTACCGCAGGCTCTAGAAGAAGCCGGAGGGTGGCCGAACCGCGATTTGGTGGGGCGTTTTAGCGAATATTCAGAAAGCGTAACGCGCGCGCTTGGTGATCACATTTCCGACTGGTGCATCTTCAACGAACCCTGGGTCTTTACATTTCTGGGATATGCCTATGGAGTTCATGCGCCCGCACTCCAGGATTTTGCCGCGACCATGCGCGCCACACACGTGGTGAACATGGCGCAGGGGCAGGCCTTCCGTGCGATCAAGGCGGTCAATCCAAAGTTCCGCGTGGGCACAGCCTTCAGCATGTCCCATTGCCAGCCAGCGACCGCCAGCGCAGAGGATAAGGCTGCCGCCGAGCGCGCCCACGCACTGGGGAATATCTGGTTCGTGGAGCCCGCGCTCCAGGGCGTCTATCCCCAAGCGTTTGTGGGAGAAAATCCCTATGAGACTATGGGCGTCAAGCCGGGTGACCTGGAACTTTGTAAGGCGCCGCTGGATTTTCTGGGCATCAACTACTACCGGCGGCAACTGGTTACCGCAATTCCTGTTGGACCGGGAGAGGCGGCTACCGGCGTCCGTAATCGCGACGCTTTTGAAGGACCGCTCACGGACTTTGCCTGGGAAGTATGGCCTGACGGCTTCTACGAACTATTGATGCGCATCACGCGTGAGTATAAGAAGCCAGTGCTGGAGATCACGGAAAATGGTTGCTCCTACCTGGATGCACCAGACGCTCACGGCAAGGTTCCTGACCAACGGAGAATTGACTTTACGCGGGGTTACTTGAGCGCGGTAGGCCGGGCCAGGAAAGACGGCGCCGACATCCGCGGCTATCATCACTGGAGCTTGTTGGACAATTTCGAGTGGGCGGAAGGTTATGCGCAACGTTTCGGCCTGGTCTACGTGGACTTTCGCGACCAGCGCCGCATCATCAAAGAATCTGGCCACTGGTATGGCCAGCTCGCAGGCAGTGGCACTTTGGCCTGAATCGGCTGGGAACGAAGCCGAAAGGGGAGCTGGTTCTGCGGTAAACTCTCGGCGTGACGGAAACCTCGCCTAGGCAGTTCGCAGCAACGAGTGAAGAAGCGGGACTGCGTCTGGATCGCGTGGTCGTGAAGCACTGCCCGGAGCTTTCGCGAACGCGCGTGCAGCAACTCATTCAAGAGGGGCTGGTGCAGTTGAATGGCAAGGCCGCTAAGGATTCGCAGAAAGTTCACGTGAATGATGTAATTCACGTGGTGCCGCAGGAAAGGCCGCCTTTGCGGGCCGCGGCCGAAGCGATTCCGCTCGAGGTGCTCTACGAAGACGAGGATATCATCGCTATCGACAAGCCGGCAGGGATGACCGTTCACGCCGGGGCGGGGAATGCACACGGGACGCTGGTCAATGCCCTTTTGGGGCGTGGTCAATCGCTGTCGCAACCGGATGATCCCTTGCGTCCTGGAATTGTGCACCGGCTGGACAAAGAAACCTCAGGGATTTTGCTGGTGGCAAAAAATGACTTTGCCCATGCAAAGCTTTCCGAAGCGTTTCGGCAACGCACGATTCGAAAAATCTACATTGCGCTGGTTCAAGGAAACATGGAGGAAGACCGTGGCCGGATCGAATTGGCCATTGCGCGCGATCCCAACCGGCGGACGCGCATGACGGCGAAGCGCGCCACGCTGCTTCCGAATTCGCGGCCGGCGCGGACCGACTGGCGTGTGCTATCGCGGATCGATTCGACCAGCCTGCTGGAGATTCAACTGCACACCGGCCGCACACATCAGATCCGCGTGCACTTTTCCGCGCTGCGCCACCCGGTTGTGGGCGATACGCTCTACGGGGCTAGCGGCCAACTGCACGTTGGCCGGACCACGCTGCCAGCTCTCGGACGCAATTTCTTGCACGCCGCGAAAATCGGATTTGCCCAACCTCGGAGTGGTAAATCGATCGAGCTTTCGGCTCCCCTACCGTCGGAATTAAAGGGCTATCTTGCCAAGTTGGCAGAGGCTTGCGGCGATAACCCGGGGCGAATTGACGCTGCCCTGAAGGGCTTCTTATCCGTGGAGGCGTAAAACCTGGCCCTTGAGGGCGTGGCTATAAGCCCCGGTTCACTGCTAAAGGGGTGTCTTTTGCTGCTCGATGTACGCCTTGAGAATGCCGATAGGTGCGCCACCGCAACTGGCAGCGAAAT
>Ga0181523_10000382_pt1 | contig 49456 bp, 46 predicted proteins | sample PEATcosm2014_Bin_43_FD_119752 | JGI IMG/M metagenome (GOLD analysis project Ga0181523, IMG submission 119752) | Peatland microbial communities from MTU Mesocosm Facility, Houghton, MI, USA - PEATcosm2014_Bin05_30_metaG | ecosystem: Environmental > Terrestrial > Soil > Wetlands > Peat | place... | reverse complement strand
GCGAGTCACATCCGCGAGTGAGTAGCCTAGCAGTGCCGTCCCCTGGCACGCAGGAGCTATTCACGAAGTTTGGGACAGAGCCTAAGTTGGAATTGAGCAGACTTCGGGGGAGGGCTGCTCAACGATAGCGCCCCACGACTCGATGAGTCCGGGGCGCTTTCGTTTTTCTTCCGGCTGAACAGGTTCTCCTCGGGGCCCGGTTGACACACCCTCCCTTGCGCGGCAACAATCTGACCGCCCGATCGAGAACAGCGTAAGGACAGGGAATCGGGGCGGATCAGACGGAGTTCAGCATGCGAACAAAGAGCGTTGCAGCCACAGAGATCGCACAGAGGTTTGTAAAGGCAATCAACGCACATGACACGGACGAATTGACGAAGCTGATGTCCAGTGACCATGTATTTGTCGATTCGCTAGGGAACAGGACTCCGGCCTCCGCCATGCGGAGCGGATGGCAAGGATATTTCACGATGGTACCCGACTATTGGATCAAGGTCGATCAAATCCTCTCCGAGGGGAATGTGGTCGTTCTCTGCGGCAGCGCCGGCGGGACCTTCGTCCCGAAGGGCGGAATGATGAAACCCGAAAACAAATGGGAGACGCCAGCAGTGTGGCGAGCACTCGTCAAAGATGGAAGAGTCGTCGAGTGGCGTGTATATTGCGACAACGAGCCGATAAGAGAAAAAATGAGAGCCGCTGCGTCGTAAAGTACAGCCTTCAGCTTTAACCTCAATTTTCGGCATAGGCTGAAAACAAACGCTCGTCAAGCCACGGCCTTTCGGCCAGCGAGATGACGACGCGAGTCTGGATGAGGCGTACAGGATTGGGATATAAGCGAGGGCGGACCGCTCAGGAGATCTGACCGTTAATTTACGGCGAGAACCACCAAGGTGGCGTCGTCCTGGAATTGCGCGCCGCAAAAATCCGACGCCAGCGCGAGCAGTTGCTCGTTCAACTCAGCGGCGGAACTGGCCGCGTGCGCCTTGCCGAATGCGGCAACCCGCTCCACTCCAAACTCTTCGCCTTGCGCGTCTTCGGCTTCGGTGATGCCGTCGGTGAATAGAAGCAGCCTGTCTCCCGATCTCAGATTGACGCTGGAGTCCTGGTAATTCCACGAGGGGAAAACTCCGAGCACCGCGCCGCCCTGATCCAGCGTGTCCGCAGCGCCCGCCGAAACGAGAATAGGATAGGGATGACCGGCATTGCAGTAGCGAAACGTGCGCGTATTGGCGTCGAAAACGCCGCAGAAAAACGACACGAACTTGTTCGCAGCGATGCTTTCGCACAGCATGCCGTTCATGATGCTGCACACGCGCGCCGGACTATCCAGGTCGCGCACGGATGCCCGTAGGCTGGCCTGGACATTAGCCATAAGTAAAGCGGCGGAAACTCCCTTGCCGGAGACATCGGCAATGCAGATGGCCAGCCGGTTGCCGTCGAGCCGCAGCACATCGAAATAATCTCCGCTGACGGCGCGCGCCGGGCGCCAGGCGGTGGCTACGGCGATTCCCGGAAGCTGCGGAATTTCCTTGGGCAAGAGCGACTGCTGGATTTCGCGGGCGCGTTGCAATTCCTGCTCCTGGATTTCCAAGCGGGCCGCGCCGGCCTGGAGCATGCGCTGCAGCTGGACGTTGCGGCGCTCGAGGCGCGCCCTCGTCCTGCCGTAGAGAAAATTCGTCACGCCGTAAACGAAGGTGATGAGGAAGGGCATCCTCCAGCCGGTGGACATCAGGTGCCTAAGCGATTGCGGACCAGGCGGGGCTAACCACCAGACAATTAAGGTGCTCAGCGCGTAAACCGGAAACATCACGACGCATAGGAGGGCCAGGAAGATCACCCAGTCATAAGGAGACGGCTTTTCGTACAGGGCGTGCAGCCATTGCATCGGAGGCGAAAGGAAATTGCCGATGCAGAGCGAGTACAAGATGACGGTGAAAGGATTTATGGGCTGGCCGATAGCCCAGAAAATCGCGCCGACCACGAGAGCAATGAACAGGTAAATGCCCTGATTGCGGAAGAAAACCGTCAACGATTTGGAGTCAATGGTCATGTTGATCTAAAAAGCTGTCACCGAACCCTTTGTCCACCGCCGTGCATCTTCGTAACGTCTCACTTCTGGGGAATGCCCCGCCTTGTGACGAGATAAACTGCAAAGCTCCCCAGCCAATGGCCACCTTCGTAATGCTTGCCAGTCACCGCTGCCAGTCCCGCATGCTTGTGCTCCTCAGCAGCCGCCATGATCGTCGGCAGGCGTTTATCGCCTTTCGGCAGGCCCGCAGCGATACCATCTAGCATCCATGCACGACTCAGGTTGAGCCCATCCAAATGAGCCAGCTTCGGGTCGCTGGGATCGGGCGACACCACGGGTTCTAACCAAGCACCCTTCCTCGCCGGGGAAATTTGCGGCAGAAAAGTCCGGAGCCAGCGCGCAAACTCAGGAGTCAGCAGCACACGCCGCATCACGTCTGCTTCGCCGAGACATGGAGAAAGAAAGTCCTCGCCGGAAGGCTCATACCCCAGCGGACAATCTTTATCGCCAAGGTAGAACTGCCGAGCTTTTGATGCCAGCAGGTCCGCAAATTTCGTATCCTCCGTTGCGCGTGCATAGTCCAGCATCAGGCCGAGAGCGAAAGCGGTCTGTGCATGCTCCCCAATCCGCACCGGATAGGAGAGCTTGGGAAGCCAGTCATTCAGTCTTCCGAGCACAGCCTCTTCCAGCGGACGCAAGTTCGCCGCCATGGCGCGTGCGTCAGGATCGTCCCACTCGCGGAGTTCCGCAACCAGTTGTAGCAGCCATGCCAGTCCATAGGGACGTTCGAAGCTGGCGCGTCCCCCAGCACGCAGGTACGCCGCTTCTTGTGCGATGTTATCCGCCGTCAGACTTTGCCGCAGAGCCTCGCGTGCAGACAGCGCGAAACCAGCATTGGGAAAAGTCTTGACCAGCCGCACCAGCAACCAATGTCCGTGCACCGAAGAATGCCAGTCGTAGCAGCCGTAAAACGCGGGCGTCAGTTTTCGTGGCGGGGCCACATCGGCATCGCTGTTCAGGGAGTGACTGATTTTGTTCGGATACTCCTTATGAACGCACGCCAGTGCAAGATTGGCAAACCGCTCAGCAGCGTTGATGTCAAACATGGCGGGGCTTGTAGTGCTCTGTCCGCGCATCTCGCCAATAGTGAGGAGCAGGAAAACTATGCAGATCACCCATTTCATTTGCGTCCACTTTATATGAATATCGCCTGACACTGCACAATCTTCCTTGCGAGTGCCTCGCATGTCAGCGGCCGGAACCGGCCTGCAAGCCAAGGGTTGCAAACACCGGAAAATATGGTGGCGGCGGTAGGACTCGAACCTACGACCTACGGATTATGAGAACACAAGGGGGAGTTGCGGCGTTTTGACGGTGTTCTACTTTATTCGATTCTTTCAGCGCTTGCAAGGCTGGCCGTTTTGTCAGCTGTGTATTCGATTTGACGGGTTCTGATCCTTCTATCATTACAATTTCATTACAGTGTCTCGACGCGACCAGGGCTCCGCTGACCTCTGCCGGTGACGGACCGCGTTTACACCGTGAATTCTCAATGAGTGTAATCGCCTGGTTGCGACAATTACCGCTTCCATCTTCCGCGTGATGCAAAAGAAAAGCCGCCCAAACATCGGGCGGCTCAGCTGTGATTCTGCCGACCGCAATTAATTTCCTTGAATACTTTCTGTGCTGTGCCCCGTAAGCACTGTTGCCGTCGGTTCGGAACCCCGGCGACTCAACTTCAGGTCCAGAACAATTGTCGTCCGGTTACCTTCGGCCGGAGTGCACAGAAGACCGCTGTAGTCTTCTCCCACCGAGGCCGGCGGGTGACAGTTGTCCGTGTGGTTCTCCGCTATCAGCGTGCCAGTGCATGGGATCCCGCTATAGTCCTCTCCGATCGTCGACGGCACGCGACATTCTTTATTCTGCACAACCGGCGGCCACATAGTCTCTCTTACTGCGGCTAACAATCCAGGGAAGGTCTCATCACTGAGGGCGGGGGCCGACGCCGAAACCTCCAGCGCTGCTGGACTCGAAGTTCCCGCTGAAAGTGCTGTGCTCAGACCCGGGAACAGAAACGTGATGACGCGAGTTGCGCTGTGAATGACAGGATCGCCGTACACAGGCCCCGCATAGGCTTCACTGGGCGTCGCCGTGATGCTGCGTTCCACGCGAGTCAGAGTAAGATCCCCGGTGACTTCCAGGTCGCCGCTCCCTGTCCTGAGAATGCGCTTGGACTTGAACGTCAGCAGTGTTTGCTCGGTCACATCAGGAACATAGCCCGTCGGCAAGTTGCCCTCAGGACTAAGTGCGGTCCCCCAATCTTCATCCGCCGGGTAGACACTAAGATCGAACACCGAGTTATCCAGATTGTTTGCGTCCAGTTTCACTTTCCCGGTTACCCGTGCGACGCCAGTGTTCAGTGATTCTGGATTCGCCGCGGAACCTTGAAAGAAGCGGACGTCGGACGTCTTGGAGTCAAGAGACCATGTGCCGCCTTTGGCAAAGGCAGCCGGTGAGATAACTGCGAGCATCACTATGCTCAAAGAGATGGCTAAAACTACGTTTTTCATTTCATTCCTCCTTCCGTGCTTATGTTCGTCATGCCGCCGGGGATTACGCCGGCGCCACAGGTTGCGGATAGACCATAAAGTGCCTTGCTGGATTCGGACTACCGCGCTTTAGGCATTTGTGAAACACGCTCTACTCAACCGCCGGTTTCCGTATCGTGCCGCGCGGTTCCTGTCTCTATTCCTTAAAGCGTGAAATGAGGAGAAAAGCGGTAACGACCGCATAGATTTATTAGTTGTAGTTTCATGCGGTGGTAGACTTGCGTGAGACACGTGATGACGGCAGAGCGTGAGCCCGAAGGTGTCACAGGGCTGTTACTGGCGTGGAATGATGGCGACGAAAGCGCGCTGGAGAAGCTGGTTCCGCTGGTCTACCAGGAGCTGCACCGGCTTGCTAAGCGTCAGATGCAGCGCGAGCGTCCGGACCACAGTTTACAAACCACCGCGCTCATCAACGAAGCCTACCTGAGGTTGGTTGACCTAAGAAACGTTCACTGGCAGAACCGCGCCCATTTCTTTGCCCTGTGTGCACGGTTAATGCGACGGATCCTCGTGGATTTTGCCCGCTCTCGCCACTACGCGAAGCGTGGAGGGGGAGCACAGCCCATTTCTCTGAACGAGTCGCTGGTCGTCTCGCCGCAGCTTGCGACCGACCTGGTGGCCGTCGATGATGCTCTCATTGCACTGACCACAGTCGATGCCCGCAAAGGTCAAGTCGTGGAGCTGCGCTTCTTTGGCGGGCTGACTTCTGAGGAAACGGCGGCAGTGTTGAAAGTCTCGCCAGATACTGTCCGGCGTGATTGGAAACTGGCGAAGGCTTGGTTGCTGCGCGAGCTTCGTCGAGATACACGTTATGGAGCCTGAGCGTTGGAGCCAAATCGAGAGACTCTACCATTCCGCAGCTGCCCTGGAATCGAGCGAACGCAACACTTTCCTGGACCGGTCCTGCATTGGTGATTCGGAGTTACGCCAGGAAGTGGAATCGCTGCTCGCGCAGGACCAACAGGCGGAGAACTTTATGGAGTCTCCCGCCTTGGAGATTGCGGCAGAATTACTCGTCCGGGGTGAACAGCAGTCAATGGTGGGGCGAACCGTCAGCCACTATCGCATCGAATCGCTGCTGGGCAGGGGCGGCATGGGTGTGGTCTACAAAGCCGAGGACACCAAGCTCGGCCGTTCTGTCGCCCTGAAATTCTTGCCGGAAGAGCTCTCCAAAAACCCGCAAGCCCTGGAACGGCTGCGGCGCGAAGCCCGCGCGGCTTCGGCACTCGATCATCCGAACATTTGTTCAATCCACGAGATTGGCGAGCATGAGGGTCAACCTTTTATAGTCATGCAGTTTCTCGAAGGCAAAACCCTGAAGGACGCCATTCTGGGCCAGCCGATGGACACCGATACGGTGTTGGAACTAGGCGTCCAGGTTGCTGACGCACTGGAGGCCGCGCACTCTAAGGGCATTGTTCACCGCGACATTAAGCCAGCGAATATATTTGTTACTGAGCTAGGACAGGCCAGGGTTCTCGATTTCGGGTTAGCTAAGGTCATTCAGCGCAAGGCAGAGCCCGCAACAGTCCCGGCCTCGGCGGCAGGGAGCGAGGAGCACCTGACCCTCCCCGGCAGCGCGCTGGGTACAATCGCCTACATGTCGCCCGAACAGGCGCTGGGCAAGGATTTGGACGTTCGTACAGACCTGTTCTCGTTCGGTGTCGTTCTCTATGAGATGGCCACCGGCGCCTTGCCGTTTCGGGGCAACACCTCAGCGGCCGTGTTCGATGCCATCCTGCACCAGGCTCCTGCTCCGCCAGTCCGACGAAACCCTGAGCTGCCGGTCGGGCTGGAACGGATCATCAACAAGGCGCTGGAGAAAGACCCGAACCGGCGTTATCAGCACGCCTCCGAGATGCGGGCTGACCTGCAGCAGTTGAAGCGTGACCCTGATTCGACCCGCGTCGGTGCCGCAGGAGCCAGGCCGTGGTGGCGTAGTCGGGCGGCTTTGGCAGCCGGTGGAGTCATTTTGGCAGCGGTGGTGGCACTGGGCACCTGGTTCGGAGTCTGGCGCCAGCCGGCCATTAATTCGCTGGCCGTGCTCCCCTTCGTAAACACCAGCGCAAACCCGAGCACGGAATACCTGAGCGATGGCATTACCGAAAGCGTCATCAACAACCTCTCACAACTACCCAGCCTGCGCGTGATGGCGCGAAGCACGGTGTTCCGCTACAAAGGAAAAGAGGCGGACGCACAGAAGGTCGGGCAAGAGCTGGGCGTAGGCGCTGTGCTGACCGGAAGGCTGCTGGAGCGCGGCGATTCGCTCGTCATACAGACCGAGCTAATGGACGTCTCCAAGGGAACGCAGCTTTGGGGTGCCCAGTACAACCGCCGTGTGGCCGATCTGCTGGCGGTGCAGGAGGACATATCGCGGGAGATTTCCGAGAGACTGCGGCTGCGCTTGACCGGCGAGGAGAAGCTGCACTTAGCAAAACCGCCCACCATAAACAACGAGGCCTACCAGCTCTACCTCCAAGGCCGCTACTGGTGGAACAAGCGGAACCCGGAAGCGTTGCAGAAAGGTTTGCAGTTCTTCCAACAGGCGGTGGACAAAGACCACGGCTACGCGCTGGCGTATGTTGGGATCGCGGATTCCTACAATCTCCTGGCCATCTATGGTTTGGATGCGCTGCCTCCACGCGAGGCCATGCCTAAGGCCAAAGCAGCAGCTCTAAAAGCGCTCGAACTGGATCCGACACTCGGCGAAGCACACGTATCGCTGGCGATGGTGCTGACACTTTACGATTGGGACTTTCCTGCTGCGGAGAAAGAGTTCAAGCGCGCCATTGAACTCAATCCAGGTTACCCCTCCGCGCACGGCCAATACGCGACATACCTGGCGGCCATGGGACGATTGGAGGAAGCCATCGTGGAGTTGCACCGCGCGCTGGAGTTTGATCCGCTTTCGCTGGGCAGCCGTCACTATCTGGCCCGCACGCTGCACTGGGCAGGCCGGAACGACGAGGCCATTGCAGAGGAGCGAAAAGTGCTCGAAATGGACCCGAACTTCTACCTTTCACATCACCTTCTCGGCGAGATCCTGCTGGAAAAAGGGCAGAAGGAAGAAGCTATGGCGGAACTCCGGCGCGCGTTGGAGCTTGCTCCCGGCAACTTGCTCTCCTTGGCAGACATCGGACACGCCCAGGGCGCAATGGGCAACCGGGTCGAGGCGATGAAGATCCTGCAACGCCTGAGCGATAAGTCGAAACAGCGCTACATCCCCGCCTTTTACTTTGCCGAGGTATATGCAGGCTTGGGACAGAAAGACCAGGCATTCGAGTGGCTCGAAAAGGCCTATCAGGAACGGTCAAACTATCTTCTTCTACTGAAAACGGGTCGGCTTATGGTTCCTCTGTACTCAGATCCGCGCTACCAAGACTTGGTGCGCCGTGTCGGCCTCCCACCGTAATCTCAGGTTGTGAACAAATCAGGTAGTCGCCGTTTTTGGTCTGACCTCGGATAGCTGTTGTAACATCGCGATTACGCTCATTGACCCCGGTTGAATGAGATTTGCCCAAGAACCAGGTCCTTGAGTTGATTCCGCATCACGGCGAGATTCACTGGCGCGGGCGAGATGGCAGTTTCAAGGCCTGCAGCAGGGACTGAAAGTCAGCGGGCGGTTCGCAATCAATGGATACGTTTTGTCCCGACCGTGGATGAGCAAACTCAAGATGCGCGGCATGCAGAGCGACTCGCGAAATACGTCGCTCCGAGGCCTCTTCGGGATGGTACTTTCTGTCGCCGATGACTTGATGGCCGAGCGCCGAAAGCTGCACCCGGATCTGATTCTGCAACCCTGTCACCAGCGCGACCCGGACAAGCGAAGCGCCGCGCAGCAGGCGCTCGACCGAATAGCGAAGTTCAGCACGGGTTGCTTTCGGGTCGCGCTCCCAGGTCAATTTCTGGAACATTCCTTCTTGCCGAAAATGGTGAACGAGCGCGCCTTCTTTGACCTTGAGGTGCCCGCGCACGACCGCGAGATACTGCCTTACAGGAGTATGTTCGAGGAACTGCCGGACCAGCGCTTGGCGATCCGGCCAGGTCTTGGCAAACAGCAAGATCCCGGATGTGTATCGATCAATACGATGTACGACGAAGGCCCGTTGCCTCTTTTGTCTTAGCTCTGCCGAAAGAAGCGATAGGGCGGATGGTGCGCCGGAGTTCTCCGCGGGTACTGCCAGAAGCTTGGCTGGTTTGTTAAGGGCTACGATGGCATCGTCTTCGTAAAGCACGGAAAGCTCCCGGGAGAAGCGAGGTTGCCGGCGATCCTGGCTTCCGGGGTATTGACCACGATGGCATGGGCGTTTCTTCATGGCGTTGATTCGCTGCTCTGATACTTCCGGCGCCGGTTTCTTCGTCGGCGCGGGCCTCCTCTCATGATGAGGGGCCTCCTCGATGCCAGTCAATGAAGGACAATTGGGTAGTGGGTTGTTTTGAAATCGCAGAATTATGGGGCGGATCATCGAAGTCTGCACGGAACCCTAGAACATCACAGTGGTTGGTGACTCATTGACCGGATTCTGAGCGCTAACGCCTGTTCTCAGCACTTATCATGGCTTCCGACCTCCAACGTGGAGCAAAGAAGCCGCCCAGACATCGGGCGGCCTGGCCTCTCGTCGGCGTTGTTCTTCGGGCCGGAGCAAGTCGTTGAGCCGACTCCTGAGCGAAGCCTCCGACGGGCACCATCGTCTACTTCGACTTGACCCTGGTGTCGGTTGAGTGGAGGAACGGCTTCCACGTCGTCCCATCTTCCGAGTACTCCATGACAAAGGTGAGCCGGTCAGAACCCAACCCCTTCAGAGTGCCCCGGAACTTGTAGGTCTTCCCCTTCTCCTGGGATTCCCATACGGCTGTTAACACGTCGCCTGCTATCGATGCTTTGCCGAGGTCGCCACCCCCGCCGTGGTCGTCCACCCCGTACCACGTGTAGGTTTTCGCCGTGCGATCATAGGCGATCACCTCGAGCGAGTGAATCTCACCGCTGACGCTGAATTTCTCGTTAGTGTGCCTCACGACCGCGAAGTTGCCTGAGAACCACTCGCTCGTGATGGTGCCTGACCACTTCTCCGCCGGGAACAACGGGTTCTCGGCGGACTCCCCCTCGGTAGTCCAGTTGCCGACAAGCCCGGCTAACTTCTGGTGCTCCGGGCCAGGCTTCGGCGGCTGTGCCGACGTACCCTGACCGAGAGCCAGACACGTAGCGGCCAGCATCAACATCAGAATGCTGGGAAATGGGAATTGTTGGTGAGAGACGAATCATACTCATCCTGCTGTTGGCAGCAATCGCTCGCGTATTTCCCAAGCCACCGTCGGTTCTCGTCAAAGGGCCAACATCGAGCGGCAAGTCAACCGTAGTAAAGACCACTCTCCAGCTCTTCCCACCAGAGTGCATTTTGGAACGCGCAGGCTTAAGCAAGAAAGCTCTGGCGCACGGGAAAGGTTCTCTCGCACACAAAATACTTTTCATCCACGAGTATCGCTGCGGCAAAGAAGCTCAACAGCTACTGAGGTTGCTGCAGTCTGAAGGGAGGATCTCACATGAGTTCACGGCGTAGCCGCAAGCGAGGTACAAGAATCGTGCAACGCATCGGCACCCCGGTCGTGCTAACGACCACAACCGATGACGTGGTTTTCGAAGACGATGAAACCAGATTTTTGTCTTGTTGGACCGATACTTCCCCGGAACAAAGTCTGGCAATTATGAAGGCACGGGCAAGAGGCCCCAGAGTAATTGATCGGAAAGATGTCCCGGTCTGGCAAGCAGCAATCCACAACGACCGAGTGTACACATCCTCAGCGTGAAAACTGCTTGGCACAACGCTCTCAAGATGGCGGGACTTCCCCGATTTCCGATCTACCAGTGCCGTCACACTTTCGCAACGAGACTGGCAGCATCAGGCGTATCGGACACGATCATTGACCAGTTGCTCGGTCATTCCCGTCGGGACGTGCTCAGGTTCTACACGGCACGGGTGGTGGAATATCTCCGAGATGCGATGATGCGCCTCGATCAGCTACGAACCACGAAGACAGAGATGCCCGTTGCATCGAGAATTTCGGCCCTTGACGAACCACCGAGGAGGGGCCCTCTCGTGGTGAATTAGAAGGCTTTTTCCGTGCTAAAGGGCTCTTCAAAACCAGTTCTCACATTACAATTTCATTACAGTCACCCAAAATTGGTGCTGCCCCGACTCCGGGGAGCACCCCTAACCCATTAAAAACAGATCGCAAATTTGGTGGCGGCGGTAGGACTCGAACCTACGACCTACGGATTATGAGACCGTCGCTCTAACCACCTGAGCTACACCGCCAATCCGGAAAATACGCGGAAGGGAACCAGGGACAGCCCGGAAATGGGCACAGAATCCCGCAGACGCGGGTGGACGCGTCCCTACTGCATTTTAAGAGTCCGCGGAATAGAGTGTCAATGGAATGTCGTGTCAAACCGTGTGCCTACATGCGAAACTGAGCGCATGAAAGTCATTGCTGTGATTCCGGCGCGGCTGGCCTCGACGCGCCTTCCCCGCAAGATACTGCGCGAGATCGCCGGCATCCCGCTGCTGGCTTGGGTGTATCGCGGAGTGCGGCGGTGTTCGTCGGTCGATCAAGTTATTGTCGCTACAGACTCGGATGAAATCATGCGGTTCTGCGAGCAACAAGGCTTTGGCGCACGCATGACTTCGGCGGCGCATCGGTCGGGCACGGAACGGGTACATGAGATCTCGACCGGCATTCCGGCAGATGTTTATTTAAATGTTCAGGGCGATGAGCCGCTGACGCGGCCCGAGCATATCGAGGGCTTGATTGCGGTGATGCAGGGCGCGGGAGTCGAAGTGGGCACGTTGAAGACGCCGGCCGCGGAGATTGACATCGATAATCCGAGCGCAGTGAAGGTGGTGACGGATGCTGGCGGACGCGCGCTCTATTTTTCTCGGGCGACCATCCCGCATGATCGCGATGGAGTGCGTCCGCAATACTACAAGCATCTTGGCTTCTATGGATATCGCAAGGACGCGCTGGACATGTTCGTGCGTTGGCCGGAGTCGGCGCTGGAGCGGAGCGAGCGGCTGGAACAGTTGCGTTTTCTCGAAAATGGAGTTTCGGTCTACGTAGCAGAAACGCCGTTCGACACCGTCGGCGTTGACACGGAAGAGGATGTGCGGAGAGTGGAAGAGATTTTGCGGAGTGAGATAAATCAGAATCCACCACGGAGGCACTGAGGCACGGAGAACCCCTTTTTTATTTTCCCGTGCCTCCGTGGTGGGTTTTGGTTATTGCCTGCGCGTGTCAGTGCGCCTTTGCCCAGGCTTCGGCGGCGGCTATTCGCTTGGTGATCGCGGGATGCGAGTGCAGAAGCCATTCCACCCAGCGGGACGGGGTTTTTTCGGCGAGATTCTGTTCCGCCAACTTATTCATCGACGAAATGAAGGGTTCAACACTGTCCACGGACTCGAAGCAATAGCGGTCGGCCTGGCGTTCGTTGAAGCGCGAGTAGGCGTTAAGCGCGGGCATCAGCAAGAACGAGAGCACTGTCGAGACCAGAATTAGCAGTGGCAGATTGGCGAAATCGTGCATGGTCTCGAACATGTTGCGGCGCTCCACGGCGAAGCGCAGAACTTCATTGGCCAGCCAGAAGCCGAAGAGCGTGATTGCCGCCTGCACGAAAATACTCTTCAGTATGTGCCGATGCACGTGGTGCCCGAGTTCGTGCGCCAGCACGGCTTCGATTTCATCGTCAGAATAATTGTCCAGTAAGGTGTCGGCGAGAATGATGCGGCGGGTTGCGCCGAGGCCGGTCAGCGCGGCGTTGGCCTTCTTGCTTTTCTCGGAAAGATGCCACTTATAGACACCTCGGACGCGCGTGCCGGCGCGCTCGCTGAGAACGATCAGCCGGCGTTTAAGTTCGTCATTCTCGAGCGGTTCAAATTTGTAGAAAATCGGGAAAAGCACGACTGGCGCGAGTTGCGCGAGCAGTACAAAGAGTCCGAGGAAGACAGCCCACGCGATCAACCACCAGTGCTGCGGCGTCTGGCGCATGAGCAGATAGAGCAGTTCGACCACAATCGTGGCCGTGACCAGGCCGATCAGCAGACCTTTGAATTCGTCCCACAGCCAGGAGCGGAACCTCTGGTTGGAGAGGTTATAGCGGTGCTCGAGGCGAAAGCCGTAATAGTCAAGCGGAGTCCCGAGCACTTTGCTGATCAGCATCAGCATCAGGACGTAGAGGAAAACGGCGAAAGAATAATTCTGCGAAGCGCCACGTTCCGCCAGGTCGCGGAGGGTTCCGGTCCAACCCGTAGCCAGGAGCACGACGATCAGAGCGAAACCGATCGCGAAATCGGCGACGCCCAGCCACCGCTTGATGCGGTTGTAGCGGCGCGATTCCGGAGAATCGGTTAGAACCGGTGTGGTTTCCGTGGTGGCCATTATTCTAAGGTTGTCATTATCATCCTATCGCGTTCCGAGGCTGGCTAGAGAGCGAAGGTCTACCTGGGCTCTTGGCCTTTAGCTGTTGGCCCTTGGCTTTCCGCTTCGGCTTCAGTCCTGCCGCACGAATCTTTCGCCGGTTTCAAGAATTTCTTCGACTAGCTCGGGCTTGGCCGCTTCAACATAGCACCGCAGCATAGGTTCGGTGCCGGAGGCGCGAAACAATACCCAGGCGTCGGCGCCGTTACCATGCTTGGGAGCATCGAGGAAGCACTTCACGCCGTCGCGATCCTCCTTCCGCAGTATGGAATAAGCACCAAGCTTCGTCGTCTGCGGATCGGCTGCGCGCCGAATGGTGCCGTTCTTGATCTCATCGGAAATGTGCAGATCGCGCCGGCCATAGTAGTGCGCTCCGAATTCACTCTGCAGGTCGGCGACCAACTGGCCGAGCGGCTTGCCTTCTTCCGCCATGACATTTGCCAGCAGGAGCGCGTTGAGAATGCCATCGCGTTCCGGAAGAAAGCGGCCGTAGCCGATGCCGCCAGATTCTTCTCCGCCGATCAAAATTTCATGGTCCATCATCAGATCGGCAATGTACTTGAAACCGATCGAGGTCTCATACAGCTTGCGTCCGTATTTAGCGGCGATGCGGTCCATCATGCCGGTGGTGTTGAAGGCGCGCACTACATCGCCCGGCCACTTCTTGTGCAGCAGCAACCAATTCAACAGAACGCACATGCACTTGTGCGAATCGACGAAGCTGCCATCTTCCGCCACAGCTCCGATGCGGTCGGCATCGCCGTCGGTGACCAGGCCAGCGTGGCATCTTTCTTTCACCACGGTTTCCTGCAGCAGTGCGACGTGCGGCAGAATTGGCTCGGGATTAATGCCCGGGAATAGCGGGTTCACTTCCTGGCGGATCGCGACGTAGCGGATGCCGTGCGCGTCAAATATTTTTGGAAGAACTCCGCGGCCGGAGCCGTACATGGAATCGATGGCAAACTTGAAATTCGCGCGGCGGATAAGATCGAGATCCGCGAACTGCGAAACCGCTTCGACATACGCAGGCTTCAGATCCACGTCTTCGATCTTCGCCGCGCGGCCGCTAGGCATAGCGCCGGCGGCCAGTTCGTCTTCGATGGACTTCATGATCGCGGGCGTGGCCGAGCCTCCAAACTTCGCTTTGAACTTCACGCCATTCCAGTTCCACGGGTTGTGGCTGGAGGTGACCATGACTCCGCCGGCGGCGCCCAGCTTCTTGACGTTGTAGGAAACTGCGGGCGTGGGTACGTAGTCGTTGGCCAGCCGCACGGGAATGCCGGCGCCGGCGATTACTTCAGCGACGGCGCTAGCGAAGCGGTCCGAGAGGAAGCGCGTGTCATAGCCAACAACAACGCCGACGCCGAGAGCGGCGGCTTCGTGCCTGAGCACGTAGCTGGCAATCGCGCCAGCCACGCGACGCACGTTGTCAAAAGTAAAATCGTCGGCGATCAGGCCGCGCCAGCCGTCGGTACCGAATTTGATTTGAGTCATGAGTCTTGTCGTTGGTCGTTGGTCGTTCGCTGTTCGTCGTTCGCTTCCGTAGCCTGTTAACGACGGCGAGAGTCAAAGGCTGGCTAGCGACTAACGACCAGCGACTGCCTTTTCACACCAGTTTCTTCAGCTTCTTCTCATCCAGATGCTTCACTACCTTGCCTACGTCCTGCGATTGATCGAGCGTGGTGACGAGCAGGGCATCTTCGGTCTCGACAATCACCAGGTTGCTTACTCCGACCAGGGCGACAAACTTTCCGGGGGCGTGAACGTAGTTGTTTTTTGCATTCAGGGCAAAGCTGCCGGACGCTGAGACTGGGCTTCCGTCGCTCGATTTCGATACGTGGTGCTCATGCAGCGCAGTCCAGGAGCCTAGGTCGTTCCATCCGAAATCGGAGGGCAGACAGAAGATGTGGGACTGGGCTTCTCCCTTGGCCGAGCGGGGTTCGAGGACCGCATAGTCGATGCTGATGTTTTCGCACTTCGGGTAGAGCTTTCGAAACGTGCCCGAGAACTTGCGCGTGCCATAGGCGGCAGCAATCTTTTCGAGGAGGACCACGGTGTTTGGCAGATGCTCGCGTAGCGCGTTCGCGAGCGTGTCGGCGCGCCAGACAAACATGCCGCTGTTCCAGAAGTAGTTGCCGGCGTCGAGAAACCGCATGGCCGTGGCGAGATCCGGCTTTTCGGTAAAGCGGCGCACGCGCAGCGAGCCTCGGTTGCCGGGCGTAGGAGCCTCGGGAGCGCCTGCCTCAATATATCCGTAGCCAGTTTCCGGGCGCGTCGGGCGGATGCCGAGCACAACAATATTTTCTCCAGCGGCGGCGATCTCGATTGCTGCGTTGAGAACAGCGCGGTATTGGGTAGGGTCGGCGATTACGTGATCGGAGGGAAACAGACCGAGCACAGAATCTGGATCGTGACGAAGCAAAAGAAACGCGGCCAATCCAATGGCGGGAGCGGTGTTGCGGCCGGCGGGCTCGGCGACAATTTGCTTCGGCGGAAGTTTCGGAAGCTGGCGCAGGATGGCGGGGCGCAGGTCGTCATTCGTGATGATCCAGAAACGGCTGGGCGCGGCCATGGGTGTGAGGCGCGCCACTGTCTGCTGGATCATGGTCTGCTTACCATCGAGCGCGAGTAGTTGCTTGGCGCGGCGTTTGCGGCTCAGCGGCCAGAAGCGCGTGCCTCGGCCGCCAGCGAGAATTACGGGATAGAAGTGCGGATTCGTCTTCACTGGAATAGAAAGCCTACCATTTACGCGCGGGTGTGAGAACTCTCACATGCGCGTCGCCGGCTCGGGCACTGTCCCGCTCGGCACGCAGGCTTTCAAGAACTCCAACTGCCACTGCGGGCGTACCGTGAAGCCTTGCAGAGCGGCGGGAATCACGACCGCATCGCTTTTGGCAAATGTTACCGGATCGCGGCCCTGCGCCTCGACAACTCCGCAGCCTTCGATCGCGACCAGGATCTGCGCCGAGGTTTTCCCGGAATCGTTTCTCTCGAACTCGGTCATTGAGAAATCATGTGGCGCTCTTAGTTCGAACAACTCCACCGCGAAGTAGGGCGCGGCAATCATGGACGAACGCCGGTTCTTGCCGCCGTCCATAGCGACGGGGGCGGGGCGGATCACTTTGCCGGAGGCGGTGCGCTCCTTGACCGAGGCAAGGCCGCGCTCCAGATGCAGCGGGCGCGGGCGTCCGTAGTCGTAGAGACGATATGTGGTATCGGACTGCTGCTGCGTCTCCAGCAAGACGGCCCCGGGTCCAATCGTATGCACCGTGCCGGCGGCCATGTAAATCATCTCGCCCTGGTAAATGTTGACCCAATTGAGGAGTTGTTCGGCGCTCTTTTCATGGATGGCTTGCTCGAATTGAGCGCGCGTGACACCCGGCTTCAGTCCGAGCGCGATCTGCGAGCCGGGCTTGGCATGGGCTACGTACCAGCATTCGGTTTTGCCCCAGGGTTCGCCGAAGCGCCGCGCGGTTTCGTCGTCGGGGTGTACCTGGACAGACAGTTTTTCCTCGGGAAACAAAAACTTCAGCAGTAATGGAAAGCGCCGTGGGTCGCGCGCGGCTGTGCCCACCAGCTCGGAGCCGAATTCTTTGCTCAAGTCCCCGAGCGATCGTTTCGCCAGCGGACCGTTCGCGACCACGCAGTTGTCGCCGGTGAGCCAGGCTTCTCCAATGCGTTCGTTGAATTTGTGATTTGGGTAAATCGCGGAGAGATCGAGCGTGCCCCAGGGGCGCGGGTCGAAGGCGGGGGTCATCAAAAGTGGGTAGAGTTGGGTCATGCGGTCGAGCGGCAAACAATCGACTAATTGGAGCTGGCGTTGGTGTCGTGTCCCCCCGCGCTATCATCCTGAGCGAAGCGAAGGACTTATATACTTGAATTCGCCATGCATGAGGTCCTTCGCTTCGTTCAGGATGACAACTAAGGCCGCAAATTTGCGGACACGATGTTATAGCCCGCCAAAGAACTTCCGCATGCGCTCCAGCCCACGGTTGAGTTCGGCCATCGAGGTGGCGTAGGAGACGCGGATGTGTTCCTTGGTGCCGAAACCCTCTCCGGGAACGGTGGCGACGTGTACCTCGCGCAGGAGTTTGCCAGCGAGGTCGGAGGCTGAGTTGATCCCGCTACGCCCGAAAAATTCCGCAACATTGGGGTAGGCATAAAACGCGCCTTCCGGCAGCGCGCACTTCACGCCGGGTATGGAGCGCAGTCCCTTGACCACGTGGTCGCGCAGCTTGATGTACTCCGTGCGCATGTCCTCCACGCATTGCTGCGGGCCCCTGAGCGCCGTGACCGCCGCTTTCTGCACGATCGAGGTTGGGTTCGACGTGGACTGGCTCTGCAGCTTCTGCACGGCCGTGATGACGGGCGCCGGACCGAGCGTGAAACCGAGACGCCATCCCGTCATGGCATAAGTCTTCGAAAGCGACCCGACGACCAGAAAGCGGTCGCGGAACTCGCGCAACGAACCCACCGAAAAGCGTTTGCCGCTGTAGTTGAGATATACGTAGCACTCATCGGAAATTACCCAGATGCCGCGCTGGTGGGCCAGCCGTACGACTGCTGCCATGTCTTCCGGGCTGATCACGGCTCCGGAAGGATTGGAGGGTGAATTCAGTATGATGAGCTTGGTCTTCGGCGTCACCAGCTGCGCCACCATGTCAACGGTAACGCGAAAGCCCTGCGACTCGTCACTCTGGAGGAGCGCGCATTCGCCACCGGCGTACCGCACCATGTCCTTGAACGAGACCCAGTAGGGAACGGGCAGAATAACCTCGTCGCCATGATCCACGAGCACGGAAATAACGTTGAACAGCGCGTGCTTACCGCCCACCGAGGCCGCGGCCTCTTCGCGCCGGTAATCGGAGTCGAAGTCCACGGCATGACGGTGCACGATGGCGTCCTTCAGCTCAGCGGTGCCGCCGACGGGGGTGTACTTCGAAAAATTGGCCTGGATCGCGGCGATGGCGGCGTCCTTGATGTGCTGCGGCGTGGAGAAATGGGGCTCGCCCGCGCCGAAATCGACGACGTCGATGCCCTGCTGGCGCAGCTTGTCAGCCTCAGCCACCACTGCCATCGTCGCGGAGGGCTCAATGCGGTTGATGCGTTCCGTCAGGCGGACGGGGTGAGTGACCGGGGTCATTACTGTGCTCATGTTTACTGTGCCTTCTTTCTCCGGGACTTGCTCTTGACTCCGGACGGCGTCTTGCCCGAGGGCTGCTCGCCGTTCGCGAATTTGTGAGCGATGTCCATTTTCTCACGAACCTTCCGCTCGACGAGTTCGGGCACCAGGCATTCGATGGAACCGCCGAGCTGCGCGACCTCGCGCACCAGCCGGGAACTCAGATAAGAATACTTTTCCGCGGGCATCATGAACACCGTCTCCAGAGCGGGCTGCAGTTTGCGATTCATCAGCGCCATCTGAAGTTCGTACTCGTAATCGCTGATGGCGCGAATGCCGCGCAGAATGGCCTGGGCCTCAACCCGCAACGCATAGTCCACCGTGAGGCCATCGAAGGTGTCCACCGAAACGTTGTCAAAGCTCGAGGTCATCGCCTCCAGCATCTTGCGGCGGTCCGCGACACTGAACAGCGGGTCTTTTTCGGGATTCCGAAGAATGGCAACCACCAGCTCGTCGAAAATCTTGCTGCCGCGCTCGATCAGGTCAAGATGGCCGTTGGTGGGAGGATCGAAAGATCCGGGATAAATGGCTTTAATGCGCTTCACAGGGGCCCTCGTTTGATGACAGGGTCAAAGCAAGGAGGATTGTATGCGGGGGCTGGCGGGAATGGCAATCCGAGGGGTAAGGGATGGAGAGCCGGGCATCCGCGCCCGGCAGACGGGCGAGACGACCGTCTCTCCACCGACTAAATCAGTTTCGCCAACGGGTTACCGCCTCGCCGCCGGCACTTTCGCCGCTTCCGGTGCCGCTGTCGGCATTGTCGTAACCCGTCCCTGCGTACCGGTAGCTTGCGCCGGAACTGCTGCCGGAGTCGGTGCCGCTGCGGAAGGGGCCAATCCCAGAGCCTTGCGCACCTCGGCATCGAGCTTCGCCATCGTGTCCTTGTTTTCTTTCAGGAACGCCCGGGCATTCTCGCGTCCCTGGCCGATGCGCTCGCCTTTATAGCTGAACCACGATCCCGACTTCTCCAAGATATTGCTGTTCACCGCCAGATCGAGCAGGTCGCCTTCGCGCGAGATGCCTTCGCCATAAAGAATATCGAACTCCGCTTCGCGGAAAGGCGCTGCCACTTTGTTCTTCACCACTTTGACCCGGGTGCGCGAGCCGGTGACGACGTCTCCTTCTTTAATAGCTGCAATGCGGCGAATGTCAATGCGCACCGACGAATAGAACTTGAGCGCGCGCCCGCCGGTCGTGGTTTCCGGATTGCCGAACATCACGCCAATCTTTTCGCGGATCTGGTTAATGAAAATCAGGCAAGTGCGCGACTTAGCAACCGTTCCCGTCAGCTTGCGCAGCGCCTGCGACATCAGTCGCGCCTGCAGGCCCATGTGGCTGTCGCCCATTTCGCCGTCGAGTTCGGCCTTCGGGACGAGCGCCGCCACCGAGTCCACCACCAGCACATCAATGGCATTCGAGCGCACTAGCGCCTCCGTAATTTCGAGCGCCTGCTCGCCGTAGTCAGGTTGCGAGACCAGCAGGTTGTCAACATCCACGCCCAGCTTCTTGGCATAGCCCGGATCGAGCGCGTGCTCGGCATCGACGAACGCCGCCATGCCTCCAGCCTTTTGTGCTTCGGCAATCACCTGCAGCGCGATGGTCGTTTTGCCGGAAGACTCCGGGCCAAAGATTTCTACGACGCGCCCGCGCGGCACGCCACCCACGCCCAGCGCGGCATCGAACGAAATCGCACCCGTCGAAATCACCGCGATCGGGACGATGGCTTCCTTCGACCCCAGCCGCATGATGGAACCTTTGCCAAACTGCTTTTCAATCTGCGCGAATGCGAGATCGATTGCCTTGACACGCTCGCTGTTGCGCTCAGTGTTACGCTCTTCTAATCTGCTACGCTCGTCGGCCATGATGGCTGCTCCTAGTTCTGAATCTGGTTTCTTATTCTGGAATTCCGGGTACGAATCCCCGTAGCCTACACCCTCGGGCTGGAGCGTGAAGTGTTGGCGGTCACATCCGTTTTGGTCAGTTTAGCACGAAGCGAACAAACGGCGAAGCAGGAAAGTAACGCAGATGATTCCCACTCGCCGCGAAGAGGCAGACATCTGTGGAAAAGGTTTTCTTGTTAGACTTCCAGCATGCGAGCGGAAGCACAAACCAAGAACGGCCGTGAGAATTTAGGGCCCGGCTCATCCCTCTACCTGGTCGCCACGCCCATCGGCAATCTCGAAGACATCACCCTGCGTGCCCTGCGCGTCCTCAAAGAAGTCGACCTGATCGCCTGCGAAGACACGCGCCAGACCCTGAAGCTCCTCAGTCATTACAACATCCAGACGCGCTTAGTGAGCTACCACGAGCATAACGAGATGACTAAAGCCGCCGAACTCGTCGTCGATCTCGAAGGCGGCGCTCAGATCGCGCTCGTCACCGACGCCGGCATGCCCGGCATCTCCGACCCCGGATTCCGCCTGATCGCGCTCGCCATCCGTCATCATGTGCCAGTGGTGCCAATTCCCGGCCCGTCGGCGTTTCTCGCAGCGCTGGCTGCGAGCGGCCTGCCCACCGATTCCTTCCGCTTCAGCGGCTTCCTTCCAGCCAAGTCGGGACAGCGCCGCAAGCTGCTGGAAAGCGTGAAAGACTCTCCGCGCACGCAGGTCTTCTACGAAGCTCCCCATCGCTTGCTGGAAACGCTGGCCGATGTGGTCGAAATTCTGGGAAGAGACCGGCACATAGTAGTCGCGCGCGAAGTAACGAAGATCCACGAAGAGTTCTTGCGCGGCCGCGCCGGAGAAATTCTCAAACAACTCAAAGCCCGAGGAGAGGTCAAAGGCGAGATCACGCTCCTGATCGCGAAGGCCGAAGAGGGAGCGGCGACGTCGGCAGCCGGAGCTGTAAGCCTCGCCCAGCGCGTGCGCGAGATCATGGCCGAAGAGAAGGCCGACGAAAAGGCCGCCCTCAAGAAAGTGGCGAAGGAGCGCGGGATTGGGAAGAGCGAAGCGTACCGGGAATGGCAACAGAGTAAGTAGAGGCGGTCATTCGTAGATCATTCAATATGCGAGTGACCCAATCTTAGTTGCCGCAGGATTCATAGGCAGCAGCAACCACCCAAGCCACACGTTTTGGATCACGGGCATAGAACGAGAGCCAATAGGGGCGAGTCATGACAACCATGTATTTAGAGCGCGTCTTAGCTGGCCTCCACTCATAAACGATCCGGCCTTGGGCCTTCCGCCTCTGCTTAATGCCTATGATCGGCTCCTTAATGGCTGCTAACCTTCCAAGAGCGTCAGCCGCGACGCGCTCCGGATGTTCAAAGGCCCACTTCTCCTGTCCGGACTCGGCTCGCTGCTGCGCTTCGATCAATTCAACCGTAGGTCCCAGCGGTGTGAGATCACGATACCCACATCCGGTCCTGTTAGTGTCGGGCTGATCAGGAGACGCTCCATAATCCAGATCATCCCGATCCTGCGAATCCACAGACTTGATTTCTTGAATAGCGAGCAAAGTACAGCAGCCCATGTGCCCGAAGCCGCCCCACGGATTACCTTTTGCGAATCGCTGTGGTTCTCCTGCGAAAAAGCGCCCAACGAGCGTTGCATGCACGATAGAGCCGTGCCTTTCTGATCGAAAAGGTGGTTGTATCAGCTTGTCAAACTTCCGAAACTCATCGTTGACAGTCAACGTTACTGGGATCTTTTCTACCACGAGTTCTTTTGGTCGGTGACGGTCGTCCGTCACTCCGCAGCAGTACATCGTGCCAGACTTGGACGTGCCCCCGTATTCAAGCCATACGTCAGGCCATGACGAGCAAGTCGGATCGAATACGGTGAAGTCTTCGAAATCATGTGAGACGAACGCTGTCACCTCGATCAGTTTGTGATTGTAGGCGGGAGGGGCATTCTTAAGTTGGCAAACCGTTACTTTCTCAGGTTGTTCGTGGCAATAGGCAGCCCCCTGCAAGCCAAGAACGCAAAGCATTACTCGGGCGCTGCGTGCAAACCTTGCCATTTTACTTCCCCGCCAGCTCCTTCTTCACCGCCTCGCTAACCACCTTCCCATCCACCCGCATCCCCGCGGCCGCAAAGCGGGCCATGGCCGCCTTCATGACCGTCCCCATGTCTTTCATGGTGGGAGCAGGCGTCATCTCGGCAATCGCCGCGCGGACTCCGGCGACGATCTCCTCTTCGCTGGCGGCTTTGGGCAGGTAGGTTTCAATCAGCTTGATCTCGGCGGCTTCTTTGTCGGCCATCTCCTGGCGTCCGCCCTTGGTGAACTGCTCGACCGAGTCCTTGCGCTGCTTGATCAGCGTGGAGAGCACCTGCTGCGACTCCTTATCGTCGAGCGGCGCCATCTTGTCGATCTCGCGGTTCTTAAGCGCGGTCTTGACCATGCGCAGTGTGGAGAGGCGCTGCTCTTCGCGTGCCTTCATGGCCGCGACAATGTCTTTCTGGATCTGGTCGATGAGGGGCATGGGAGGATTATAAGTTAGAGGCCAGATTGCAGAGATTAGAATCACTCCACCTCCGCAATCTGTCCTCTGCCCTTTGACCTTTCCTTCCCGAACCACGGGCTTTCGAATATTCTGGTTCTCATGCTCAAGAAAAACAGGCTCTTCACTCCCGGACCGACGCCCCTGCTGCCGCAAGCCCAGATAGCGATGGCTTCCTATAGCGCGCACCATCGCACCGCCGAATTCCGCGCCCTGTTCACGCGTGTTCTGGCCGACGTGAAGGAGTTCATCGGCACGAAGAATGACGTGCTCGTGCTGACTTCTTCGGGCACGGGTTTCATGGAAGCCTCGGTCTCGAACCTGACTTCGCCCGGTGATCGGGTGCTGGTGCTGTCCGCCGGAAAATTCGCTGAGCGCTGGACCGCGCTGGCCAACGCGTTTGGCTGCGCCGTGGAGACGGTGACCGCTCCCTATGGCGAGACCTTTGTTTTGGGCGACGTGCGCCGCACACTGACACCCGAGATCCGCTGTGTCTATATGCAAGCGACCGAGAGTTCCACCGGAGCGCGGCACGACGTCGAGGCAATCGCAAAACTGGTGCGCGCCTTACCCAACGCTTTGCTAATCGTCGACGCGATCACTGGATTGGGGACAACCCATCTCGACGTGGACGCTTGGGGAATCGACGTCATCATTGGCGGCTCGCAGAAGGCGCTGATGATCCCGCCCGGATTGGCCTATGGCGCCATTAGCGAACGTGCGTGGCAGCGCATGGAGACGACGAAATCTCCGCGCTATTACTTCGATCTGCGGAAGGAACGAAAATCGTCGGCCAAGGCGGAGACGGCGTCCACGCCCGCGACCGCCCTGTTTGCCGGACTGGCCGCAGCGCTCGATTATGTGCGTCAAATGGGGGATGGGAACCTCGCCGCGGGGCGCGACGCTCTGATCGCGAACGCGGAGCTGTGCGCCGCGATGACGCGCGCCGGTGTCGAAGCGCTGGGACTGAAATTATTTGCGCCGAGTTCTCCAGCGGCCGCACTCACCGCCGTCGCAGCACCGGCAGGCACCGATTCCACCGTCATTTGCAAACGCTTCCGCGAGCAATTTGGCGCGGTTGTGGCCAACGGAAATGGTGATATGAAAGGACAGCTTTTCCGCATCGCTCACATCGGTTACTACGATTATCTGGATACGGTGGGAGTGCTAGCCGCACTCGAACATGTAATCGCCGAAGCCACCGGAAAGGCAGTTGAGTTGGGATGCGCGGTGCGCGCCGCGCAGCGAGTTTACGCGAAGGTCAGGTAACAAGTCCTAGGAGTCGAGCGCTGCCCGGCGCAATTTGCGGCTTTCGGCCAGCAGCGACATGGAGTGCATCAGGTTCTGCAGAGTGACGATTCCCACCAGATGTTGATCGTCGACGATGGGGATGATGCTGAGATTGCGGGCGGAGAGCTTGCGGAAAGCGGAGGCCAGCGACTCCTGCTTGGCGGCAACGTCGAAAATGCGATTCATAACCGCCTGCACGTAGCCGTTGCCTTCGGCGCGCAGCGCTTCGAGAATTTTTTGCCGGGAAACGACGCCCACCATGTCGCTGCCGCGCACCACCGGAAAATCGTCCTGCAGGGTGTGCACGGCTTTCTCGAGCGCGTCTTCCAGCGTGTCGGCAGGCGAGAGAGTGGCGAAGTCGGTGAGCATGACTTCTTCCAGGCGAACGCTTTGCAGCACGGATTGAAATACCGCCGAGCGCTCTTCGAGTTGCGCACCCACAAAGAGGAAGAATCCGATCATCACCAGCCACCAGTTGCTCATCAGCATTCCAACCATCATGAACATAATGGAGAAAACATGGCCGATGCGGACGGCGCGCTGGGTCGCTTGCACCATGTCGACGCGGCGTGAAAACAGAGCGCGCAAGACGCGCCCGCCGTCCATGGGATACGCGGGCAGCAGATTGAACAATCCGAGGTAGAGGTTCGACCAGACGATACTCCGCAACAGGGCACTCGAATGCAGGAGCGGCCTCGTGGTCAGCGAAAAGCCGGGTATGACCGCGAGCAGTATGAGCGCGGATAAACCGGCGATGAAGAGACTGACCAGCGGTCCGGCGATGGCAATGCGGACGTCACGCTTCCAGGCGTTGATCGGGTCGGGGATGGCGTGCGCCTCATCGAGGATAGTGATTCCGCCGATCGGCAACAAAATGATGCCCTTCGCTGGAATGCCCGAGCCGCGTGCCACCAGAGCGTGACCGAGTTCATGCAGGACGACGCTGCCGAATATGATGCCAACCAGGGCGAGTACTCGCAGGGCGGCGCTGGCATCCTGTGTAGCACCTTCGATGCTCAATACAAAAAACAGCAAAAACGCGAAGGTCAAATGAATGCGGATTTCGATTCCGAAAAGACGTCCGAGCGGGATGGACCAACTGCGCATCGACATGCCTACCAGTATTCTATCTAGTTAGAGTCCGATTGAAGCTGCGGAGTTGCGAAAAGGCAAATCGGAAGGGCTGGGCCGAAAGGGCTTTTGATCTCCCTACACCGGCCGCTGTGGACACGAACCTGGGCACGACCCTTGGGCGCGAACTATGAGAGTGATTGCGGGACAGTACCGGCGCCGTACGCTGCGGTCGTTGCCCGGGCTTGAGATCCGGCCGACCGCGGACCGGCTGCGCGAGACGCTTTTCAACGTGCTGTGCGCGGGCCATCCGGCTGCCCTGGCGGAATCGACGTGGCTCGATTTATATGCGGGGACAGGCGCGGTGGGCATTGAGGCGCTGAGCCGCGGCGCGCAGATGGTGTTTTTCGTCGAATCGTCGAAAGCGGCGGCGGAGTTGATTGCCGCGAATCTGAAGTCGTTGGGGATTGCGCACGGATTCCAGATCGTGAAGGCTGAAGCTGGGAAAGCCTTGCGTCAATTGGAGGCGGCGGGCGGCGCCGATTTCGTATTTCTCGACCCGCCATACTCGATGCAGGACGAGTACGCAAAGACGCTGGCCGCTCTGGCGCAGTCGAAAATACTGCGCGAGCGGAGCGTGGTCATCGCGGAGCATGAGAAAAGATTCGATCCGGGAGAGTCATTTGGCGACTTGTGGCGCTATCGAAAGCTGGTGCAGGGAGACGCGGCGCTGAGTTTTTACCGGCGTCTGACTTCGGAATTCTGAACCCTTCAGAATTTTGTCATCCCGACCCTGAGCGGAGCCGAAGGGGAGGGATCTGTATTTTGCCGCGACTGCAGATCCCTCGCTTCGCTCGGGATGACAATCGATAAAACACTATCGTTGGTACATCGCTGCGAACTCGGCTGTCACACGCCGGGTCGTTATAATCGAAACGCATGGCTAACTTCCCACCGGTTGACGAACAACTAGCCTACCTCAAGAAGGGCGCGGCGGAGATTGTCAAGGAATCCGAACTGCGCTCGAAACTCGAACGCTCGCTCGCTTCGGGCAAGCCTCTGCGCGTGAAGGCGGGCTTCGATCCGACCGCGCCCGATCTGCACCTGGGGCACACGGTGCTGCTGCGCAAGCTCAAACATTTTCAGGATCTCGGACACACGGTTATCTTTCTGATCGGTGATTTCACCGGAATGATCGGCGACCCGACCGGCCGTTCGGCGACGCGGCCTCCGCTGTCGCGCGAGCAGATTGCGGAGAACGCCGAGACCTACAAGACACAGGTTTTCAAGATTCTCAGCCCGGAAAAAACCGTGGTTGACTTCAACAGCCGTTGGTTCTCGAAATTTTCGGCCGAGGATTTCATACGTTTGACCGCGAAATACACGGTCTCGCAGATGCTGGAGCGCGAGGACTTTCACAAACGCTTCCATGACGAGAAGCCGATAGCCATGCACGAGCTTCTGTATCCGCTGGCGCAGGGATACGACTCGGTTGCTCTCGAAGCCGACGTGGAATTGGGCGGCACTGACCAGAAATTCAATCTGCTCGTGGGCCGCGAGTTGCAGCGAGCCTACGGCCAGGAGTCGCAGGTGGTGCTGACGACACCGATCCTCGAAGGCCTCGACGGCGTGAACAAGATGTCAAAGTCGCTAGGCAACGCGATTGGAATTCACGAGCCTCCACTGGAAATATACGGCAAAGTGATGTCGATTTCCGACGAGATGATGTGGCGCTATTACGAGCTGCTGACGGATGTACGGATGGAGCAAATCGCGGCGACGAAGGCCGATGCCGCGAGCGGCAAGGCGCATCCGATGGCGCTGAAAAAAGAGCTGGCGCGGTCGATTGTGGCGGATTTTCACTCTCCGGAAGCGGCGGCGAAGGCTGCAGAGGATTGGGCAAAGCAGTTTCAGAAAGATCAGGTGCCGGAGGAAGTGGTTGAGCTAAAGATCGACATCGCTAAGATTAGGAGCGTCAGGATCAATATCGCTGACGCGCTACCGGATTCCAACGAGGGCGGTACCGCACAAAACATCTCCTCAGATCTTTCGGACATTGAGATTGTGCGCGCCGACAAACTGATCAGGGAGGCGGGGTTTGCCGCGTCCACCACCGAGGCTGGACGCAAGATCAAAGAAAAGGCTGTACACATAAACGGACACACAATTGAAAATCCTGCAATTAGGGTGTCGCCGAAAGAACCACTTCTTATTCGGGTAGGTAAGAGGATGAAGAGGGTTGTGCTCACTCTTCCTGCCGGAAACTAGCTAGACTAGAATATCGTTCGCCCCGCGCGAGCCCGTGCCGAGCTTTGCTCGGCTGGACGGACGAATGCGTCCGTCCCTACGTGGTCCGTGCTAATTCAGGCCTCTTCTTGTGCCACTCTGTCGCCTGCTCATAGCCCTGTGCAGCCTGCAGCAAAACAATCCCCCGCCAGGGAGCGGCGGCTAGTTGCAAGCCGATCGGCAAGCCGTCTTTTGTGAATCCACACGGAACGGAAATCGTGGGAATTCCCCAGACATTAAACGGCCGCGTATTCCTGAGCATGATCAGCTCTTGCGGACGCAGTTTGTCGGGATGGTCGCGAAGGTCGGCGATCGCGGGCGGCGGAATCGGAACGGTGGGCGTTAGCAGCACGTCCACCTCATCGAATACCTCATGGATGGCGTGACGGCTCGCCTGGAGGTCGCGGCCGGCACGGAGGGCATCGTGTGCGGAAATGCTGGCTCCGGACTGGATGCGCGCCAGCGTACCGGGCTGGTAAAGCTCGGGTGAGCTCTCTACGAATGCCTTGTGATAAGCATAGGTTTCGGCGCTCGCCAGCGTGCGGTCGGTCGGAACCTCGAGTTTGATATCGAGAATCTCGGCGGGCAGGGCGGCAAAGATCTGGATCGCTTTTTCGATCGCGTCGGCAATCTCGGGATGAAGATCGTCGAAGAAAAATGCCCGCGGCACGCCGACGCGCAGATTCGATGGAGGTTCGTCGAACGCGGAGACCAAGCTGGGCATCGGTCGGCTAGCACAGGGATTCGGCGAGTCGTAGTCCGACAGCACCTGCAGCATCAAAGCCGCGTCATAGACTGAATTTGTCAGCGGGCCGACGTGATCGTAGGACGATGACAAGGGCAAGACTCCGCGGGTGCTGACGCGGCCATAGGTTGGCTTGAGTCCGACGACACCGCAGTAGGCAGCGGGCAGGCGGATGGAACCGGCAGTGTCAGTGCCGACGGCGGCGAACCCTAGACCAGCGGCCACGCTGGCTGCTGAGCCTCCCGAAGATCCACCAGCGATACGCGTCGGGTCCCATGGATTGTGGACTTCTCCGAAAAAACTGATCATTGAACTGCCACCGTAGGCGAACTCGTGCAGATTTTGCTTGCCTAGAATGATTGCGCCCCCACAGCGCAGGCGGCGGACGACTTGGGCGTCTTCGGTGGGAACGCGATCTTTGTGCGGTGTACTGAACTGCGCGCTGGCGGCAGTGGTGCGGACTCCAGCGACATCGATGATGTCTTTGATCCCGATGGGAATGCCGTGAAGAGGTCCGAGATAGGTTCCGTGGTAGATTTCCCACTCGGCGAGACGGGCTCGCTCGAGAGCGGACTCGGCGGTGACGGTGATGAAGGCGTTGAGCGTTGGGTTGAGCCTTTCGATGCGCGTAAGGCAATCGTGCGTAAGTTCGACCGGCGAGATGGAGCGGTCGAAAAGTTTTTGACTCAGTTCACGAATGGTAAAGGGCACAAGATCCTCGCTCGACAAAATGATGGACGCGGCTCCGAAGGCAAAGCTTTCGCCGACCGCTTGCGGTATCGCGGAAGCGAATTGATAAGACCCCGACGATGCCCCCGACGAACCTACTCTGCTTTGGCCGCCGCCCGCTCAGCGCGCCTCGCGAACCATTTCACCACAATATAAACAACGGGGCCGGCGGCAAGAGCCCAAGGGCCCCAACGCATCGCGATTGGAGGGCTGTTCCCCAAGGCGACGCAAGTCATTGCCAGCGGCAGGACGATCACATAGATCAGCCCGAGGTTGCCGCCTGGGATGCGGAAAGCTCGCGGCAAATCGGGCCGTTTGCGGCGCAGTCCCCAGGCGGAGAGCAGAGTCATCACCGTGGTCGCGCCCCGCAGCCAGCCATAGATGCTGATCAAGTCGCCGAGCGAGTGCAGTGCCAGTGATGCATAGATCGCGGCCGAGATCACGATCGCGATCCAGGGCGTGCCGTAGCGCGGATGCCGGCGCGTGAGGAACGGCGGCAGGTATCCGTCTTCAGCGAGTGTAAAGGGCATGGGGGTGGCCGTGAGCATGGTGCTGTTAAGCAGCGCGAGGTTGGCCACCATGGCGCCGATCGTCATTAGATTGCCGAGCCAGGGGCCGCCGATCAGTAGCGCGGCGGTGGAGAAGTATCCGTCGTTCCATTGTTGCCAGTTTCCGAGTGCGGCCAGCCCGGCGAGCACCGGCAGAAAGTACATCGCGATGGAAAGCGGAATGACCAGGGCGAGCGCTCTGGGATAACTGCGCTGCGGGTTCTCAACATCCCCGGCCACGCTCGAGAGTTGCTCGTATCCGGCGTAGCCCCAAATGGCAAGGGCGAGGCCAACTCCAAATGCTTTTGAAAAAGGCTGATTCGGCGGGACCAGCGGAACAAACGGATTGTGATGCCACTTGGCGAGGCCGAGCACGACCATGGCGATCACGGGAATGAAAATAAATATTTCGAAAATAGTGGCGGCTTTACCGACCATCCGGATACCAAGAATGTTGACCCAGGCGATGAAGACGATCAGCGCGAAAGAGACCAGCCAATGCTTCCCACCCGCGATCCCGGGAAAATAGAAAGTCAGATAGTCGGTGAAGAGCACGGCGTAGGACCCGCCGAGAAGGAATGAGGCGGACCAGTTCCACCATCCCGCAAGGAATCCCCAGAAATCTCCGAAGGCCGCGCGGCTCCAGCGATAGAAGCCGCCTTCCACAGGCATGGCGGTGGTGAGTTCAGCGGTGACAAGCGAGACGGGGATGCACAAAAACAGCGGAATGAACAGGAGATAGAGCAGGCTCATGCCCGGACCGCTGGTGGCGATCATGCCTTCAAGTCCAAAAGGGCCTCCGGTGGTGTAGGAAAACATCACGAAGACAAAGTAGAAAAGGCTGGCCTTGCGGACGGTAGGAGCGGTCACATTGGGGCCGGTCGATGAGCCTGGGGCGTTCACGATGGTATTTGCAACGAAGCAGGATTCAGCAGAAAGACGATGCCGCTGAACATGGCGGCTAGTGTACAGGAATCTCGTGACCGCGTTGGGCCGGTGGAGCGACGTGCGTCTCGCCCCAGCGTGGAAAGGTCGGGCCCTACACCAGCAAGTGCGAAACTATCCGGAAGCTGACGACGCACGCCGCTGGCAGAGCGCGGCCATAGTATCGAGCGCGTCTTTGACGAGAAAGGCAACACCTTCGTGAAAGTCGCTTTCGGACACCTCAGACGACTTACCGATGAGGTCCATCGTCATGCGGACGCGTGTGCCGCCCTTGAGATCGGGCCCAAAGGAGACGTTCTGCTCAGCGGTTACGCCCAGAGCGTGGTTAAGCAGACTAACCGCGCGGGGCGGACTGATGGAGCTCACAACGGCTGCAATAGTGCATTGGAGGGGCCTAGCGACCACATAGCGCAAACGGCTGCCAACTCGCCAGGGTACGCCTTCGACCCACGAGGCTTCATCGTAAATTCCGCGATGGAGCAGGCGTTCGAGATCCAGAAAAGCTTTGAACGCCGCGTCCACCGAAACCGGGACCGTCACGCTGTACTCGATGCGCGGCTGCATCGGAGCACCCCCACACGTGGCCGAGATTATGCTCCGATTCGGAGCGGAAGGCAAGGATGACGATGACGACGGTCATTCGCCCGATCAACATTCGCCTGCTCAAGCTCGATCAACTTGCGTTTAACGTCGAGACCGCCACCGTAACCGCAGAGTGAGCCGCTCGATGCGATCACCCGGTGGCAAGGTACAACGATGGCGACTGGATTCCGATTGTTCGACATGCCCACGGCGCGGTAGGCGTGGGGATGACCAATCGCTTCAGCGATGTCGCGATAGCTGCGGGTCTCGCCGTATGGAATTGCAAGCAGTGCGCGCCAGCACGCGAGTTGGAAGCCGGTGCCGCGAAGATCGAGCGGGAACGAGAAGTCGCGGCGGCCGCTCGCGAAGTATTCATTGAGTTCGCGGAGATAGGGTGCGAGCCCTGGGACGGATTCCTGCAATTGGGTCGTACCGGGATTTAATTTCTGTACGCGGCCTTCGAATTCGAGCCGCACCAGGCCTTTCGTGGAGGCAGCGAGGAAGAGCGGACCGACGGGCGAAGGCGTGCGGACGTAGAACAGAGTTTCCATGACGCGTTGCAGGATAGCACGATGTTCCACTCAAGAGTGCGTGGGCGTAACCCTCCTCCTTCCACAGATAAAAAGCCTCCCGCTTTCGCGGGAGGCCTTCCAGGGGGAGGCGTACCGTTACTTCTGTTGCTGTTGATCCTGAGTCGACGTCGTGGTGGTCGAAGAAAGCTGTTCCAGATTGTTCTTCAGGAGGCTGATCTCAACCCGGCCACCCGTGATGCGCTTCGGCTTGGCTTCGCCCGTAGCCGGAGCCGGCGCGTTCCCCATGCCGACGAGGTAAATCCGGTAGATCGGAATGTCGTGGTTCAGCGCCAAATAGCGGACCACCGACTCGGCCATCTTTTGCGAGTTGGAGATCGCTACCTGTCCATGACCCGACGAAAAGCCCTGCACTTCGACCACATAGCCACGCTGATCCTTCAGGGGAGTGGCCATTTCATCGAGAGCATTTTTGGCGTTCTGGCTTAGCACCGTCTGTCCTGGTTTGAACAGGATTTCGGTCTGGGTCGTGGGCTGGTACTGATCGATGTTGGTGACCACTTGCTCGACTGTGTTCAGACGAGTATGAGCCTGCTGCGCCGTCTGCTGCGCGGCTTGCGCCTTGTTGCCAGCTTCGATGGCATGGAGGTCCGCTTCATTGGCCTTGGCCGAAGCGAGTTGGATTCCCTGTTGCGCGCGTGTGTCGGTATCCCTGATCGCCTTGGAATTGGCAGCAGTCAGCTCATCAAGTTCGTTGACGCGGTCGCGAATCGGCTGCGTCTGCCGCGCAACGTATTTCTTGCGCGCAAACGGGTTCACTCGACCCCAGAAGCCTTCGCGAGTATCCGGCTGTAAGGGATCTTTGCCGGTAGCGCTGTCGGCCCTGGTGGCCGATTGGGCCGCGGGCTGAGTCGACGAAGACTGAGCGGGCGCGGGCTGACTTTGGGGGGTGGAATTGTCTTGAGCAAGAACTGGCACGGCCAATACGAGCGCCAGCAGCAGGGCGAAGATGGTGCGGTTTTTCATTTTAGAGTTCCTCCAAGTGGGGAGTGGGGGAGCCACTCCAGGCGCCTTCCGGCGCGATTTTGTTTCTTGATTGCGTCGTTTTTCAATATCAAATCTCCTAACGTTCGGAAAGCAAACGCCGACGCCACGAATGCCTTAAGAAGCTTGCCTCAGAATGCCAGGCCCGATCACGGGCCTGCATTTCTATAAACAGGTTGCGTGCCAAATGCCAAAAGACCAGACGTGGAATGCAAGTGCTTTATTTTCATATATATTGTACTCTACCGTTTCCCGGCAGCGCACGCCGCCTGGCGGTAATTTTGGCTGCAACCGATATAAAAACTGCGTGGATAGGGTTTCTTCCCTAATCATTCAAAAAAATGAACGAAGCCAGCCCTGGGCTCATCCCAGTAAGGTATGCAACGATTAAATATCCCACGACTATCGTTTGTGCTGCTTCCTTCCCTGTTGGCACTCCTGGTTCTGCCATTCCTCGTCCACACCGATTTTGCCTTCGCCGAGAAAACTCGTTTCGATCTTGCGCAACTGAAAGCGCCGCCGGGATTCCACATCTCAGTTTTCGCCGATAACGTGGCCAGCGCGCGCATGATGATCTTCAGCCCGGGCGGCGTGCTGCTGGCGAGCGAATCGGGAGAGGGCAAGGTGGTCGCGCTTCCCGATCCGAAACACGCCGGCAAGGCTGAGCGTCAGGTGACTGTTCTCAGCGGACTGAACGAACCGCACGGGCTCGCGTTTTATGAGGGCAAGTTGTACGTCGCCGAGAACGACGCGGTGCGCCGCTACGACTGGGATGAGGCGAGCCTGCGCGCGTCCAATCCGAAAAGGCTCACCGATTTGCCAACCGGTGGCGGGCACTCGACCCGCAGCATCGTGTTTCACGGCGGCAAGATGTACGTCTCGGCCGGATCGAGTTGTAACGTCTGCATCGAAAAAGATCCGCGACGAGCGGCCGTGATGGAATTCAATCCCGATGGCAGCGGCCAGAAAATCTTCGCGAAAGGGCTGCGTAATGCCGTGGGGCTGGCGGTGAATCCGAAGACGGATACAGTCTGGGTCACGGTGAACGGGCGCGACTGGCTGGGCAACGATTTGCCGCCGGAAACAATTTACGATCTCGGAAAAGATGGTGGCGATGCGGGCTGGCCTTTCTGCTATGGCGATCGCGTTCCTGATTCAAACTTCACTAAGCCGGGAGACAATCGCTGCCAGAATGTGCTCGAGCCCAAGGTGCAGATGCAGGCGCATTCCGCTCCGCTGGGACTCGCGTTTTATGAAGGGTCGAACCTTCCTGCCGAGTACCAGAACAACATCTTCGTCGCATTTCATGGATCGTGGAATCGCAGCGTTCCGACCGGCTACAAGGTTGTGCGCGTGAAACTCGACGACAAAGGCCAACCTCAAGGCGGTGCGCAAGATTTCATTACCGGATGGCTGGCGCCGGGCGAGAAGCAAAAAGGCCGGTGGATGGGGCGTCCGGTGGGGATTGTGTTCGGCGGCGATGGGGCAATGTATTTGAGCGATGACGTGGGGGGCGTGATTTACCGGATAACGTACGCAAAGTAATTTGCGGCGGGGTGCTCGCCATGGCCCCAACACTCCCCATCACTGTGTCAGATTGTAGATCAGCCCGTTTGGATCTTTGACGTAACATCTTGGGAAATCAGGCTCGTCCTTAATTACTTGGCAGCCCTTTTCCTTGAGACGGGCCGTGGCTTCCTTAACGCTCTTGACAGTAACTTCCAGAACCGGTCCCAGAGCAGGACCTCTCTCAATAAAAAAATTGATATTCTTTCCGTGCAGGGCGACCATATTTGATTTCTTATCGGTAATCTCAAAGCCGAGCGCCTTAACATAGAAGTTGGCGGCCTTCAACGGGTCTTCAGCTTGAATCAAAATGTCTGTACCAAATGTATTTGCCATAAGCTCCTTGTCTCGTTAACCAACGGTCTGGGCGAGACTCTACTCGCATTTCAGCATTCAAAGCAAGATTGAGGTCCCCAAGAATCTACTCCCCGCAATACTTTTCATACTGCTGGTAGATGAACGGGTCCGTCATGCCGGCGATGTAATCGCAGATGACGCGGGGCAGCGGCTCCTGGGCGGCTTTTTCGCGGTAGGTGCGGGGCAAGTCGTCAGGCTCCTCCATCCAATGGGCGAAGAGTTCTCCGGTGATGCGCTCGGCGTCTTCTTTCTCTGCCGCCAGCGCCGGGCTGTAGTAGAGATTTTCGTAGAGGAAGTCTTTCAGCCGGCGGCGCTCTTCTTCGACCGGCGGGCTGAAGGCGGCGAGTCGCTCGTTGTGGCGGCGGACATCTTCAAGAGAATGCACGCCCGCGGATTTCACGCGTTGCGCCATGTTCGTAATCAGGTCTCCCACGAACGCGTCAAAAATGCTCTTCAACGCCTCGTTGAAGACCAGCTTCTCGGCAGCATTCGGATAGCGGCTTCTTGCCTCGCTGTAGTGGCGTTTGAAAAGATCCACGCTGTCCGCGATCTGCTCGATGGTGAGCAAGCGGGCTTCGTAGCCATCGTCTAAATCAGCGGTGTTGTACGCGATCTCGTCGGTAAGGTCGATGAGCTGCGCTTCGAGCGGCGGGCGTTGGTCGAGCAGATATTCGGCGAGTTCCGGATGGTCTTTGACCTTGTAATCGTGCGAGTGCTTGATGATGCCCTCGCGGACTTCGAAGGTCAGATTCAAGCCGCGAAACGCCGCGTACCGGAGTTCGAAGTCTTCGACAATGCGCAGCGCGTGCAGATTGTGATCGAACGAAAGCCCGTGCGGGCGCATGGCCGCGTCGAGGGCCTTTTCTCCGGAGTGCCCGAAAGGAGGATGCCCGAGATCGTGCACAAGGGCGAGCGCTTCCACTAGATCGGTGTTCAGTCCAAGTTGCGCGCCGATGGTGCGCGAGATCTGCGCGACCTCAATGGTATGCGTCAGCCGGTTGCGGAAGTGGTCGGAGTAACGGCGGGTGAAAACCTGTGTCTTCGCTTCCAGGCGGCGAAATGCGCGCGAGTGGACGACGCGATCGCGGTCGCGTTGAAAGTCATTGCGGTAGGGATGCGGCGGCTCGGTATGGCGGCGTCCGCGGGAGTTTTCGACGCGCACCGCATAATCGGCGAGCATGGAAAGAGTTTAGCAGCGAATCCGGAGTGCTGTGGCTTGCCGAGTCGCACTCGGTTTGCACGGGCGAGGCGCGCGTCCCCACACAATCCTTGCCGCTACTGCTTCGCGCCCTCTTCCTTGGCCAGTTTCATCTTCGCGGAGTCGAGCTTCTTCTGCACCCGCGCCTGGTCTGCCGGATCTACATCGGCGGCGATGGTGCGGTTCCACTCCGTAAGTGCGCGCTCCCAGTTGGTTGCCGCCAGCTTCAGGCGTCCGGTCTTCTGGTAGAGATCACCGAGGTGATCGTGAACGGTGGGATCGGTATTGATCTTCTGCGAAGCCTTTAGCAGGTTGTCTTCCGCCAACTCATATTTTCCCAGCCGGAAGTACGCCCAGCCGAGAGAATCGAGATAGGCGCCGTTGGTGGGATCTAGATCCACAGCGCGCTTGATGTAGTCGAGCGCTTCGTCGAGCTTCATGTTCTGGTCGGCCAGCATGTAGCCCAGGTAATTCAGCGCCGAGGCATGCTCCGGATCGCTGGCCAGCACCTTCTTGAACTGCTCTTCCGCTTCGGTGTAATGCTTCTCGCGCTCAAAATTGGCGCCGCGTAGAAACCAGACGTATTCCTTGTCTTCCGATTTTTTCGATAGCTGTTCGGCCCTGTTGAGCGCTTGCTCGGCATCGCTGAACCGGCGGAGCCGCGTGTTCATCTGTGCCAAGGTGATGTAAATCTCGCGATCGTCGGCGTCGCCCTTCAGCATCCCGCGGACGTCTTTGAGTGCCTTGTCGGCGTCGCCCACATCCGCCTGCTGCGCCGCTAGCACCATCTTCAGTTGCGGGCTGGGCAATTTCTGAACCGCTTCCTTGGCGGTATCGAGAGCCTTCTGCCATTCCTTGGCTTCGCGCCAGGTATCGATGATCTCCTGATAACCACGCTCGATGTTGTCATCGCCGCCCAGCCCGATGATCTCGCGGAAGGTCTCATTGGCGGCCTGACTGTTTCCTTGGTCGCGGTAGATCGCGCCCAGCCTTTCCAGAAACACCGCCCGGTTGCTCCTTTCGCCGGTCGAGTATTTGCCTTCTGGCTTTTCGGATTTCTTCAGCAGGTCGCGCATGATCGGAACTGCTTCGTCGTAACGGCCCTGCGCCTGGTAGATGGCGGCAATGTTGTACGGAACTTCGACCGAATCCTGCACCATGGACTCGGCTTTTTTCAGATTATCCAGCGCGAGATCGTACTTGCCCTGCTTGCGGTAGATTTCCGCGATACGAACGTAGGTTTGCGCGTCTTCCGGATTCGCATCGGCAATCACTTTGTATTGTTCGAGCGCGGCATCGGCCTGGCCATCGTTTAGCAAGTTCTGCGCGAGGCCGCGAATGGCGTCCAGATTGTCGCGATCCATCTCAATCGCGTGCCGGTACGCTTCGATGGCTTCCTTGTATTGCTTTTGCTGCTCGTAGGTGTAACCGAGCGCCGAGTAAAGCTTGGCCGAGCGCTCCGGGTCCGGTACCGAACTGAGCACCTGAGCGGCGCGAGCCGTGTCGCCCAGCTCGTTGTAGAGATAGGCCAGGGTGGTGACCGCCTCTTCGGAATCCGGCTGGAGCTTCACAGCGGTCTTGAACTCGCTTTCCGCTTTTTGCAGATCGTTGTTCAAGCGAAACAGACGCCCGAGCAGCAGATGGTCGTCCATGCTGTCCGGCTGCAGACGGACGATCTGCTCATACTGCTCGATCGCCAGTTTCAGCACGCTCTCCGAACCGCTGCCCGCCTGCATGTCGCCGAGCGAACGCAGATAGATCCTTCCCAGCAGGCGGCGGGCCTCAAGATTATTTGGATTGCGCTTGATGATGTCCTGCGCCTCGACCACGGCGTCGCGAATGCGACCGGTCTTGGCATAGAGCTCGGCGAGGCCGGAGGTCAAGTACGCGGAGGTGGGGTCGGCATCAATGGCCGCGCGATATTCCTCAATCGCTTTGTTCGCCAACTCACTGCGGCCGTATGTGGCCACTTGTTCCTCGTACATGTGCGCGAGGGCGAAGTGGTAGTAGGCGGCGGCGCGGTCGGGCGTTTTGCCCTTGGCAGCGGACTGGGAGCCAGCGACAACCGGAGAATCCGCTGCGCGAGCGGGCTGATCTTGAGCCAGTAAGCTCTGGGCTGGTAAATTCTGGGCCAGTAAAAAAGACCCTGTAAGAACGACACGGACAATCCAAAACGCTTTTTTCATGAAAAAATCCTGCAACCTGTAAATTGCAGCCCACACACTCGTTTTGATGCTGAACGATTGGATGCTGATCCGCGGCCATCCGGATTTTCCTATTCTACATTCGGCGGGCCTTTCGGTGGGGAGAAAGCGCAGTGTCGATCTAAAGCCGGAGGTACAGGGGCTTTGGGCGGTTAATGTCAAGAAGAGTAAAGACTAATGCCTGAAATGCCGCACCCCGGTAAAGATCATGGCTAGCCCGAGACGGTCGGCGGCCTCGATGACCTCCTGGTCGCGCACCGATCCTCCGGGCTGAATGATGGCGGTGGCACCTGCTTTGGCGATTTCCTCGACGCCGTCCGGAAAGGGAAAAAAAGCATCGGACGCGGCCACCGTACCCTTCAGCGGCAACTGCGCCCTCATCGCGCCCAGCTTGCAGGAATCGACACGGCTCATCTGTCCGGCGCCGACACCCACCGTTTGCCCATCGCGGGCGTACAGAATGGCGTTCGACTTCACGTGCTTGCAAACCTTCCAGGCGAACAGCAGCGCCCGTTTTTCTTCCGGAGTAGGCGGGCGCTTGCTAACCACTTTCAGATCGCCTTCGGCCAACTGGTGAAGATCCGCATCCTGGACGAGTATGCCTCCAGAAATATTTTTCAGAACCCAGCTTTGTTGTCCAGCTGGAACTTCGACTAGTCGCAGGTTCTTCTTCGAGGCCAACGCCGTTTTCGCGCCTTCATCGAATGCGGGAGCGGCGATGACTTCCAGAAAGAGCTTGGCCATTTCGCGAGCGGCCGGCGCATCCACCACGCGGTTCACTCCAATCACTCCGCCAAACGCCGAGACCGGATCGCATTCCAGCGCCCGCACATAAGCTTCCGCAAGTGTCTTGCCGGTCGCGGTTCCGCAAGGATTTGTGTGCTTGATGATGGCGCAGACCGGCTCGTCAAATTCCTGCGCCAGATCCCAGGCGGCTTGCAGGTCGACAATGTTGTTGTAGGAAAGCTCTTTGCCCTGCACCTGACGCGCGTTCGCCACGCCCGCACCCGAACCGTCCGCATACATCGCGGCTTTCTGGTGCGGATTCTCTCCGTAGCGCAAGTCCATGACTTTTTGAAAAGACATCCGCAGAGTTTGCGGAAATCCTTCTGCTGAGCGCAATGCGAAGTCAACTCCCACCCGTTCTAGCGTCGAAGCGATGGCCGAATCGTAAGCCGCCGTCGTCGCAAACGCCTTCTGCGCCAGCCGCCACTTCGTTTCCAGGGAAAGCGACAACGCGCCGCCCGAGCCTGCCATCTCCTCGGCGATCGCGGCGTAATCGGCAGGCGAAGTAACGACCGCGACGTCCTGAAAATTCTTCGCCGCCGAGCGGATCATCGAAGGCCCGCCAATATCGATGTTTTCAATCAATTCTTCGAAGTGCACGCCCGGCTTGGTGGCGGTTTTCTCGAACGCGTACAGGTTGACCACCACCATGTCGATCGCCGGGATGCCATGCTCGGCGACCGCTGCGCGATGACCGCTGTCTTCCCTGCGATACAGAATGCCGCCGTGCACCTTCGGATGCAGCGTCTTGACGCGCCCGTCCAGCATTTCAGGGAACCCGGTTAGCTCGGAAATGTCTTTCACAGAAATGCCGGAATCGCGCAGCAGCTTGGCCGTGCCTCCAGTCGAAACCAGCTCCACGCCCAACCCGGCGAGTTTGCGGGCAAAATCTACCAATCCGGATTTGTCGGTAACGCTAAGAATGGCGCGCTGGATTCTAGACATCAGGCCCTCTGCTGCGGATGAGAATTAGAGAAGAGAGATTCTAGCAGGCGCGGGCAGTTGCCAGTGTTCAGCCTTAACAGCCCGTAATGAAAGTTGGGAGCGTCGCAGGAACGACAATTCATGGAAGATCCGATATTCCAGCTTGCACTATACACATAATTATGAAATCATTACACATCAGAGAGCTGAAGGAATGCGGACGAACATCGATATTGACGACGGCTTGATGCGCCAAGCCATACGGCACAGCGGCGTCCGCACCAAGAAGGCAGCGGTGGAAGCTGGCCTGCGCTTGCTGGTCGAAACGTACTCTCAACAATCGATCCGGCGGCTCAAAGGCAAGGTGCGGTGGGAAGGTGATCTCAACGCGTCCCGCCGTGGACGGACTGCCGAGTAACCGTACCGAGTACCCTCATATGGTCATCGTCGATACGACCGTGTGGATCGACTACCTAAGAGGCGCTTCCAACCAGGAAACGGCGTGGCTCGACCGGGAGATGAAACAGCGCCGCCTGGGATTGACCGACCTGATCTTGTGCGAAGTGTTGCAGGGGGTGCGCGATCCTGGCACGTTTCGCCAAGTTCACGACGAGCTTTTGCGGTTCCACGTGTTTCCAACTGGAGGCGTCGATCTGGCGACCAAAGCCGCCCGGAACTACCGCGCGCTTCGTGCGGAGGGTCATACCGTCCGCAAAACAATCGATTGTTGGATTGCTACGTTCTGCCTGATGTCGGGTCACGAACTTCTGCATCGCGATCACGATTTCGACCCGTTCGAGAAGCTATTGGGGTTGAACGTAGTACATGCCGAGGGCTGAGTTCAGTTGCCGGCCCCAACAACTCGGGATTCGCTAGGGCCGCCCCAGTCGTCACTTTTGCGCAATACGCGAAGTCGTCGATTCGTTCTGCGAAGCTTTGGGAAGAGATTGGACGATGCGCTTGATCTCAGGCTGCGTGACCACACGCGGAGTTCTTGTGGTACTTCTGTTCCCGGTACTGGATACTAGGCCTTCGCCTTCGCCTTAAGCTTCACCTGTCCGTCCTGCATCTCGACCGTCAACACCACCGTATCGCAGCCGCGCTCCTTGCGAATCTGGCTGGTTTTTTTCTCGACGAACTTCGCAAAAGAACGGAAGTCGCCGGAAACTTTCTCTCCCGATTTCTGCTTGGCTTCGGTCAGTACTTTATAAAGATATTCAATTTGTGCACGCTCGGCCGCCTCCCCAGAGCACTGCACCGAGAAGGGCTGGTCACCTGGCGTTCCGGCGCCCTCAGTTTCGTTGGCGCGGTTGAGGCCGTACACGGGCCGATGCGTCCCGGCGCGCTCTTCGTCCACGCGCACGCCTTGTACCGAGAGGAGAGCATCCTGGGGCCGGCGATAGCCCTCCTCGCGAATCCGCATCTTCTTGCGCCACAGGTCGCTGTAGACCGCGTAGCGCTGCGCCATTTCGTTGTACCGGAAGCGCTGCGGAAAACTCATCCGCGTGCCATCGCTGAACTTGCGAATCAACGAGACAACTTTCCACTCGACATCGTTGGGAGGCCGTTTGGTCGGGTTGCTAAAGAAAATGTCGTACTCGATCTTCAGCCGCCGCAGTTGCTGATCGAGCAGGTCCAGTTCTTCATCCGTCGTCACAGATATCCCCCAGCCAATAGCTTAGCGTTACCCGCATGGGGATGGCGAGGTTCCCGCCGGACACGATGGGGATGGTACGAACGTACTTTAGGGCAGCTGTCAGCTGATTTACTTCGTGCTCGACGCCATCTTCTTCACCATCGCCAGCACCAGCTTTCGGTCGCTGTCGTTCAGATTCGCCGAATAGCGTCGCATCTGGCTCAGGAAGCGGACTTCATCGTCGGAGAGCTGCGGCAACCCTTTATGGCCGTTGCTGTGGCCCTCGGAAAAAAATTGCGACAGGGCCAAATCCATCGCGCCGGCGATTTTGGCGAGCGTGTCCAGCGAGGGAATCGTGTGGCCGTTCTCAACCCGGGAAAGGTAGCAGCGCAACAGGCCGGTGCGCTTTTCAATGTCGCCCTGTGACATGCTCCGCTGGAGCCGGAAATTGCGGATGGTCTCGCCGATATTCATAGTCGCGTTACCGCCGATAAGCCCCTGCCGAAAATGTCAATAAAAGATGCTGTGCATAGTAACCAGAGTAGTACCGTCTGGCAAGTGGAAATTCTGGGGTCTACGCTGCCGCTCACTTTTTCAATGTCGCCGCCAGAAAATCGACCCTGCGCCGCCACCCATCGGCGGCATCCTCAGCGCGGACCCCTGCTTATTGTTGGGATTTTCAAACGCGTGTCCCGCGTCCGATAAATCTTCGCGTCGACCTTCCCGCCCAGCTGTTCCATGGCTTGCTGAAACTTCTTCACATCGTCCGCCGTGATGCCTTTCATCGGCATGCAAAATTGTTGTTTGGTCATTTGCAATTGCGCTAACCCGCGCGTTCAAACCCAAATTACATATTACCTACCCATTACAAATGAAACGGAATCCGGCTTCTCCGTCAGCTCCTGAACTCCGACTTTCCATACCACGCCCCCGACGCCTTGATCGTCCGCTTCTGGGTTTTGAAGTCCACATACTCCAGCCCGAAGCGCTGGCTGAATGCAGAGCTCTCGCTTCGATCGCGATGACGAAGTCCGGTAAGGTGCCGCCCCTTCACGACGCTTAATTCGGACAATCCCTGAAATCAATTATGCTTGATGAACTTGCCGTTTTTCTGCCCCGTCAGCGAGTTGTACAGCGTCTCGAGAAACACGTCTTCGCTTATGAAATCACCGGCATACTTCTTCCACGGATCGAGAATCTTCTTCGCCTTCATCTGCTCCAGCGTCATTTTCTTATCGAGGGCATCCTGCACCACCGCCCGCGTTTCTTTCAGCATCTTCACATAAGCGCGCACGTCATCAAGGTTTGAAACTCCGCCGTGGCCCGGGACGATCTTCACGTCCGGTGGAAGTTGGGCAATAGCCCCCTCGACGCCGCTGATCATGCCGTCGATGCTGCCGCCGCTGTCGATATCGATGAAGGGAAAACCGTAGGTCACGAAATCGTCGCCCATGTGCACCACATTTGATTTCGGAAAATAGATGACCGAGTCGCCGTCGGTGTGTCCCGCTGGGACGTGCAGCGCGCAGATGTCCTCTCCGTTCAAATGCACGGTAACGTCGTGATCAAACGTGATAATCGGCAGCGCGCCCTTCGGCTGCGCCTTCTGTCCCATGTGCAGCGACCCGCCGTTGGCTGCCTGACCGCCCTCTTCCAGCCGCTTGCGGACATTATCGTGCGCGATAATCGGCGCCTGTTTCTGGAAGAACTCGTTCCCGCCAGTATGGTCTCCGTGGTAATGCGTGTTGATGATAAAGCGCACCGGCTTATCGGTAATGCCCTTGAGCGCCTCCTGAATTCTTTCCGCCAGAGGAGCGTACTGGTCGTCGACGATCACAATGCCGTCATCGCCGACAGAGGCGCCGATATTGCCTCCCGCACCCACCAGCATGTAAACATTACCGGCGACCTTCGAGACCTTGATTTGCACTTTGCTGAAGTCCTGACCCTGAGCAAAGCAAAAACCAGCCGCGAAGCAAACGAGTACAGCGACACGAAATGCGCGCATAGTCTCCCCCCCCGAGAACCTGAAATTGTAAACGGAAAAGGTTCAGGTATGGGGTTTCACCCTGAGACCTTGAAACATGGCCTCTTACGGCGTGCCTTCAAACAGCGGCCACAGCCCGTCGGCGGTGACGCGGTAGATGGCGTATGCGCTGCCATCGTCGAAGGTGCGCCGGAACAGCAACTCGCCGCGGCCATCGCCATCGGCGTCGACGGCGTCGATCAGTTCCATGCGAGGAGTCATGTCGAGATGTCGCGAATCCGTCTGCGAAAAAAATAGTTTGCGCAACTCGCCCTCGAGGTTGGTGCGGGCGATGAGCGTGATCTCCTTTGGCTCTTCGGCATTTCCGCTTGCATCGGCCACAGGTAACTGAGTTCTCGCGGAGAGCACCAATACCGGCTCGTTCGAATTGGAGAGATCAAAGATACGCAAACTCACATCGTCGAAGGCAGGCTGGGGCGGCTTGCTGGCGGATTTGCCAGCGGACTTTCCCGGCGACGATTTCTTGGGCGTGGGCGTTGCCTCTTTCGTCGCAGCACCTGCGTGAGCAAGAAGCTGCGTTGCCGCCAGATCAAGCATCTTGTTGCGATAGATGGCTTCTTCCGCCGGCTTCACGTCATACGTATAAGGACGCGGATCTGGCCCGCCGGCATCGGAAATCGCCGGGATGGTGACGATCTGCGGCAAAGGCGCGGCGGAATCCTTCGCCGTTGCGTCGGGTTTCCCTGTGCCCGCTGAGGCTGCGCCCGACGGCGCTGCATTCATCAGAGGATCGAACGTCGTGAACGGTTCGCGGTGCGCGCTAGAGTCCGGCTTCCCGCGTCGCAGCCTGGGCCGGCTCGGATCGGTGATGTTCTCGTCTGACGCGGAAGACGCAGGCTCCTTGGCGGGCTCTGGCGGCGCAGTCGTTTTGGCACTATCCGGCGGAGTCGGTGTGCTGGCGGGCGGAGCGGCAGTCGGCGAAGCCGAAGGGGTCGCGGGTTTTTGCTGGTCTTTATTTTTGTCTTTGTCGTTGTCCTTGGTATCGGGGCCGCTATCGGTGTCAGTCTTTGGAACACGTCGGTGAAGTACCGGTGGCCCACCCTTGTCTTCGTCTTCGATCACGGGCGGCGCATACTTCTTGTGTTTCTCCAGAGCCTTCGAGCCTGCGGGAAACCATGTGCCTTCAGCGATCCAGGCGTGATTGAGTTGTCCAGGTTGGGTGATCGTGAAGATGCCTTGCGACACACCGGTGCGAAAAGCTTCGTAGACAGTGTCGAAGTCGAGAGCCATGGGAACGGGGTCAGCTTTGTATGCACCCGCGTCGTAAAACTTTCCGTCCATCATGATGACAATGGGAATAAGGCGCCCTTTGTTCCCTTTGGGTGAAAGCTGGATCAACGCCAGGGCGCGCGGTCCTTTGTCGACCGCCGGCTTGTGCCCGTATTGCGGGAACGGCCCCTGCGCCTCAATCCATGAACTGGCAATCCCGACCGACGCCGCCAAGATGACGCCGAACATCCCGTTGCGATATAACTTGCGATGTAACCACGACCGGCGAGGAGAAAATTCCATATGCAAGTTAATGATAAATCCCCAGACTTCAGTACGACGGACGAGAACGGCAAAGAGGTTGCCTTAAAAGACTTTCGCGGCAAGACTGTGGTGCTTTATTTCTATCCCAAGGCCGATACGCCGGGGTGCACCAAGGAAGCGTGCGGCTTTCGCGACAGCTACGCGGCGATCAAGAAGACGGGCGTGATGCTGCTTGGAATTTCGAAAGACACGGCGGCTTCGCAGAAGAAATTCCAGGATAAGTTTAGTCTGCCCTTCCCGCTACTGGCCGATCCAGAAAAGAAAATCGCGAATCTTTTCGGCGTGGTCAAAGAGAAGAATATGTACGGCAAGAAAGTGAAAGGCATCGCGCGAACAACCTTCGTCATCGGCCCCGACGGCAAGATCAAGCACATCTTCAATAACGTGAAAGCAGAAGGCCACGCGGACGAGGTCCTGGCGTATCTGAAGGCCGCGGCCTGAGACGTTTGTGTAGGGACGGCCGCCCTCGCGAGCCTGCCCTGAGCGAGCCGCGGGGTCCAAGCCGAGCGCACCGGGGCCCCCGGCAAGCCTGGTGTTGGCTTGACGGCGTGGAGCAGCTCGGCAGCCACCTCTGGTCACAGCAACTCCAGATTCGCGGTAGTCTGGTGCGCATGAATTCGCTCGGCAGCGTCACTTTGCTGAAAGTGGACTTCTTCAATCGCGATCCGCGGCGGGTGGCGCGGTCGCTGCTGGGGAAATTGCTGGTCCGAAAAACGGCTAGCGGAATTCTGGCGGGGCGGATTGTCGAAACCGAAGCCTATCTCGGCCAAAACGATGCAGCTGCGCACGCAGCCGCGGGCAAGACAGCGCGGAATTCCGTTCTGTTCGGTCCCCCCGGCCGCGCCTATGTGTACTTCATCTATGGCAATCACTACTGCCTGAATGTGTCCTGCCTGCCGGACGGCGTGCCCGGCGGCGTCCTGTTTCGCGCGCTGGAGCCGGTGGCAGGCATCAAGCAGATGGCGAAGGCGCGCGGAATCCCATTACCGGACAAAGCACCGGACAACACCGAGAAAGAACCCGGTTTCAGGAAAATCTCGATTCTCAAGAAGATTTCCTCCGGCCCCGGACGGATGTCCGAAGCCTTGGAAATCACGCGGGAGCGCGACAACGGGAAAAACCTCGTAAGCGCGCGCTCGGACCTCCGCCTCGTCGATGACGGCTATCGCGTGCAACGCGTAATGGTCACACCGCGCATCGGGATCGTGAAGTCAGCCGACCAGCCGCTGCGTTACTTCATTGCTGGAAATCCATTTGTCTCGGGACGGGGATCCTAGCAGGCTGCCGATGTTGAATTTGATTTTGGGTGGCGCAGAGCCGGTGTCCCCAACCCGCGCGCACTTTGCGGGCTGGTTTTGGGCGGCTCAGCAGCGGTGATAAGTGGCTTGTGTTTCTCGCGTATTTCGGTTCAGGGCTCGAGCACAATATTGTCGATCAGCCGCGTCGATCCGACGTAGGCAGCAACGGCGACCAGGGTTTCTTGCGAAATTCGCTCCACGGGCTCGAGTGTGTCGGGATCGACGATCTCGAGATAATCCAACCGGACTTGCGGCTCGTGAGCCAAGATTTCTTTGCCCGCAGAGATCAGCTTGGCAGCGATTCTTTCTCCCGCTTGAAATCGCTGCCGAGCTTCCTGTAACGACCGTGGCAGCACCAGTGCCCGAGCGCGCTCTTCTCGATTCAGGTAGGCGTTGCGCGAACTCATGGCCAAGCCGTCGGATTCGCGCACAATCGGACAGGCAACAATTTCTACCGGGAAATTCAGGTCTCGCACCATGCGCCGGATCACCGCCAGCTGCGCGGCGTCCTTCTGTCCGAAGAACGCGACCACGGGCTCAATGATGTGAAACAGCTTGGCAACGATCGTCGTCACGCCTTGAAAATGGCCGGGACGCGAGCGTCCGTCAAGCTTTTCGCTCAGGCCTTCGACCAGCACCCATGTGACTGCGCCACAGGGATAGATCTCCTCGACCGGCGGCGCGAATAAAATATCGACACCTTCTTTTTCCAGCAGCCGGCAGTCCTGATCGAATTGGCGCGGATATTTCGCCAAATCCTCCGTCGGGCTGAATTGCGTAGGGTTCACGAAGATGGAAACAGCAGCGGCGTCGCACTGCGCCTTCGCAGCGCGAACCAGCGACAGGTGGCCTTCATGCAGAGCGCCCATGGTTGGGACCAGGCCCAGGCGTTGGCGACCGGCGCAGGCGGCGCGGGCTTCGGAAATAGTGGCGCACGTCTTCATGGTTCAGAACTTCATCGTTCAGAGCTTCATGGTTCAGAAATTTGACCGGCTGCAGATCCCTCCCCGGCCAAACCAAAGTCCGTCCTACCAAGGTTCGTACCAGGGCATCGCCTTAGCGATTGCCGACAGTCGTCCCGATTGAAGCCCCTTTAGAGGCCTCGCGCCGAAATCGCAGCCGACGTTCGGACCGCTCAGGGCGCCTCGCGGTATTGAACGTCCAACTCTTTGAGGGTCCCAAGCAGCAGGGCGCGGTTCTTGCGCAGTTCCGCTTTCGTTTGATCGGTTGGATTCTTGGGGACCGCTTGAGCGACCAGAACGACGCGGCCGTAAGGCCATGCACTCGATGAAAGCGAGGCCAATTCAGCCGGGACTTCCTCCGGCTTCAGAATGTGGATCTCGCGATTGGAAAGATCGACGTATCCGATCCCATCTTCGCGAACGACCAGGTACGGATTCTTCCAACCAGTCATATCGCTGAACGGCGGATATTTTGAGGGGTCCGGCGGAGGAATGGACTCGAGCCCGGTCGGCTGCCGCGTTTCCGCGGTCTGTGTTTCCGTGGGCGCAGTTTGCGGGGGTTTGGAGCAGGCCACCAGAGCCCCCAGCAGGTTGAAGGTGATGATTGTTGTCACCCAGTTTCGCACAAAGTATCGGACAACGTTTGGCACGGTAGTTGGCACCACGTTTCTCCGCCCGCCATTATCGCCGCATGGCCTGCTTGCGGTGGAGTACCGTTTCAAGTGCGGCCTGCGTTTCTTTCGGCAGGTGGTAAGACTCGCTGTCGTTCGGGAACTGGTGCGAAACGACGTCGGCTTTGAAGGCCAACACGGATTGCGTGATCAGCGCGGCGGCGTCTCCATAGCGGCGAACGAATTTTGCCGGTTGTCCGAACGTCAAGTTGACCAGGTCATGGAAGACGAGCACCTGGCCATCGCAATCGGGGCCGGCGCCGATGCCGATGGTCGGCGTCTCGATCTCGGCGGTGATCATGGCCGCGACTTCGCGCGGAATGCCTTCGAGATAAATGCAAGCCACCCCGGCGCGGTCGAGCGCCACGGCATCGCGCATCAACTGCTCGATGGAGTTCAGCGTTTTGCCCTGAACTCTATAGCCGCCCATCACGTTAACCGATTGCGGCGTGAGCCCGATGTGCCCGGCGACGGGAATCTCGGCGTCGATCACGCGGCGGATCACGTCCACGCGTTTCTCGCCGCCTTCCATCTTGACCGCCTCGGCGCCGCCTTCCTTCACAAAGCGCGCGGCGTTCTGAATCGCGTCTTTGGGGTCAACCTGATAAGACCCGTAGGGCATGTCGGCGATAAGCAGCGCATCTTTCACCCCGCGGCGCACGGCTTTGACATGGTGCAGCATCTCGTCGACCGTGACCGAGAGCGTGTTCTCGTAGCCGAGCATAGTCATGGCCAGCGAGTCGCCGACCAGGGCAATGTCGATGCCGGCCTCGTCGACCAGGCGCGCCGTAGCATAGTCGTAGGCGGTTAAGCAAGTGATGGGTTCATGGTGGAGCTTTCTTTCGCGGATAGTAGCAATGGTGATCTGATGGCGAGGTTCGCCAATGGGCGTGAGACTCACGATGTCCTCCAGTGCCCCTCCGCAAACTGCGCGGATAGAGCCTGTACGCGTCTTGAATGACGCTGGGGCGATTATAGCCGCAAATCGGTCGTTCGTCGATAATCGTCGTCGTTGGCTAAGCCGTGGAGGAAAAAAGCCCTTTAGTTGCTTCAGTTTGCCTTGCTGAAATTCGTGCCAATCTCCACCGTCGCGCTTCCTCGTTATTAGAGGGGACAGAGTTAGAGGGGACAGAAACGTTACAGGGGACCGAAACCATGCGGTTGGCAGCGTTCAGCCTGCAAAGTTCACCCTGGGCGCTATTCATTCAAGGTGCGAACGGGGCACCACCAAAGGCGAATTGACCGCCAGAACGCGGCGTGAGAAGCTATGTGATGGTGTGTCTTATGATCCCTAGAAATATTGTGCGCCTGGCGGTTCCGTGTTTCATGGGTACCGTGTTCCTGCTTCATCTTCTGGCGGTGCTTGCGTCGGGGCAAAGGTTTGAGCGGGAGAACGCGAATGTGGTACAAGCCCAATCCGGCCAGACATTAGTGCAGCTCACCGTTTTCGCGGAGAACCTCAACACTCACCTTGACCGCCAGTCGGTCGTAAAGATCACCAACCAGTCCACTCAGAACGTCACCTGGGCGACCACTGACGAAAAATCAGAGACCACACTCGGTCTGCCTTTTGGCAAGTACGAAATCGAGGTAAGCGCTGTCGGATATTTGAGCGAGCGAAAGGTATCCCAATTCAGTGACTCGCTCAACACGAGTCGAATGGAATTTGTCCTGCATCGTGATCCCACTGCGCTGGACCTCAACATATCCGACCAGTCGTTTCCCCCCAAAGCGCGCGGAGAGGTCAAGCATGCCGTTTCTGCTCTCAAGTCTT
>Ga0181523_10000379_pt1 | contig 49498 bp, 52 predicted proteins | sample PEATcosm2014_Bin_43_FD_119752 | JGI IMG/M metagenome (GOLD analysis project Ga0181523, IMG submission 119752) | Peatland microbial communities from MTU Mesocosm Facility, Houghton, MI, USA - PEATcosm2014_Bin05_30_metaG | ecosystem: Environmental > Terrestrial > Soil > Wetlands > Peat | place... | reverse complement strand
TATCGTTCTGGTCCGGTGGCAGGACAAAGTTCAATCGCACTCAGCAGTGCTATCCGAAAGCCCACTGGATTGATGCGGCCTGTGTCGGTGAGTCGGGGAATCAAGTCAAGCTTGATCCAAGGATGCAGGTGTCGCAGGTTAAGGCTACAGGGCATGGGTCTCGGCAGATGTGTCGCATGGACAGGTTCGACTTCCCAAGGACTTCGGCTAAAGCAGCTCATGAGGTTAAGGGTTTTAGGACTGGCAACATGGTTCAGTCCGTAGTCCTTTCAGGTAAAAAGGCTGGCACTCACATTGGCAAGGTGGCAGTGCGGGCTTCGGGGAGTTTTAACGTGTCGGCCACTGACGGCGTCGTGCAGGGTATCAGTCACAAACACTGTTCTGTGCTACACAGGGCGGATGGGTATTCATATCTATCAAAAACAGGTGCTCCTCTCAGCTTTCAAAAACCGAGTATCCGCGCCCATGAGGTTTCATGAAAAAAAGAGAACTTCGTTCAGGCTACACTACGGGCGCTTGCGCTGCTGCAGCCGCTAAAGCAGCGGCACAATTATTGGCGGTGGCGTATTATGCGACGCCGATGCCAACATCTCCCGGCAAGGTCTCTATTCCGTTTCCGGACGGCAGCAGGGCTGATTTCACGATCCATGCCTCTGGATATCGCAGGCCGGGTAAAACTGCTTTTGCTACTGTAATCAAGGATGCCGGTGATGATCCGGATGTAACCAACGGCGCCGAGATAGTTGCCGAAGCCATAATAGCACGGAAGTGCTTGCCTTCCGCGCTCGTTATCAAAGGAGGCAAGGGAGTCGGGACTGTGACGAAGCCCGGCCTGGCGATCGCCTTGGGCGAGCCGGCTATCAACCCTGTTCCGCGAAAGATGATCGCTGATGCAATATCCGAAGCTTTTCCCGGCATCCCCTTCCGATCTTCCGATCGTGCTGTCGAGATCACCATATCGGTTACGAATGGAGAGTTGCTGGCAAAGAAGACCCTTAATGAAAGACTGGGCATTATCGGAGGCCTGTCCATCCTCGGTACAACCGGAATTGTGCGACCTCTTTCCTCCGAGGCATGGACCGCGACTATCGCTTCATCCATGGATGTCGCCAAGGCCATGGGACAAACTGAAATAGTTCTCTCGGCAGGGCGGACTTCCGAAAAGGCCCATATGAAGAAATACAGTCTTCCTGAGGAATCTTATGTGATGATGGGAGACTACCTGGAATTTTCCCTGCGCGAGGCCACAGCGCGGTGCTTTTCGAATATTTATCTTTGTGCCCAATGGGCGAAGATGCTCAAGATAGCAATGGCTACGCCGCAGACACATGTGAGACATGGAGCAATCGATTTAGGGAAAACAGTGGACTTTCTTAACGGTATCGGAGTGAGCGTTCCTAAGGCATCTGAGTTCAATACCGCTCGCGAAATATTCGATTACCTGATTGCAAACCCGGCAGATCTTCAGGAGGCACTGATTAAGGTCTGCAATGCCGCAAAGTCCTATGCGTCTGACATCGCAGACCCCGTATATCTCAGTGCAGTTCTTGTTGACTACGACGGAGAGGTCATCGCATACAGCAATTGAAACACCGGCCTTTAACCGTCTGGGGACCTCTCCAGCCTCCATTAAATCTATTTAATTTTCTTTTTTACTGCCTTGGTAGCAGCAGTCACTTTCTTTGCAGTCTTTTTCTCGGCTGCCTTCGCAACCTTCACAACTTTCTTCATAACCTTCTTCACAACTTTCTTGGCATCCTTAACGGTAGCAGCTGTCTTCTTAGCGACTGCCTTTTCAGCGGACTTCGCAACAGTCTTTGCCTTTTTAACGACTTTCTTCTCAGCGGCCTTAACGGTCTTCACGGCTTTTTTGACAACCTTTTTTGCTACTGCCATTATGCAACCTCCATGATCATTGATAAATTCTGATGTTGTCGCAACATCACTATATGCAGGATTATCGCCGAACTATCATCCTCTTGTCAATTGATTTCATCTGTAACATCAAACGCTTACACATTCCGCCGCCCGGCATCACAATGCCGAAACCCTTTATTATCAAGGCTTGGCAGTCATCACCCGCTTTTATCCGAAACCAAGGCAAATTCGCGCTTCACAAAAATTCAGGCAAAAGCTTAAAATAGAATCAGCACAACGGCCAAGTTTATTTCTTCAATATCCGATCAAAGGAGAATTTAATGAAGCAGGCGGAAACCGGCAGCACTATAAAAGTGCACTACACGGGCAAGCTCGATGACGGCACAGTGTTCGATTCTTCGAGGGAGCACGAGCCTCTCGAATTTACAATAGGAGGCGGTGGCCTTATCAAGGGATTCGAAGACGCGGTGACGGGAATGGCGGTCGGCGATACAAAGACAATAAGGATACCTGCGACTGAGGCATACGGAACTTACCGTGACGACCTCGCAATGAATGTCGGCAAAACACAATTCCCTCCCGACATCGAACCTAAGGAAGGGGTCATGATCTGCCTGAGGCATCCTGACGGCGGAACGATCGATGCGATGATCACGGCAGTTGACGAGGATTCGGTCACGCTCGATGCCAACCATCCGCTCGCGGGCAAGGACCTTACCTTCGATCTCGAGATGGTCGATATCTCATAATATGGCTGCACTCCTTAACCTAAGGGCGCCATAGAAGTCCATCGGCATGACAAGAATATTCGTCATTGGCATTGGATACAAACCACTCGACAAAAGGTCACGGGAGATCGTCCTGAAATCGGGAACTATACTTGCGTCCGGCAGGCTTCTGGATGTCTTTTCGCGTTATGAAGATTACGATACGGTAAAAGACAGAATCCGTGTCATCGACAATATCGGCGAGACACTGAATTTTATGAAGGCCGCGCTCATTGGAGATGAAACATCGACTATCACCCTACTCGCTTCCGGTGATCCGATGTTCTTCGGCATTGGAAGAAGGTCACTGGAAGATTTCGGGAAAGACACTTGCGAAATCCTGCCGGACATGTCCAGTATGCAACTGGCATTTGCACGTATCAAAGAACCTTGGGACGATGCCTTGTTGATGAGCCTCCACGGGGGGCCTGATCCGAAGCGCAGGAGAAAGCTGGAATATGCTTTAGGCGATATCCCTGCACTGTCCGTTTGTCATCAAAGAATCGGCATCCTTACTGACAAGGTCAATAATCCCTCGGCTATTGCACAAGTACTTGTATCGGCCGGCAATAAAGAGCTTCTCTCTTCTCTCAAGGTTTATGTCTGCGCAAAAATCGGCTATCCAGATGAGCGGGTCACTGAGGGGTCGGCATATGAGATCGCAGCGCTCTCTTTTTCAGATCCTAATGTAGTCATTATCACTAATGAAAAAGCCGGAAGAGGAGAGGCGCCTCATCACCCATCTTATACAGCGCTAGCAGCACACGATATCGGGTTCGGATTGACCGAAGGTGAAATTGACCATTCGCGCGGGCTGATTACCAAGGATGAAGTGAGAGCTACCGCGATTCACAGACTGAGGCTGCCTGTGACAGGTGTTTTGTGGGACATCGGTGCCGGATCAGGATCGGTATCCATGGAAACTGCGCGTCTCTGCCCTGACCTCCGAATCTATGCTATAGAAAGAGATGAAGAGCAGCTAGCCAACATAAGCAAAAACCGCAACCGGTTCAAGCTGTTGAATATCGACATCATTCGCGGATCGGCTCCTGAAATATTGACCTCACTGCCGGTCCCCGACAGGGTTTTTATAGGCGGCAGCAGTGGGAGAATCGACGATATAATTTCTTATGCAGCAAGCCGGATGATTTCCGGGGTCATCGTTGTGAACGCGACCACACTGGAAACCTTTTCACTTACAACGGCTACCCTCAAGAAGGCCGGATATTCGGTAGAAGCTTCCCAGATTTCGGTATCACGAATGAAGCCCATTGGAGAGGGTCATTTCTTCTCTGCCCAAAATCCGGTTTTCGTGATCCAGGGGAAAAAATAGGCACCCCCTTCGATTCATTCAGTTCCAGGATGTTCCATCGTGAGGTCGTCCGCTACGGCATTGTGGGTACGAGCTAAAAGAGATAGAATACTAGAGAGATGGGGTCAGCGACAAGAAATATTTCATTCAGGATTTACCTTGATTCCCTCGGTGCTAGAACTATGAAGGTCATAGACAGGCTCGGCGCTGTGGCTATTTTCTTCGCGTTCGCCTTTCTGAAAATATTCCGGCGCAGGCAGATAGGCGAGATCATTCAGCAGGTATTTTACATAGGAGCCAAGTCGTCGAACATCGTCATGCTGGTAGCTCTTTTTACCGGGATGGTGCTGGGCCTGCAGCTTTTCTACACTCTGATAAAATTCGGTTCCGAAGGCGTACTGGGCTCAGTCGTTGCCCTCACGCTTATCCGTGAGCTTGGTCCGGTTCTGACGGCGATAATGATAACGGCCCGTGCCGGTTCCGCCATGACAGCAGAAATAGGGGTCCTCCGCATATCCGAACAGATCGACGCACTATATACGATGCGGATAGATCCGCTGAGATTTCTCATCAGCCCGCGTATTGCCGCTTCGCTGATCAGCTTTCCCTTACTGACGGCCTTCTTCGACCTGGTCGGTATCATTGGAGGATATCTCACGGGGGTGCTGCTTCTCGGCGTGAATAGGGGTGCGTATTTTTATCGCATTCATTCTTACGTCGACATGACAGATATCAGGGGGGGCTTTATCAAGTCGCTCGTCTTCGCAGTGATCGTATCCGTGACTTGCTGCTATATGGGCTACTTCACTCACCTGCGCACTGACGCCTATGGAGCCAAGAGCGTAAGCCTCTCGACCACATCGGCAGTTGTTGTCTCCTGCGTCATGATTCTTGTTTCAGATTACGTAGTCACTTCATTTCTAATGTAGAGGGGAACATTGGATACGCCACTGATAGAGTTCAGGGATGTCACCAAACGCTTTGACGAAAAGATCGTCCTGGACAAGGCAAGCCTGTCCATTTATGAAAACCAGATCACGACGATCATCGGCAAGAGCGGAAGCGGAAAGAGTGTGCTCCTAAAACATATTATAGGCCTGCTGTCGCCCGACGAGGGTGATATACTCTTCAGGGGAAAGCCTGTCAATAAAATGAAAAGAAGTGAGTGGGACGGGTACCGCAGCAAGATAAGTTATATGTTCCAGAACAATGCCCTTTTCGATTCGATGTCCGTTTTCGAGAACATAGCTCTCCCTCTCAGGCAGACGACCGACCTTAGCAAAAAGAAGATTGAAAGCATGGTCATGTCGAGAAGCGAACAGATGGATCTTTCCGACGCTCTTAATAAGTATCCCGCTGAACTTTCGGGAGGGATGCAAAAGCGCGTCGCACTTGCACGCGCCCTTGTTACCGACCCGGCAATAGTTCTCTTCGACGAGCCGACGACCGGTCAAGACCCGATCAGGAAGAACATAATCCTGAGCATGGTTGCCCATTACCGGAAACAGTTCGGGTTTACCGCCGTCCTCATCAGCCACGATATTCCCGATGTCTTCTTTATCTCGGACCGGATACTCCTACTTTGGGAGGGTAAGATCGCCTTTCACGGTACCTATGAAGAGCTGTCCCGCCTGAAACACCCGATGATCGACGAATTTCTCCAGAGCATCGAGGGCCTGCGGGACGAACTCACCGGGCTGCTCTCCAAAGAGATGTTCAGGTCAAGGTATTCCCAGACTCTGGGAGGAGGTAGTGCAGACAACGTGATAACAGCCATATTATTCAGAGTCCATTTCGAGCGCTTGTCCGAGGCGCTCGGGCACCAGGCGGCGATTGAAGTCGTTAAGGCCCTCGGGGAATATGTCCATAAATATTTCGGCCCCCTCGGGGGATTCTCGGCCCGCCATAGCAGGGGAAGAGTCTTCACCATCCTGCCTCGAATTGGGGCCGAAGAAGCCGGGCTGCTGATGCTTGAGATGGCCAAGGGGCTCCAGTCAAATGCACTCCCTGAGATCCAGGCCTCGGCCGGCAGACGAATAGGTGTCGAAGCATGCTTCGAAATATCTGTGAGTGCGGGGATCACCGAAGGCGGTCCGGATGATGATATAGAGCTACTGATTGAAAGGGCTGAAGAGAATCAAAAGATAATAGCGAGATACCAATGCGGCAAGGAGGATGGTTCGCAATGAAAAAGTATTCGCTGGAAACGGCTGTAGGTGTATTTGTATTGATAGGCATAATTTGCATTGCATATATGACCGTAAAACTCGGTAGGGTTTCTTTTCTCGGAGACAGCTACTATCCCATCTATGCCGATTTCACCACGGTATCCGGCCTGAGAATAGGCAATGCTGTCGAGATAGACGGCATCGAGGTAGGGCGTGTCGAAAAGATGAGTATCGATCAACAAAAACAGATAGCCGTGGTAGAATTGAAGATCAATAGAGGAGTAAAGGTATATGCTGATGCAAGTGCTGCGATCAAGACTGCCGGGCTCATAGGCGATAAATTCATAAATATCGATCCGGGCGGAAGCGGAAACCTTTTGAAGCCGGGAGACAGGATTTCCGAGACTACGGCCCCTCTGGATATAGAGGATCTGATCGGCAAATATGCATTCGGGGATGTCGCGAACAAAGGCAATAAATAAATTAAATAGACAACTGGAGGATAAGATGAAAAAACGTCTCGCAATCATTACGGTAATTCTTTGCCTGGCCTTTCCGCTTGCTGCTTTTGCAGGGGCGGCGCTCGATGCGGTCAAGGGGAATGTAGACAAGGTACTCGACGTGCTGCGCGACCCGTCGCTCAAGTCTGAATCAAACAAGCAGATCAAGAAAAACAAAATCAGGGCCATCGGAGACAACATGTTCGACTTTACAGAATTATCTAAGAGGACTCTGGCTGTGAACTGGCGCAAGTTCACCCCTGAACAACAAAAGGAATTTATATCTCTGTACAAGGATCTTCTTGCAGACACCTATGCCGACAAAATCGTAGCATATACCGATGAGAAGATAGTCTTCACCAAAGAGGTTCCCCTAACCGAAAAAACGATTGAGGTGCAAAGCACAGTCATCAGAAAAACTCAGGAGATCCCTATTTACTACAGGGTAATAAATGAGAATGGCGCATGGCTGGTATATGATGTGGTAATCGAAGGGGTAAGCCTCGTAAACAATTACCGCACCCAGTTCAGGGAGATACTCTCGAACAAACCGCCTACATCTCTTCTCGAAACCCTCAGGAAGAAGGTAGGAAAGGCCTGAACCTATGAATATATACCTGAAGACAAATGCCATGAAATTCTTGCATAGCCTAATACTCATTTCCGCTCTCATGCTCTGTCCTGACATGCTCAAGGCGGAAACGCTCGTTACTTCGGCGGACGCTACTGCGGTCACTGATGTCGCACTGGTGCCTGAAGCCCAGGCGCGGATAGATGAAATTATGATCGCACTGGCTGAGAAAAGTTCAGATGAAGAAAAAGCAACTCCGGTGACCGACCAGGCTGAGGGCGAATATGTCCCTGAAGAGGGCGAAGCTGAAGCGCCCCAAATCGCCGACCCTCTCGACCCTGTAAACAGGGTCGTATACCATTTCAACGACAAGCTGTACTTCTGGGGCCTCAAACCTGTAACCCAAGTATATTCTCACATCGTACCTGAAGAGTTCCGAGTCTTAATCGTCAATGTTTATGACAATCTATGGGCACCGTCTAGAGTAATCAACAATGTTCTGCAACTAAGGCTCAAGGCAGCCGGAAATGAGCTCATCAGGTTTGTATTCAATTCCTTTGCCGGGATCGGCGGTATGGGCGATATGGCAAACGAAGCCCTAGGAATCAAGAAACAGGAGGCTGATTTCGGCCAGACATTGGGTCATTACGGGCTGGGGCACGGGATATATCTGGTCTTGCCGGTCTTCGGGCCGTCATCAATCCGTGACGGGATAGGTCTCGTAGGCGATCAGCTGATGCACCCCCTGACCTATGTAAAGAGTTCCGTCCTGACTTTCGGAGAAAAGGTAGGAATCTCGGCACACGAAAAGGTGAACGACACATCTTTCAAGATCGGAGATTACGAGTCCTTCAAGGCGGCAGCCATCGATCCTTATGTGGCGATGCGTGACGCCTTCGTGCAAAACCGGCTAAAGAAGGTAGAGGAGTCGAAGAAATAGTATTTATAACACAATGGCGATGGGCCCATTGGTGGTGATATGACCTAGAGGGATGCTTCTAAGTCCTTTAATAGCTCTTCGACCAGGAAGATCAATTGTTCCACGTCGAAACAGCTGTCGGCGGATGAGTCGAAACGAATGGTCACCTGAGAATCGAATTCAACATCGGGCGGCCAATAAAGCAGAAGGACCGGCAGGCGCGGGAAGACATGTACTACCCAGGCATTGCGGGTAGCGAATTCATCGGGGCATCTCTTTGCGCATCCATCCAACATGCGACTCAACTTTTCCAACTGACGATCGAATAACTCCCTTAGCGGCTCTTCACACTCGCGGCGGAAGGCCTTATGCTTCATCATACCGCCCCTCAGTTCGTTGTGCAAGACCCATTTACCGGATAGGCCGTTGTGGCCTCCATTTTTGATATAGAAGAGAACCAGCATCCGCATCCATGGGGTCAACGCACTTTTTGACCGTATCTCCCCGTCGGGACCGACTGTAACATCCCTTCCGAAGCATTTAAAATGGAGCTTCCTGTCGCTATACTCTGCTCCCAGATTTTGTGACACCTCATCGAGACGTATCTTCTTTATGTCTTCCTTCAAGTTCGTTATAAGGGCCTCGCGCCAATCAAAGTTCGTAAGAGAAGCCGCTATGTCGGCTTTTTCCTCCTGAGCCAGGCAAGAGCAATCCGCAAGTGCCGCCTCACCCTTCAGAAGGGCAAAGGCAAAGGGCATGCATGCTTTCTGCCTACACTCTCCGCAGTTTGTCCTTGGTAGTTTCTTGTAAAGCTCTACAGGATTCATATTTTATATCTCACCATCCAAAGATATGACGCATAATGCCCGCTTGTCCATATCATAGTATATTAATAAAGCTCTCATGATGCCTTGACATATGTCAAATACTAATATCCTCTTGTCCTTACCATAATAACGATAATGTACGTCTTTCAATTGTCATGTAGGCTAAGCGGCACTCTTCCACAAGCCAGATTGACCAAATTAGCATGGAACAGTTTTCTTTACACAGATAACTTTTTTTTGCCGGGTCTGTTGACAAAAAAGCGCATGTAAACCATCATATAAGAACAATCGATAAGGGTTAGAGGTCCTCCTCTTGAATAAACAATCATGACAGGAACGCTTTACGTCGTCGGTGTCGGTCCCGGTGATCCCGAGCTGCTTACGCTGAAGGCTATGCGGATACTCAAACAAGTGCCCTGCGTCTGCGTTCCCAAGGGGCGGGAGGAAGGCAGCAGCCTAGCACTTTCGATAGCAGAAGGCGTGGTCGATCTCAAAGGCAAAGAGATTATCGAGGCTTTTTTCCCGATGAAAAAAACTAGAACGCGAGCGAAAGCGGCGCAGAATCAACCTGCTGCGGACGGAAGAACGGCAGTTGCAGACAACGAACTCGAAGATCGCTGGAATGAGACGGTCGTCAACATTTTGAAGAGGCTGAATCAGGGAATAGATGTCGCCTTCATCACAATCGGCGACCCTGCGATATACAGCACCTTCTTCTATTTATATGATCGTCTACTGGCGCTGGCACCAGGGATGCGGATCGAAATAGTGCCGGGGGTTTCATCCATCACGGCAGCCGCGTCGCGTGCGTGCCTCTCGCTGGGTCTTGCGAACGAAAAGATAGCCATCGTACCGGCGACTTATGCCGGGGACCTGAGCAGGATGACATCGGAATTCGATACCATCGTCCTGATGAAAGTATACAGGGTTTTCGATGAGATCGTGAAAGCTTTGACCGCGGCAGGTCTTGCCGGAAACGCGACGTATATTTCGAGGGCAGGCATGCGCGAAGAAGCGGTGATAAGGAATTTGAAGGATGTTAGGAGAGAAGACCTCAACTATTTTTCACTTATAATCATCAGGAGACCATCGAAACCATGAATAACGGAAATCTCCGATATTTTAAGGACTGGTTTTCAGATTTCTGCAGGTCCTTTTACCTGGATGACGAGAAAGAACAAAGAAATATTACCCTGAAAGAGGTGCATACAGGCCAGGTTTGCGAAAATACACTGTATATAGCACGGGGAGAGGCACTTGATGCCGGGCAGATGTTGATAGCCGAGACCATCGCTCTTTTTCACGATATCGGACGTTTTCCGCAATATGCCCGATACAAAACATTCAGAGATAGCATATCGGTCAACCATGGGCTCCTCGGAGCAACGGTATTGAAAGAACAGAAGATACTTGAACGCCTGCCGGGACAGGAGCAGGAGGTCATCATCGATTCGGTGAAATTCCACAACGCCTTTGCCATTGCCGATATTGCCGACGCTGAGACACTCCTTTTCCTGAAACTGATTCGCGATGCAGACAAGCTCGATATCTGGAGGGTCTTCATTGAATTCTATGAAAGCCCTGAAAGAGAAAGACCTGAAGCGGTGAGCCTCGGCCTGCCGGACGTTCCTTCCTATTCTAAAGAGATATTTTCCCGGATTCGCAAAAAGGAGGTCATCTCCCTTACAAGCATGACGACCCTGAATGATTTCAAGCTTCTTCAGCTTTCCTGGATATTCGACCTCAATTTCCGCTCGTCGTTCACGCTTCTCCAAGAGAGAGACTACATCACCCGGATAGCCTCGACTTTACCTCAAACTGATGAGGTGCTCGCTGCAGTTGCAGACATGCGCTCATACGCCGGGGAGAAATTAAGACATGGCTAAAGTCTATTTCATCGGTGCAGGACCCGGCGATCCCGAATTGATTACTCTAAAAGGCAAGAGGTTGCTCAAAGACGCCGATGTCGTTATTTATGCCGGAAGCCTCGTCAACAAGGCCTTATTGGAAGGACTAAAGGCTGTAATCTATGACTCGGCCTCGATGACGCTCGATGACGTCATTCGGGTCATGGAAAAGACTATCCGCGAGGACAGGAATGTGGCGCGATTGCATACCGGCGATCCGGCGCTTTACGGGGCCATCTCCGAACAGATCGAAAGGCTTATGGCGCTTGGTATCAATTATGAAGTAATACCCGGGGTTTCATCAGGACTGGCAGGTGCTGCCATACTTGGCCAGGAGCTCACCATTCCTGAAATAAGCCAGACAGTAATCTTTACCCGAATGGCTGGAAAGACTCCCGTGCCGGAAACAGAAAGTCTCAGCGGTCTCGCGCAACACAGAGCGACGATGGTCATATTCCTTAGTGTCGGCATGATCGAAACCCTTCGAGATGAGTTGCTCAAGGGATACCCCGAATATACGCCGGTTGTCGTAGTCCAAAGGGCGACATGGCCAGAGCAGAAGATCGTTCGTGGCACTCTCCATGACATCGCCGGAAAAGTAAAAGAAGCGGGAATCTCCAAGACCGCATTGATCTACGTGGGAGAAGCTATGAAGGCTTCGGAGGAATCATTAGGCAAGACCTCCCTGTTGTACGACAAAGCTTTTACCCATGAGTACAGGAGGGGATCTGAATAGCGACGACCTAAACAGAAAGCCTGTGGATATTCGTACCCATATGGCTGCTCCGGTAATCTTCCATATAACAGACAGGGCTTTCGCCCTTGCGAAGCGGATCGCAGACTTTTCCCCCGGTGCCGAGGTCTGGAAATTTGAATCATCGCTTGTCGCCGCTTTATGGGCCAAGCGGCGTGCCTTCGTTTTTATTATGGCCACAGGCATTGTAGTCAGGACTATTGCGCCACTGCTGAAAGATAAAAAAACAGACCCGGCCGTGATTGTTCTCGATGAAAAGGCCCGTCATGTTATCAGCCTCGTAGGGGGACATCTGGGAGGCGCCAATGAACTAGCAAGGGAAATCGCATCGCGGCTTGGCACTGAGCCTGTGATCACAACAGCATCCGATGTGAACAATCTCCCCTCTATTGATCTATGGGCGAAGGATAACGGGTTTGTTATCGAAACCTGGGACACTCTTCCGCGTGTAGCCGCGAGGTTGATGAATGAAGAGTCCCTGAGAGTTTATTCTGAATCCGATATCGCACTGCCTCTTGAGTTTGCGTTGGAGAAAGACCCCAGACATGCCGACATACTAATAACAAAGAAGCAGCGTGTCGAGATCTGTGGTTCCTGCGTAAAAGACCAGCTCTACCTCAGGCCGAGGAATCTGGTCGTCGGCATTGGCTGCAACAGCGGCACAAAGGCCAGCGAGATAGAGGATGTAGTGAGAACGGTCCTCCTTGAGCATAATCTGTCGTTTCTCGCCATTCACTTGCTGGCGACTATCGACATTAAGGCCGCCGAGCCGGGTGTGCTGGAGTTTGCCGCCAAATACGATTTTCCACTCCGGTCCTTTACAGCAAGGCAGCTTAATGCCGTCAGAGGGATCAAGAAGTCCGAAGCCGTATTCCAGGCAATCGGCGCCAATGCAGTTGCCGAACCGGCTGCGTTGCTTGCGTCCGGTTCGATCACCCCACTCGTTCCGAAGCAGAAGTCCGGCAATGTGACAGTTGCGGTTGCGCTGGAAAAGTCGGAAGGAAATCAGCCTGAGAAGGGGCCGCAGAGTGGAAGGCTTTTTGTCGTCGGTATCGGCCCGGGCAGTAGTGAACATATCACTCCACGCGCCAGAAGAGTAATCGAAAAATCCGACATCATAATCGGATATGATACCTACCTGGATCTGATACCCGACCTTATAGCCGGCAAAGAGATTTTTTCGACAGGGATGACGAAGGAGATCGACCGGTGCCGCAAGGCTGTCGAATTGGCACTGATCGGGAAAAGAGTTTCGGTCATCAGCGGCGGCGATCCGGGAATATACGCCATGGCAGGACTCGTATTCGAGACATTAAGATCGGAAGCTCTGAGACTCCAAACATCCGGGCTTCCACACTACAGCGGTTCCGAGTTGCAGGGTTCTGCGTTGAGCCCTTCCGAGCTTTCCGTGGAGATCGTACCCGGGATATCCGCCCTCAACGCCGCCGCTTCGCGGCTCGGTGCCCCGCTGATGCATGACTTCGCTTCCATAAGTCTGTCGGACAGGTTGACCCCATGGGAACTCATAGAGAAACGTTTACATGCCACTGCATCAGCCGATTTCGTGATAGTGCTTTATAATCCGAAGAGCAAGGGGCGGGTCGAACATTTCAGTCGCGCGGTCGAGATCATAGGCAAATATCGAAGACCAGAAACCCCCGTCGGAATTGTGAAAGGAGCCATGCGAGCAGGTGAACAGGTGACGATCTCTGATCTGTCCGGTGTGCTCAATCACGACATTGACATGCAGACCACTGTCATCTTCGGCAACTCGAAGACCTTTGTGTGGAACGGTCGAATGATAACTCCGAGAGGGTATGAATCAAAGCTCTGATTCGCTCAAACCATGCGCTCTGCTATGGGACGAATCCTTTCTGTGGGGCCTCACAGCTTTCGAAGCATTAAAGGCTGCGGGACTGCCGTTCGATCTGGTCCGATCGGAAGACATCCGGGCCAATAAGTTGCGCGATTACTCAATGATCTTCGTCCCCGGCGGATGGGCATCAAACAAACGTAAGGCCCTCGGTGAAGAAGGCATGCAGAAGATTCGGAATTTTGTAGACGACGGTGGCAGTTATTTGGGCTTTTGCGGCGGCGCCGGCTTGGCAACGCTCGACGGCATAGGGTTGCTTAATATCACCCGAGTACCGACGAAAGACCGGGTGCCTAGTTTCAGCGGCAGGACCCGCTTCAGCATCTGCAAACATAGCATTTGGAATGACCTATCTGAAGGCATAGAGCCCGTATTTAATGTCTGGTGGCCTTCGCAGTTCTCAATATCGGATCCGACAATAAATATCCTGGCGACTTATGAAGAAGCTCTTCCCGATTCCTTCAGCTCGGACCTGAATATCGGAGATGTTCAGAAATATCATGGTGGCTGGGAAGCCCTTGAACATTCATACCGGATCAATCTCGATCCGTCCCGTCTGAACGGGCAGCCTGCACTTGTCGAAGGCCGTTACGGTAAAGGTAAGGTCGTACTGTCGCTCATCCACTTCGACACGCCGGACGATGCCAACGGCAAAACTGTTCTCATAAACTTGTGGAAATACCTGTCCGGCTACGAAACGCTGAAACGCAGAAATAAGGAAGTACGAAAAATTGCCACTGAACAACCGCGAATCCTTGGTGAAATCATGACGACGGCTGAGGATTTGATCTCCTTCGGTGAAAGAAACTTCCTCTGGTTTTGGCGTAATAGACTTATGCTTCAATGGAAGCGGGGCATCAGGGGCCTCGAATACTGCACATTATATGTGATGATCAAAACCGCAGCCGATCTTTCAGAAAACATCCCATTGGGCGATCCGTTCTTCCTCAACCGTGTACTTGCTATCAAAAACATGTTGCTCCCTTTTAAAGAAAAATCTGAGAAGCTTCTACTTGTTGAGAGAATGGCACTGCAGGACGGTCAACGAATCACCTTCGAAAAGAGCGACGACCCTCAGATGCTACGATTACGCTCTGAGCTGTTTTCGACCTCGAAGAGCTACGGCGGCTTGTTCAAGGAACTCCTGGATAAGATAGACGATCTGACATTTTACCTTCTTGGTCTATCCGGAGAATAAACTCCACTCTTCAAAGATATCGCTGATAAGACTTAAGCACTCTCCTCCCATCCTGATTCTGCAATGATGCGGTAACTACGGCCAGATGCCCGCAGCCGGAAAGGGATTTGGAAGACTCACGCCAAAGTCGGTAAATGTCCTGTCAACCGAAGGGCCGTCCCGTGCACCATTGCCGTTCATGTCAAAGTAATAGGTACCCATTGCGTAGACACCAATCTTTCTGGTTCCGGGACCGTCTCAATCGCTGACCACATGGATCACATTCGGCAGTCCCTTGCTGAAATCGTGGAAGTTACGGTCATTCGGGACTCCGTCCCAAGCCCCATTGCTGAAGGTACATTGTGATAACCACATCAACAATGTACTCCCTGCTCTCACGATCAAAAATCAGCCCCACATGGTGGGCGTCAAAATTCCTGTGCTCGTCGCATCCGGGATAAACGGCACTTTCAGCGGATACTAAGCCGTCACCCTTGCCCTTCTGCATTTCGTCAGGCAACATCTTATCGGGTACGATGACGGACAGGATACCCGGAAGTGATGTCTTGCCGATCTTCACGAGCGCTGGATCGGTGCCGCCGATTGAGACTATGCGGGTCCCCGGCGTGCGTTTATCGGAGAGGCTCTTCAGAAGATTCGATCCGGGAAGCATCTCCTTTATCTCGTCACCGCTCAGAAAGTCCAGGATCCGGTGCATGGCCGACTTCACTTCTTCATCGTTCCTGGCCATGAGCGTTTTGAGAGCTGTCGTTATCGGCGAGACGTAAATCACCCATTTCGCCATAGACGATCCTTTATGGGGCGTTCCAATAGTTATGATTCCTCTGACAGTAGCATTGTGCTCTTGTGAAAAGAGCCTTGCAATGAGACCTCCCCTGCTGTGGCCGACGAGAATGATGCCGGTATCGCTCTTTGACTCGTAGCCCGCGACGATTTCACTCAGCTCTTCCACGGCGACGCAAACCGGCCCAGCAGGCCTTTTCTGGCTCCATGCAACTACCGGGTATCCCTTTGCCTTTAGGTCATGAAATGAGCTTTTCGGCTCCTTATCTTCAATTAGTACGCTTAGAGGATATTTTCCTCCCAGCACCCGCGCAAGGGCAGGCTTTGCCCACATATTCGCATCCATCCCCATGCCGTGGATGAATATGACTAGCGGTTTCGCTCGGTCGCCCTCAAAATAAAATATTTCGTTTTTCATTGCCTCGCCTCAGGGAAGAATACCACAAAAACCGCGTCAGCAGACTACTCCACCGAATAGGTCGGCTTCCAGGCCATTGGACTGTCCAGTGCACCATGACCGTAAACATCAGTAAAGCATACGTTACGTTAATCGGTTTATTAATACTTTTTATAGACGGTTAACTTTATTTTAATTGACAGGCAACGACTACTATTGGTATAAACTTGTACTTGTGAAACGTTTATATTTAAGCGTAATATCTACATATATACGAAAACAATAAAGGAGGTGTAAGGATGAAACTTGGTGTATTCATGAGCGATTATCGCACCGGTGCCGATGTCGTTGATCGGTTGAGCGCGGACAAACTCGGCATCATCTTCGTTGGTAATGGTATCTACCGGGCGACCCTTAAAGAAGGGGGCAGCGCCGACCCTATCCTGCAGAAGTCCGCAACGTTTTACGTACTGACTGAAGACCTTGAAAGCAGAGGATTCACAGCAGCCAATCTCGCGGCCAATATTAAAGCAGTTACTTATAGTGATGTCGTTGACCTCATCTTTAACGACTATGAAAAGATTATCTGGATATAGGAGGCAATAATGGGAAAATTGACTATGGGCGTCTTTCCGGGACTGGTCGGGTCTCTCTCACTCGATTTCTCGGTGAAGCTCGCTGAAGCAGCGGTAAAAAAAGGTCATACGGTCGATTACTGGGTCTCTTCGAATGCGACAATGCTCTCCAAGAAGGGGCAGAGATCATTCAAGGATTATTCTACTCTCTACAAGACCCTCGAAGAACTCTTCAAAACCGGCAATTTCAAGGCATGTGCATGTGAAGCCTGTGCCGAGGCCAGGGGATTTCATAAAGAGGACCTGATGGAAGGCTGGATCCGCAAAAGCATGGACTGGTACCTGGCGAGCAGCTTCGATGCCGACAGAGTGCTGATGATAGGAGGAGAATAGCATGGCGACCACGAAAATGGGGTTCATTATTAAATCACTTCCATACAAGACCGAGGCGTCTCGCCTCGCCATGACTCATGCCATCGCCAGCCAGACTGTAGAGATTTATCTCGAAGACGGGGACATGGTCGAGCCGGTGGTATGCTTTATCGGAGACGGCGTGCTCAACTGCCTCAAGAACCAGGCGACAGCCAAGCATTATGATATCACCAGCCTTGAGATGCACATCAGGAATTCGCTTCTCCTGGACCTGAAGGTACTTTACTGCAAGGAAGACCTTGATCGTTTCGGTATCAAGGAGGATGCTCTCATAATGGATGCTGAAGACCTGGGCGGCGAAACCAAGGCGCAGATTGTGCCTTACAGCGAGATTCAGAAAGAAATGGATTCAGTAAACCATTTGCAGTTTTTCTAAACCAAAGGAGGGAATACAATGGGAGATTTAAAAGCACAGACACCTACAGAAGTACTCGATGTCCTCGGAAGGGTATGCCCCTATCCGCTCGTGTTGACGAAGAAACAGCTTGAAAAGATGGCTTCAGGCTCACTTCTGAAGGTCCTCTGCGACGCTCCGGCATCTGCCGAAGACTCGATACCGCGCTATGCGGAGAAACAGGGATTTCCGATCGAAGTCGAAAAGATCGGTGACCACTGGGACATCTACATTCAGAAGAAATAGCCTCCAACCGGTAGTTATAAAAAAAGGAGCATCAGTCGATGCTCCTTTTTTTTATCTCCGGCAGCAGAGGGCTGCTACATTTCGGTGATAGTGATGGCGGTGTTCGGGCACATGCTGAGACACGTTTCGCAGAAAACGCACTCACCGGCCTGGTAAGGATCGCTCTTGCCGTCCGTTATCTTGAATACCATCTGGGGACAGGCATTGACGCACTCCTCGCAGCCATCGCACTTTTCATTGTCGACTGTTACCAAATACATTAACTTCACCTCCTCATATATTGTCTGGCACGAATAATCGTATCAGACCACTAATTTAATATACCAGATAATCTGACTTGCTTGTCAATCAATAGGGAGGTCCTCCGACGAAGGGCCTCCCTATTTGAAAAACTAGTGAATCGCCTCTCCTCCGGACTCCTCTTTGACCGAGATTGCAATCTTATAAAGGATAGTCAACACCAGGAACCCGATTGCCCATACGCCGGCGGCGATCAGAAACTCGGGAGTTGTCGGCCAATATTCCGTTATCCCCTCAAATGGGTTCGGCACAAAGCCTCCGACGATAAGGCCGAATCCCTTATCGATCCAAAGTGATATAAAGACGCACGCTGCCGCAAAGGCCAGTATCATCTCATTCCTCCGTAGGAACGGGAAGACCAATATGCCGATAGCGACCACGGCAAGGATCGTAGAGAACCACATTAGCGGGACGAGCTGGTGATGCCCCTCAAGCCCCTTGTACAGGTAGATGAACGATTGCATATGCCCCGGTATGCCACTGTAGAAGGCGGTGAAGAACTCAAGACCGAGGAAGAAGCAACTGGTAAGCATGAAATAGGTAACTATCTTGCCGAGGGTCTGAATGGCCTCTTTGCCGGGATCGAAGGTCGAGTACCTTCTGACTATCAGCGCCAATATTATAAGGAGTGCCGGGCCTGCGGCAAAAGCCGATGAGAGGAACCGGGCTGCCATGATCGCAGACAACCAGAAATGTCTTCCGGGAAGACCCGCGTAAAGGAAAGCCGTTACCGTGTGGATGGAAGGTGCCCATACAATCGAGAGAATAACAAAGGGCCTTACCCATTTCGGAGGGGCTATACCCTTGCGCTCCGCGCCAAGTGACGTCCAGCCAACAAGGATATTCAGGACAAGATATCCGGCCAGAACGCACATATCGTAAAACATGACCGAATTGAACGTCGGATGGAGCAGGACGTTCAATACGCGAAGCGGCTGCCCCATGTCAACAAATATGAATAGCATGCACATCAGTACCGCCGGTATCGCCAGGAACTCGCCAAGAATAGTTATCTTGCCGAAAGCCTTGTAGTCATGCAGGTAAAAGGGCAGCACGACCATTACGCCCGAGGCGGCGACTCCGACCAGAAATGTAAATTGGGCTATGTAGAAGCCCCAAGACACGTCCCTGCTCATTCCTGTAATGCCTAGGCCTACAAAGAACTGATAGATATAGCACGCGATCCCTATGCCGATTACGGCCAGGAGCGCAGCCACCCACGTCCAGTATGTTCTGCCTCCCTTGAGGGCTTTCTCAAGCATGTTCCTTACCTCCTATAACATAATAGACGCTCGGATGGGTGCCGAGTTCAGGCTTTCGCCTGATGGTGAAGTTGTTGTCAAGGACCTTACGGACATCCGAACCCGGATCGTCAATGTCTCCGAACGCTAGAGCGCCGTTGGAAACTTCGACGCAGGCCGGCATGACGCCTTTTGCGAGCCTTTCGTAACAGAAGGTGCATTTTTCTACCACACCTTTTGTCCTGGTGGGAAACTCCCGGTTCAGTTCCTTCTTGATGAATGGTCTTGGATCCCTGAAATTGAAGCTCCTGGCACCGTAAGGACATGCCGCCATGCAGAACCTGCAGCCGATGCAGCGGTGCATGTCCATCATGACGATGCCGTCGCTCTCCCTCTTAAATGTCGCCTTTGTCGGGCAGACCCTCACGCACGGAGGGTTTTCGCAGTGGTTGCAAAGCACGAGAAAGGGCAGATGCTTGTAATGCGGAGCGATAAATTCATCCTCATTGCCGGGGAATGCGTGTTCGTAAGTCTCGGTCCATAACCATTTGATCTCCTGTGCGGGATTCGCAGGATCGACCTCAGGAACATTATGCGTCTGGTGGCATGCATCGATGCACTTTTGTATGTCTGCATCGGACTGGAACTTGGCCATATCGACCGCCATTGCCCATCTCTTGGCCTTGAGACCCTTCGGATCCAGTAAATAAGGACCTGAAGACTCTACTTCTTTTTTGACTGCAGCGGCAACCGTCGCACCTCCGAGTCCCAGGGCGGCAGCAAAGCCCGCTATCTTAAAGAATTCTCTTCGATTTATACTCATGGCTTATGCTCCCTCCTTCGGGGCGATATGACAGTCCCAGCAATAGGGCTTCACCGCCACATAATTATGGCATTCATCACAGAACTTTGACTTGTTTGAATGGCAATGCATACAAGTGTTCTGAAGACTCATATTGTACTCTTTGCCGTCGGCTGCAACATACAGCCGGTTGCCTTCGCGGACCACTTCGTCTCGCCAATTGTTGAGCATCTGCATGTGTGTGGTCTTCATGTAGTCTTTGCTCTCGACACATTGTTTCTTAGCCATCTGATTGATGGCGGGAGTGTCGATGCTCGGTGAGGGCTTTGCCACGGCCTTACCCAGATTCAGGGTGAAAGGAAGCGTAGCGATTACTATGAAGATAATCAGTCCGGCTAAGATCTTACCGCTATCGTACATACTATTCGCCCCCCTTTCCAGGAAGTGGTTCAGCCCGGAGGTTAGTCTCTCTCTCCTTTTCACCCTTCATGACTAGGGCATTGGCAACAAGTTCGTGAGTACCGGTAACCCTGACTCCGGGCACCCAGTAATCCATCAGCGGAGGCAGTGTGGCCCTGTCGATAGCGCAGATGTTGGCAAGCATATTCACGCCATGTTTATCGTGCACATGTTTAACCGCATTGGCCCTCGGGAACCCTCCCCTCATCCTCAGCTCCATGTCTTCGCTGGCATTCAGTCCTGACCCGCTCCCGCAGCAGAAGGTCTGCTCGCGGATTGTATCCTCAGGCATTTCATGGAAGTGATTGCAGACGTTCTTTATTACATAGCGGGGCTCTTCAAAGAATCCCATGCCCCTCGCTGTATTACAGGAATCGTGATAAGTGACGATCAGGTCATCATTCCTGCTTGGGTCAAGTTTCAGCTTTCCGTTCTTGATAAGGTCGGCCGTAAACTCAATTACATGTACCATCTTGGTCGACTTCGCGTTCTCGAACTTGGTTCCGGTAATAGGCGATACCGGTTGCTCAAGAAAATCTGCCGGGCCATTGAAGGTGTCCATATACTGGTGCAGGACCCTCCACATATGTCCGCACTCGCCTCCGATTATCCACTTTACACCCAACCTTTTGGCTTCGGCGTATATCTTGGAATTCAGCCTTTTCGCCATTTCCATCGATGTGAAGAAGCCGAAGTTGCCGCCTTCAGATGCGTACGTGCTCCAGGTGTAGTCGAGGTCGAGCTCGTGGAAGAGCATAAGGTACCCCATGGCCGTGTATGTTCCGGGATCAGCGAAGAGGTCGCCTGAAGGAGTGACAAATAGTATCTCCGCACCCTTCCTGTTGAAGGTCGGCTCTATCTTGACGCCGGTAATGTCCTTGATGTCGTCAAGGAAGAATTCTATGCTGCTCTTTATCGTGTGGGGCTCGAGTCCGAGGTGGTTACCCTTCATGTAGCAGTTTGCAGCAGGACCTGTAATCCACCCGATATTTAGACCTAGCAGGTTCATTAGTTCACGTCCGATCATGGTGATCTCAGCTTGGTCGATGCCGTAGGGGCAGAAAAGCGAGCATCGGCGGCATTCGGTGCACTGGAAAAAGTAGTACCACCACTCCTTGAGCACATCGACAGTCAGTTCACGCGCACCGGCGTATTTGCCGAATATCTTTCCGCCCGGCGTGAAATAATAACGGTAAACCGATCTTAATATCTCAGCCCTTACTACAGGCATGTTCCTGGAATCGCCGGAGCCCAGAAAGAAGTGGCACTTGTCGGCGCAGGCTCCACACCTTACGCAGACATCCATGAAGATGTGGAAGGAGCGATACTTCTCAAGACGCTCCTTGATACCATCAAGGACTGTCTGCTTCCAGTCCTCAGGGAGCTTCCAGTCCTCTTCAGCCGGGGACCAGTCCCTTGCGTTGGGCAGTTCAAGTACCTTCAGGTCCTTTGCCTTCGCGCCATGGCAGTACATTCCCGGCCTGATATCTATCGGGAACTGAGACCAATGCTTCTTCGGCTTAAGATCTATTTTTGATAGTTGTTCTGGTTTAGGGATCTTTGCCATTTTTACTCCTTTTCTACTGGCAAGCCAGCCTGTTTCATTTTCTCCCTGAAATCGTCCTCATACTCTTGGTATGTATGGACATGAACAGGGTAGTTCCACGGGTTTATATGCCTGACCATACGACTGTTGTTGGCCAGGTTCCTCGTCGGGCTCATGAATACTCCCCCCAGGTGCATGAGCTTGCTGAAGGGAAAATAAGCGAAAAGCGCGCTTACGAGGAAGAGATGAATATAGAAGATTACCCCTATTGAGCCGGGTGCGACTGGCTGAAAGCTAACGAGCCCCATCGCCACCTGCTTTACGCCGACGATATCGACCCTGAGGAAATACCTCATCAGGATGCCGGTTGCTCCTATTGAGAAGATTAATAGGAGCGGAAAATAGTCGGCCGGAATAGAGATGAACCGTATCTGGGGCATTATGACCCTGCGAATAAACAGATACGTAACTCCCAGGATAAGAGTCAGGTCCGTAATGTATACCAACGGGACCCCGACCTGGAAAAATGAATCGAGGGCTTCCATGATCTTGATTGGCAGAGGAATATTCACCATGAAGAACCTGAAATGCCTGACCAGCACGATGAGGAAAGACCAATGGAAGATAAGCCCGAAGAACCAGAGTAGCTTTTCAGAACCGCAAACCAGCTTTCCGTGGTTCAGCTCGGATTTCGTGTTCCTGAAGAGCGAACGGAACACGAGAACTTCGAGGAGCATCCTGCCTATAACCCATATGGTTGTAGGAGGGCTGTCGAGCTTGTTTTGTTTAATCCAGGGGAAGGAATATCCCTGGCCGCCTGTAGTAGGGATGTGAAACGGAACGGGTGAACGTCCCCATTTCACGACCTTGTATACGAACCCGCCGATAAACGCGAGGAAGGCCGCATAAGGAATGATGGCCCCGAAGAGGAAATGCAGGTTCAATCCCTTCACCCCGATAAAGGCCAGCCCTATTAATGCAATGACCGCCGCAAAGGAAAACGCGATACCCATTTACTTTACCTCTTTCGTCTCATTAATGTTTGTATTTTCGCCTTTGTCGCTGCTGCCCAGTTCTTCCGTTTCGTCCGGTGTCTCGGTCAGCAGATTCGACTTTTTCAGCAACCAGAGTGTCCTGTCCCTCAATTCGTTGGCCTTGAGGTCATACAATTTCTCCCTGCATTTCATAAAGATATCGAAGCTAAGAAGAGCGAGTATGTCGATCTTTGACTCCATTTCATCCAGTTCGACTCGAAGAGTACTTTCTCGAAGGTTGGATGAAATTTCGTCCCGGATGATCTTTTTGAGAAGAAATATGAAATTTACGGCCTGAGAAGGGCTGAAATCCTGAACGGCCCTGACCCTGATGATGGAATCGAGAAAGGGAGCGATCTCAGAGGGGTCGGCATCGAGGAGCAGTCCGTCAAAGATGTCCTGGATGCCCTGGGAAGCAGTCTGCCCGACAGGGTTCGCAAATCCGCCTTTCCGCTTAAGAAATTCGGCTGTGTCAGCAGGATATGATTCGATTATACTGTCGAACCACTTTTCGATGATTGATGATCGCTGCTTCTTGAGCAGGTCCTTCAAATTCAATTAGAACCTCCCCATGAGAATCGAAATCTTGCGAGGGCGAATGAAAATAAATTATCATTCGGATTCAATAACATAGAAAATTGATGCAAAGACAAGACAGGCCCCCCAACCTTTTTGCGATTCTCTTTCATTACGATGTGCTGTTTTAAAGTGGTGAGATAATCCGCCACGCGGCGGACTATCTCACCAAAGATACCTTCAAGCTGATTAGACGCAACCAGTCGGCTTCGGAAGTCCCGCATATCTGCAGGCCTGCTTCGCCGGTCCGTCCGGGAAGAGTTCATACAGGTATTTCGTGTTTCCCTTTTCAGGACCCATAACCTTTCCGATCTCTTTGACGAGGATCTTGATCATCGGAGCGATCTGGTACTTGGCATAGTAGTCCCTCAAGAAGTTGATAACTTCCCAGTGTGCCTCGGTAAGGTTCATTCCATCTTGTGTGGCCATGAATTCACCAAGTTCTTTTGTCCAATCATCGAGATTGATGAGATATCCGTCCTCATCAACTTCGACAGACTTTCCAGAAAACTCAAGTAAGGGCATTTGTGCTACCTCCTTTCAATTTAAAAGTTTTTGCTGAATTATATATTTTCTATAATTCCGTATACGCAACTATACGAGTGTTCAAAAATAATATAGACTTATCTTCGGGGTCAAATTAAATAATATTATAAAAACATTTGCCATTCTTATTTAATCGCCTCTCGTGCCAATTCTGCGACGGTCGTCTCAATCAGGGTACCACTGGAATAGATCCGTAACCCGCTTAAATCTTTACATAATTTTTTCAAAATCCCCTCTTTACCCTGAAAAGTAAGCTTTCCTGCCAGGAGAGCAGTGTAGCCCCTGACCGTCGCATTCGGGTCGTTTGCAAGGTCTTTGAGTTCGTCCGAGCCCGCAGGGATGAGATCCGGTCTTACACCTGCCACCCGCACCATGGCCCATACGGCACCGGGTCTGAAACTCGGTTCTTCACGGTTGGACCAGAGTATTGGGACTATGTCCCCGAACTCATCAGGATCGCTCCTTATGATCTCCCCGAGGATTTCAGGGGCACTCCACCCGATTCCACCTGACTCATCACTCATAGACCAGAGCAGCTTACGCACAGTCTCCCTGACGACATCGAGACGCGTTGTTCTCAGCTCACGCGCAACATGGCCCATTGCGTCGATGGCGCGCCATGTAAGGGTATCCTCCTTATCGTAAGAGAATGAAGTAAGCCATTTGATGACATTCTTGTCCTTCAGGGCAAGTTTGCCCACAACCTCGGGACGTCCATTTTCAAGGAAATATCGCACTTGGTCCTTGAGTTTCATCCCGGCAACGGCAGGATCTTCCTGTTCGTCGCCCCTTTCAGGAACCTGATTTTCGACTTTGGCACACTCATCGGGCCTGCCCATTTTGATGAAAATAAGTCCGCCGGCCTTCATATTTAGGCCTTTGGCCGATATCCTGCAATGGCTCTTCAGATCGTAACTCATCTCCTTCATATCATAGCTGTCGGATGCTAGCTCGCCGATATTCCAGTCTCCAGTTGCGAGGACCATGGCGTCGCCGTAGGCTTCGCCGACATTATGTCCGGTCGGATCGCAAACATAAACGGCGCCGCATTCGCACTTGCCGCTTATGATTTCGACAAATTCAGTTCTGGTGGGTACAGGCTTAGAGATATATCTGCCGCAAAAAGGGCATTCAGGCGTGAGTTTGGACATTTCTTTTCTTGAACTCCTTTGCTTTTGCGATTAATCCCAGTCCCCATTCAGGGGCGCCGAGGGCATGTATATGTGTATATGTTGCGAGAACATTCTTATAGCATATGCCGTCCCTCAGGCCGGCAATGCCTTTTCCACGCTTCATCCTGAAGGCCAGCGAAATGTCGTCTCGTTCGCGGAACCCCGATACGGAGGAATAATGAAATTCGTGGCCCTGCAGGATCGTTCCAGTCGGATAAAAAGGATTCTCTCCATCGACTTCTACAATGGTGTACCCGTGTGCCTCGGGCCTGGGCCTCATCTCAAAGACTAATGGAAATATGCCTGCCATCGGGTACCGCTCGCCATTCATTATAATCGCTTCTCCGAGGAACATTAGACCGCCGCATTCGGCATAAATAGGGAGCCCCTTTTCAGCAGCATTTCTTACAGCGTCTCGGAATGAGGTATTCTGTGCCAGATTAAGCGCATTAGTTTCGGGAAATCCACCTCCGATATAGAGCGCGTCGATCTGAGGGAGACCTTTACCTCCAAGGGCATCGATCTCGACAATCTCAGCACCAACTCGTTGGAGTTCTTCTAAATTTTCGGGGTAATAAAATTGAAATGCCGCATCGCGAAAGACGCCGATACGCACTCCACGGCCATCAATGTCTCTCTGCGCAGATACAACCTTACCCGTTCTCTTCTTCCCGGATGGGTGAGACAATGGTTCCACTGATCTGGCGATTTCGATGATTTTGGGCATGTCGAGATATTTATCGGCCAGTGTTTCTGTAAATGAAATAACACCAGCTGCATCTTCATGCTCATGATGCGGGGTCAGGCCCATATGCCGTTCCGGCATCTCGCCCTTCTTTAAGCGTGGGATCGCCCCAACCACAAGGACCGTGCAATATTTTTCGATGGACTCACGGATTATGGACTCATGGCGGCTCCCAGCTATCTGATTCAGGACTATTCCCTTTATTGCGACATCCTTGTCGAAATTCATTAATCCCTGGACTACGGCCGCTGTTGTCCTCGTCATCTTGGTGCAGTCGACAATTAATATAACCGGCGCCCTCAAAAGCTTTGCAAGTTCAGCGGTACTGAACGATCCTTCAGCGTCCATGCCGTCGAAAAGCCCCCTGTTCCCTTCGACGACCGAAATATCACCCTTGAAATGAGAAAGAAAAGAATCAACCACCTTATCTTTCGACACGAGGAAAGGATCGAGATTGTAACATGGATGCTTCGCAGCCACCGAAAGCCATCCTGCGTCTATATAGTCAGGGCCTTTCTTGTATGGAATAACCGTCAGGCCGTGCCTGGAGCGCAGGGATGAAATGACTGCCAAGGAAAGCGTGGTCTTTCCGCTTCCGCCCCTTGCCCCGGCGATGATGACTCTCGGATAATTATTCATGAATCTGTATTATAACGGATTGACGCTAGCTATCGCTTTCGCTACATGCAATATCGATATATTAAGAAAGAAATTATATAATCGTACAGAGGACAATTCGGAAAGGGAGCTTTACATACTTGGCGCAGAAAAAAGGCAGTATGCCGATGGAGTGGTGAACACTTATAAAAGGAGGCATCAAATGTGGCAATGTCAGGGAAATAACTGTGGATATATATACACCGATAAAAAGGGCGACCGCAAGGGTAAAATACCGCCTGATACTAGGTTCGAGGATCTACCGGAAGACTGGAAATGCCCGGTCTGCGGGGCAGGGAAGAAGTTCTTTAAGGAAGTGAATGAATAACACTGGCCGATCTTATCCATCGCCCGTTTATACACTATGAGACATCAAGAAGGAATGGCGGAGTTCAAAATGATGACTTTATCTAGCTGCGATCTTCAGAGGGGGCTTCAGTCTTCTTTAAAGTCTGCATCGGGGGGATACCCTCATTGCACAAACTTGCTTCTCGCAATCGAGAGCGGTGACCTTTGCTGAAAAATGTTGACTGCCAGGCAATCACGCTGACGGCTACTCTCTCAGGTTGTTCATTTCATCCAGCTAATACAAGGTGACAGGCATTCGTTGTTGCCACTATTACGGACTACCTCAACGAGGGTGTTAACCTGTCCGGCATCTAACATACCATCGATCTCCTTAAGCTGGGCGGAGTTTGACTAGCTACTACGTGAGAAGCACGCACACGATATTCCTTAAGGTCTTCTGCCGAAGGTTCTTCGAGAGTGTAGACTGATCCCTCCTATCTTGCCAATTACCTTGCTCTTGCGGTCAAGTTATCATTGAGGGAACTTAAATTGTCAACAACACAAATATAGAAAATAGTTCAGATCGACTGGCTCCAGACGAGGAGCTTTTCAAGCCGGCGGGAAAACGCGGTGAAGCTGTAGTAGAGAACGGAGTATACAACACGATAAACATGAATATCGATGGGATAGATGAAGCTCCTGCTATTTATCTAGGTTGCACATGGGTCAGTTCCGAGACATTGTATGATTAGACCTGCAAAGATCCCCCTTCTCGGGCTTAACACAAAAAAACGGATAGCGCACTGCGTTATCCGCTTTTTTCTTTTCCTGTCAATACCGTTCTGGACTATTCTTTCGGGGGGATCTCCACATAGCTACCGCCGAAATAGGTATAAATAAGCCTGCCTTCATCCACGAGGTCTTTCAAAGCGTCTTTGATCTCAGCTTCGGAGCTCTCCTCTTTGAAAGCCTTCTTTATGTCGTGTGCTTTCAGCTTCTTTTTACCCGTGGATTTCTCTATTAGCCCGTATATCTTCTCCTTCAACTCTGCCTTATCCATTATAGCACCCCTTTCTTTCAGCAATTTATACGAAGGGAGTCCGCAGACTCCCTTCGCTTTGCCGTCATTTTACCATTTAAATGCTGCAGATGTCCTGAAAGTTTCTCTTGCTATGGTGAAATCATCAATGTGCTGGAAGGTGAAGGGGAAGCCGGTGATCTCGAAGAACTTCTCCCAACCGATCCTCTCGATCCATTCGCCAACTCTCTCGTGCTTTTTCGCACCAGCGATGTATGTTTCGAGTATCTTCCTTACGGCAGTCGTCACTTCTGGCCATCTCGGCGGGTTGTTCGGGATATACGGAACAACGAGCTTCGAGAACTTAGGATTGCTTCTCAAGCTGCCAACCTTGCCGCCGGCAACGATGGCAACACCATCATTCTCCGCGTCCGAAATGGGGAGGGCAGGGCAAACGGAGTAGCAGTTTCCGCAGTACATGCACTTGTCATTATTGATCTTGATGCTCTTCTTTGCTGGGTCGGGGCTGATAGCGCCGGTCGGACAACACGCTATGGTCGAGGGAACTTCGCACATGTTCTTTATACTCTCATGTTCGATCCTCGGCACCTTCCTGTGAATGGCTACGATGGCAATATCGGAGCAGTGGACCGCGCCGCACATATTTGTGCAGCAGGCAACTGCCAGTCTGACCTTGCCAGGCGTAGTCTTTTCGTTGAAGTACTCGTGCAGGTCGTCCATGATGGCCTTTACAAGGCCGGATGCATCGGTACATGCGCTGTGGCAGTGTATCCATCCCTGGGTATGAACGATATTGGTGATGTGATACCCATGAAGGCTATCGCCAAGTCCGCCGATAAGTATTTTCTTCGCCTTCAGCTCGTCAAGCAACGGCTGGAGCTTCTTCTCATCAGAGACGAGGAATTCGATATTATTCCTTGTGGTAAACCTGAGATAACCGCCGCAGTATTTCTCGGCTATATCGGCCATCTCCCTTATAGTGACGGTGCTCAGGAGCCTCGGAGAGGCAACCCTCACGGTCCATATTTTGTCGCCGCTGTTGGCCACATGGACCATAACTCCGCCGCTCAGTATCTCGTGATGGGCCCAGTCCCCGTAATTCTTCTGGATGACGGGCGGAAGATAATCTTTAAAATGAGGTGGTCCGATGTCGGTTCTTCTTTGCGGTAATGCCATGATAGTCCTCCTGTATTATTATTGTTTAAATAATTATTTTGTCAGGTCTTCCTCGGTCCAGAACCAGAAAGGATCTCTTCTGGGCTCTTTGACCATCTGCGGTATCGGATCGAGTCCGATATACTCGAGGAACTCTCTCATGCCGCGACGGATAATGAGCTCTCCAATCCTTTCCCTGTTCTTTCCATGCTCATCCCACCACTCCCACATTTTCCTGATAAGATCGAAAAAGTCCGTGTAGGGCGGCTCCATCTTTATAAATGGAACGATAACCCAAGAAAGGGTCGCGCCGACTACGAACGGGGCCTTAGCGCCGATAAGTATAGTGGCGCCCTTTTCCCCTGTCGGTTTCAAAGCCTTGCCCATTTTGGCGATGCAGTTCATGCAACGCGAGCAGTTGGAATCGTCGATCTTGAGGGCCTTTCCATCGTAGCTCATGCAACTGGTGGGGCACATATCGATTATTTCAGTCTGGATCTTCATGCCCTTGCTTTCATACCATTTGACCTGGGTCTGGTCGATTGCAATTTTGCCCTTCCAGGTGCCGATGATCGAGCAGTCTGCGCGGGCTATTGAGGCAATACAGTCGCAGGCGCAGCCTGCGGTCTTGAATTTGAATTTATAGGGGAATGCCGGCCTGTGCATTTCATCCTGGAATTCCTGGGTGATAGCATAAGTGATGCCCATGGTGTCGATGTTCGACCATTCACATCTTGCGGCGCCAACGCAGCAGCTTGGAGTCCTCAAAGCGGAACCTGATCCACCAAGGTCCCAGCCTCTCGACGAGAATTCGGCGAAGATTGGTTCGAGTTTATCTGTCGTTGTTCCGAGAAGAACTAAGTCGCCGGTCGAACCATGCATGTTCGTCAAGCCGCTTCCATATTTATCCCAGATGTCGCAGATTGTCCTGAGATCCGACGATTTGTAGAAATAACCGGATACGGAGTTGATTCTGACAGTGTGGAAATGTGCTACTGCAGGAAATTCTTCGGGGACATCGGAATACCTTCCGATAACACCGCCGCCGTACCCTCTGACGCCTACGATTCCGCCGTGTTTCCAGTGGGTCTTTCTTTCACGGTAGCACTTTTCGAGCACACCAAGCTCATCATTTGCCATTTCCGTCATCTTCGCCGCTTTTTTAATCTCGGTGACGAAGCTCGGGAAAGCGCCTTTCTCCAGCTCATCCAGCAATGGAGTATCATACTTCTTCGGCATAAATTCCTCCTCTTTATTTGTTTTTACTACCTTTTACGCGATTAGAGACAAAGGTGCCTCCATTAATTGCACTACAGGTTAATATAGGGAAAAGTTTACGGTCAAATTAAAAAATCTTATTGCCACATTACCAATACTTAACACGAATTCGGAACTTGACCCCTCCTTCCATCAAAAAGTACAATTAAGGTCGTATGAAAATAAAAGAGATCGGTCTTGCAGGGTTCAAATCCTTCGGGGATAAAACCACACTTCAGCTTCACGACGGCATAACCTGCATCGTCGGGCCGAACGGTTGCGGCAAGAGTAATGTCGTCGACGCCTTTAGGTGGGTCTTGGGCGAACAGAGTGCCAAGAGCCTAAGGGGAGAGAAGATGGAGGAAGTTATCTTCCAGGGTTCTGCAACCAAGAAATCCAAGGGCATGGCGGAGGTCCGCCTCATTCTCTCCACCGCTGTCAAGCTGCCTAAGACAGAGGGTAACGGCGAGGCTTCCGACGACTCTTCCCATGATAAAATAGAAGTTGCAAGAAGACTATACCGCTCTGGCGAGAGTGATTATATACTTAATAAGCGTTCGTGCCGCTTGAAAGATATAAAGGATTTATTCCTCGACACGGGCCTCGATGTAAAGAGCTATTCGATCCTCGACCAGGGCAGGATCGCCGAAATATTGAATTCGAAGCCCCTTGATCGGCGATTCCTAATCGAAGAAGTGGCAGGGGTCATGAAATATAAAGTTAGAAGGGCTGAAGCCCTTTCAAAACTCAGTTCATCCAAAGAAAATCTCCAGCGGATCAATGACATAATAGTCGAGGTAAGGCGCCAGATCAACAGCCTTGACAGGCTCGCCAAGAAGGCGGAACGATACAAACGGCTACTGGATGAGTTCAGGGGTCTCGACCTGAGAATTGCCCGCATGGACTTTATCCGCTTGACGAACACATTGGAAGCGCTGAATGTTGAGATAGAGCGGCTCAAGGAAGGACTTTCCATCAAGAAGTCCGAGTTTTCGACCCTCGAAACCGGCATAGCTTCCAAGCGAATCGAGATCCTCGAAAAAGAGAAGGTCCTCACCGAGCTTGAAATCCGCTTAAACGAAAAGGCTAGGAGCATTTCGGAACTCGAGAAGGAATCGGCTGTGATGAAAACCATGACCGAAAACAAGAAAGAGGACATAGCACGCCTCTACGGATATATTGAAGAGCTTGACTCGAAGAAAGAGGCCCTCCTCAGCAAGATATCGGATCTGGAGGAGACCGAGAAAGACCTGCTCACGCAAATCGAAAAAATCGTCGAAGCCCTGAAGGAAAAAAAGGACTGGGCGGCCAATATGGAACTTGCTATCGGAGACAAGGAAGGGGAGCTCGAGAAAAAGAGAAGAGAACTCTTCAGGCTTTCGGACACTCTGAGCAGCAGGAGGAACGATCTTCATAAACTACAGTCCTCCCTGGAGACCCTGGACTATCGCGAATCGTCCTCCGTCCGTGACAAAGAAGGCATTGCTGGCAATCTCCTGGAGAGCAAAAGCCTCATTGCCGAACTCAGCGGAGAGATAGAAGGCAGAAGAAGCGAGATATCAAGGCTGCATGAAGAAAAAGAAGAGATGAATGCCGAAATCTCCAGGCTGCGGGAAGACATCGAAAACAAAAAAGTGCTCCTCTCAACAGAAAAGCAGGAACTGGCCGGCAATCTCTCCAGGCTATCTTCACTCAAAGAACTTATTGTGGACAAATCTCTATACGAGTTGCTTGCTGAATCCGAGGAGAGCAAGCACCTGTCCCCCGCAATACTCTCTAATATCATCAGCGCAGGGAAGGACTACGAAGCAGCAATCGAATCCGCGCTTTCCGAAAAGGTCAATTCGCTTATAATCGAAAAAATGGACGATGTCTTTGCCGCGATCTCGATAATAAAGGAGAAAAATCTCGGCAAGACTTCTATTCTTTATACAGATCTCTGCCGTAAAACTGCAGATTCGCCTACTGATTCCGTCTCTCCATCAGGGGCGGGACTTATCGGCAGAGCCTCTGACTTCATCAGTTTCGAGAGCAGCGAAGCGCAGGCCATTGCCTGTGCAGTACTTAAAGATGTTTTTATAGTCAATGACCTTTCATCGGCATTCGAACTTAGAAAGAGCTCTCAGAACCATGAGCTGGCGTTTGTCACTCTCACGGGTGAACTGATCACTGCAGACGGCTTTATCATTGCAGGAAAAGGAAAAGAGGTCCTAAAGCGCAAGAGGGAGATCAGAGAACTCCAGAAAGAGATCGACAACCGCCAGGTCCAGATCGTGCATTTAGAGGATGCTATCCGCACAGCCGCCGACGCCCTCACCGCAAGGAAAGAAGAACTCAAAATACTAGAGAGTGCAGTCATCGACCTCGAAAAGGAGATCTCCCTTTCGAAACACTCCCTTCAAGGAAAGAACGAAGAGATCGAGAGGATGATGAGGAGACTCTCGTTCCTTGAAACCGAGCTTACCACTCTCGCTGGGGAAAAAGATTCACTGCACGAGGTCATCGGAACGAAGACAGACGAAATAGCCGATCTTGAGGAAGAAAGAATCCGCCTCAATGATGAAATATCGATACTGCAGGAATCTTTGGCCACAGTCAGAGGTGAGTACGATACCGAGCGCTCCCACTTGGCGGAGATGAAGACCTCGCTCGTCGCCTGCCGCGAAAAGCTGGAAGCCCTGAGAAAAGAGCGCGCGACCATCTCCGGTATGATGGAAGAACTCGCACTGAAGAAGATTTCTTCGCGTGATGATATCTCAGCTGCTGAAGAAAAGATTGCCTCTTCTCACTCCGAGATGGAGAGGATCGATGAAGCGGTGAAAGTACTCGTGACCCAGGCCGCAGCGATCGAGAAGGAGCGGTCGGAAAGAAGAGAGGTTATCAATTCCGAAAATATAGAGCTGGTTGCCAAGGATGAGAAGCTGAAAGAGTTCCGCGTAGTGATCGATGACTTGTCACAGGAACTGGCCGACAATAATACCAAATTCGCCGAGAACAAGGTCAGACTTGAAAATATCGAAGTTACGATAATGCAGAAATACAGCGTCGAGATTAGTAAAGAAGAGATATCTGTCGAGGGTTTCGATCAAGAGGAAGACGAGAAAAAAATAGCTGAACTCAATGAAACCCTGCAGGCTATGGGGCCGGTAAATGTTGCGGCTATTGAGGAATACGAGGAGTTGAAGACAAGGTACGACTTTCTTTCCAAACAGCAGCAGGACCTTACACTGTCCATCGCCGAACTCGAAGAGGCCATCACCCGCATAAATGCGACAACGCGGAAAAAGCTTCGCGAGGCCTTCGATGCTCTCAGGGACAAGTTCCAGGAAGTCTTTACGATACTCTTCGGCGGAGGAAGAGCCGACATCATCCTGACTGACGAGGAAAACATCCTTGAGTCGGGGCTCGATATCATCGCGCAACCGCCAGGCAAAAAACTTCAGAACATCAACCTGCTATCGGGCGGTGAGAAGGCGTTGACATCGCTCTCCCTGCTTTTTGCAGGCTTCCTGATAAAGCCTTCCCCATTATGCATCCTTGATGAGGCCGATGCCCCGCTGGACGAATCCAACACAGTCAGGTTCGCCCAGATGATCAAGAGCCTGGCAGGCGAGACACAGTTCCTGGTCATCACTCACAACCGCGCCACCATGGAAGCGGCCGACTATCTCTACGGTATTACCATGGAAGAGCCGGGCAACTCGAAGGCACTCTCCCTCAAGTTCAGCGAAACAGAAAACATCGCCGTCACATAGTCAGCAGGGAGTGGCAGTCGGGTGCGTGCTCACTCAGAAGTTTTTCTTTCAAAACCTTTTAGCATGCCATGAAGCGTCCTGGACCATTCATCCTTGCTAATCAATGGCGATTTCGCGTTATGCGGAAGGGCATATAATGGTCATAGTTGCATTTAAACGCTTCTGAGTGAGCATGCCCTCGGCTCTCACAGCATCAATTTACAGAATTTCGCGGTAACAACTATAATTTAAGCACATGAAAAAGATTACACACATATCGGGCGTAGAAGTATCCAGCGAATACGAAGATCTTATTTGCTACGGTTTCGACTCATCAATCGTAGACGAGGGACTCCCGCATGCCGTTGCATGGCCCAAGGATGCGGAAGACGTGGTCAAGATAGTCAAGTATGCTGCCCAACAGGACCTGAAGATAATACCTCGTGGCGCAGGCACGGGAATGGCCGGCGCGTCGATTCCGAATCGTGAGGACTCGATAATACTGAGCTTCGAAAAGATGCGAAAGATCATCGATATCGACGCCGATAACATGACGGCAACAGTCGAACCCGGTACAGTCAACGGCCGATTACAAAGGGAGTTGGAGCACCAAGGTTTCTTTTATCCTCCAGACCCCGCCAGCCTCAACGTCTGCACGCTCGGCGGCAACATCGCCACCAACGCCGGTGGCCCGAGGGCGATCAAGTACGGCGTCACGCGCGACTATGTGCTTGAGCTTGAGGCGGTCCTGCCCGACGGGAGCCTGGTCAACCTCGGTGGAAGGACTTGCAAGCGTGTGGTCGGCTACGACCTCAAACAGCTTCTGATCGGGGCTGAGGGCACACTTGCCGTTGTCACCAAAATACGATTGAAGATACTGCCTCAGCCTGAAGACATCGTTACCCTGCTTGTCCGGTTCCGCGATATCGAAGCGGCCGGGAATGCTGTACCGCGAATAATCACCTCGCACATAATACCGAGAACCCTAGAGTTCCTCGATGGTTCGGCCATAAAGGTTATTGAGCAATATAAGCCCACCGGCCTGCCTTCCGGAGTGGAGGCCCTTTTACTTATAGAGCTCGACGGCCATTCGGCGACCATACAGAAAGAGGCCGAGAAGGTCATTTCTATCTGCCGCGACCTTGGCGGCGAAACATCCGTTGCCGCCGACAAGCTCGCCCGCGAAAAACTCTGGGAGGCGCGTAGATCCATATCGCCGGCCCTTTATCATCTCAAGCCGAACAAGATCAACGAAGATATAGTTGTACCACGGGACAAAATTCCTTTCGTCCTGTCCGGACTTCGCCGTCTCTCAGAGGAGAGCGGGATCATCATAGTTAGCTTCGGTCATGCGGGTGACGGCAATATTCATGTCAATATCATGGCCGACAAGAATATTGCGGATGAATATTCCATGGGAAAAGCCCTGATCAAAAAGATCTTTGAGCTGACTCTATCTGTTGGAGGCTCGATCTCCGGCGAACACGGCATCGGCCTCGCCAAATTGCCCTATATCGAAATGGAGATCAAAGAGCGCGAAATGAAGCTAATGAAAGACATTAAGCGCCTGATAGACCCGCAGAATATAATGAACCCAGGCAAGATTTTCATCCAGGACCAGACTTAGCAGTGATGAACATCGGACTTGTCCCTGTACCGGCCTTAAAACCGCATGATTCATAAAATTTCACCTGTTCGTCAAACGCGATGAGGCTTTTTCTTATACAGCTTGTGTACTCCGCAAGCATCATCGCGACAAGTTTCCTTCCAATTCCCGCACCATGGTATTCGGGCCTGACCAAAAGATAAGGGAAGTAAGCATTCAAAACACCGTCAGACAGCGAATTTATAAGTCCTATCAGTTTATCGCCGTCCCAGGCCGAATAAACCGCATCAGAATTTCTTATTGCCGTACGCAACTTATCCGGATATTTTGCAGAATCCCATTTCACGGACAAGAACAACTCCTGGAGCTGAAGCTGGTTGAACTCCTTTATGTTCTTATAGCTTATACCCATAAAATAGACCTCCGGCAGATTCCCGATTATTGAGAACTCGCTGATATGCTATTTATTTAGCATTCCGCCTCCTTAAAAGTAAAGCTGCAATTCCGACAAGTCTGTATATTCGCTATAATTTTCCTGCCGCGATCTGTTAAAATGGTGGTGATTTCAACAATGAACAAATGAGGGACAAATCATGAAAATCCGGTCGATTCTTTCAGCTGCCAAGTGGTGCGTACTGCTATTGCTTCTATTCCCGACTGGTTGCGCACACCAAATATCCGTGGAAGAGCTGAGCAACGAATGGATATCAAGACCTCTTGCCGATCTTAAGCAGCATATGAAAAGTCCTGACTCATATGCTGCCAAAACCGGCTGGCAAGAGAAGACGTATCCCCTTGCCAATGGATATTATGCTTATGTCGAGCCGTTAAGCCCGAATTGTTCGATACATTGGAGCGTCAATCAACGAGACATAATTGTTGACTATCGTGCGATTGGAAACGGTTGTCAACGACTCGCCCACGAAAACTCCGTGGCGGACACTATGGAGAAGATGACGAAGCCTACAACTGACTGGTAGTTCGGCAGAGATATCAGCAGCCTATAATAATCACGATGACTTATACCACCGTAATTCGGCAATCCGGCAGATCTGTGTTTGCGCACAAAGTCAAAATATACTACCTTGAAAGTAGCCGGATTGTGCAATCATAATGACTCGCTATCAACAAGCAAGGCACCAAGGAAAAAACCGTTCGCTAGACCCACCTCCTGGCCTACGGCCTAGCAGGGGGAATGCGCTCACATATGTTCAATAGAGGCACCTTGAATCCGTCCATGCCGAAATTAATATTAACTTGTGTGGCAAAAATATAGTTGTGACAGTTGTCACGGAATTAATGGGACAGGAAACAAGACCGATCCATACCTTTCGCGGGTCGGAGTCATACGTGACAAATCTTGGGTGAACCGGCAGCTTATCAATCCCAATTCTCACAATTCTTATTTAATCATGTCAGGCCATTCCGATATGCCCGACAAAGAATAGAGAAGAACTCGCAGACTACCTTCAAAGCTTCGTGGAACTGCGGAATAATACCTGGCGGCCGGCAAGACTTATCCTCCACGCGCAACAGGGGCGTGCTCACGGCATGCCCTGTTTTGTCTCTTATGTCTATTTAAACGTCTTCAGGATATATGCTGCAATCGCATTGGCTTCCTTGTCAGGAACAGTCTTTCTGTCGAACTGAGTCATGCCCGGCCCCGGCTTTCTCATCTTTGCGATGATGTCAGCCGGCTTCGTGATGCCGCCAGCGCCGAGGTCTTTCCTATGCAATGTCTTGGCGGGGTTGATTATATTGCCGCCATCGGGATGGCAGATTGCACAGTGCTCCTTGAATTCAGCCTCGCCCGATATTTTCTTCATCTGTTTTTTTTCCGCTGCGATCGACCCTCCTGCCAAAAAGGCACAGAGCGAAATAGCCGCGATTAACACTACCATGATTTTTTTCATCCTTATAACCTCCTTTGTTATTTTTGCTTGAAGCAATAGATATCTTATTGCCGAACAATCCGCTGTATACCTCTTATTCAATCGAAGGCAGCACAGGGATTTTCAGGACATCGTCCGGGATTTCTCCTGTTAGCGCTTTCAGGAAATCGACGATCTCTCCTGTCTGCTGTGCCGAGAGGTCCTTGCCAAGCTGGACCTTAGCCATGATCAGAACTGCTTGCCCCAGCGTATCAATCGATCCGTCGTGGAAATACGGCGGTGTCTTTTCGACATTTCTGAGCACAGGCACCTTGAAGAAATATTTGTCCGTCTCGGCCTTTGTGACTGCATACCTTCCGTCATCGATCTTCTCACTCTTTGTATATTTCCAATAGGGCTCGATAATACCGAATTTCTGATACATCTGTCCTCCGACATAAGTCCCCGAATGGCAGCCCATACATCCGGTATCCATGAACGTCTTGAGACCGCGCCGCTGCACAAGAGTAAGGGCTTTCTCATCACCCTTAAGATATGAATCAAAAGGAGATGGAGTCACAAGCGTGCGTTCAAAGGAACCGATTGCCTTTGCGAAATTATCCACCGTTACCGGTTCCTTATCCGACGGAAACGCTGCCTTGAACAATGATACATAATACTTGTACTCCTTAAGTCTCCTCTCCACATCCTCATATTTCACCATCCCAAAGGACGGCGGACCTATTACCGACTGCTTGGCCTGATCCTCGACGCTCGCCCTGTTGCCGATCCAGTGTTGGGAAATCTGATCTGCAGCGTTGAATAGAGTGGGTGCGTTTCTCGGATTCTCCTTGCAATGGTTCCCGATTGCTTTCCTTAAACCATCGGCAGCATAAAGACTCATCGGATGGCATTTCGCGCAGTTCACTGTGCCGTCGATCGAGATCCTCGATTCGTAAAAGAGCATTTTCCCGAGACGTACCTTCTCAGGGGTGACGGGATTTTGCTCTGAATCCATAAGCTTCGGAAGAGGTTTGAAAAGCTGCTGCGCCTGTTTCATCGTCTCCCGGTCGGTGTCCGCTCTCGACGAAAGACTCGAAAAAAATATCACAACCATTGCCAATGGCAAAAGACTAACTAACTTGCGTGATGTCCTGCAATTCACCGTTGAACCTCCTCGATTCGACCCTATATCATCGCTTACTTGCCGTGCCGTAATATTCCGCCAGATAACTACTTATCACCTCGGAATCCGCATCGCTTATTGGGGCGCCGAAGAGCTTTCGCATCTTGGTCACTGTCGCAGTCCATTGGGCCTTCGTGCCTGCCGGCTGCATGGTTATGTAATCCACGCTATGGCAGATATTGCAGAGCGTCTGGACCTTCTCTCTTCCGGCGCCGGATGCAAGTTCAATCTGAATATTGGGAAGGATGATCTGCTTTACATCTTTTTCCTCGGCATACACAAGCCGCACAGGCAGGAAGAGAATCAAGACCGTAATAATTATTTTTTCCATGGTCACTCCTACCTAACCGTCACTTCAGTCTTTTCGACCTTATTCCATAAATAACCGGCCGGGTTCCAGAGCCCTTCGAACGGCTGAGACTCGCCTATGCTGTTAGTCGCCTTCGCCATAAGTATGTACTTACCCGGTCTTTCCGGCTTCCACGGATACGACCACTGTATCCACGAGTACCTGCCCATGTCTTTGCCCAAGCACGCTTCGCCCCAATTTTTTCCGCCATCCACAGATACGATCACATCCTTGATGCTGTACCCTCCGGAAAACGCCAAGCCCATTATGTTGACCGGCATATCGGACTGCAGAGCAGAACCGCTTGGAGGTTCAATGATAAGCGACCGCGTGGTCATGCGATTTATCGGGATCGTTTTTTTCGGCACCGCACCCGGCTCTACACAACCGCAAGGAGTATCTGGTATACGATACGCAGTCTTCACCCAGAACCCCTCAAACGGCTTCGCCAGCACGGTTATCTCGCTTAAAGACTTCACCCAATAGGTTGCATACCAGCCCGGGACTATAAGCCGTGCGGGGAATCCGTTCAGCATCGGCAGGGGCCGTCCGTTCATCTCATACGCGACGATGATATCATCATCGAGTGCTTTGTCGACTGGAAGACTCTTTATCAAATCAGGCACCGAAGAAAGAGGGGGCAGATCGAGACCGTCAAAGGAAATATCCACAGACCCTGCCTTCATACCTGCATTGTTAAGAATGTCCTTAAGGCGCGCACCCGCCCAAGTAACGTTCGCCATCGAACCGTTCTTCCACTGGCCTCCGAAAACCCTCGGTTCGAAAAAACTCCTGCCGTTGCCTGAGCATTGAATTACAGCGGTATATCCGACCTTCTCATACCTTTTCAAGTCATCCATGGAAAGAGAAAGTTCTTTGTCGGTGTTTCCACCGACCTTGAGCCGCCATGAGACCATGTCAACCGATGTCGGTATCTGTGAAATATGCCACCGTACGAAGACAGCTTCATTCGGAGTAATCATTTCCTTGAAGTAGTGCAGTGGAGTTTCGAGCTGGGGCGGCCTTGCAGTCAGGAGCTGTAGGTCGGTCTTTTCGGGAAACCTTACCATCCGCTCGCTCGCAAAAAGATCCTCTGGGATGCCTCCCATGGCCGCCAGGGCCGCCAGGGTGCCGGCGCCTTTCAATAAACTACGCCGCGTGAACCGATAGTCGTCCATCGCCGAATGCCTCCTTTTCAAATGGTAGTGAAAGTATATGGATGAATTCGTCCTGTCCAAAGTCTAGAGATATGAGGAGACAATCACGGCGTAGATTTTTTCAATACCGGAGGGCAAATGACCAGAAAGAATATAAAGTCTATCACTAACCAGAAGGGCGATCACTACAATCATATATGCATTCAGCCTTACGAACGCTGAGCGGGCAATACCGCTATTGCGCGTAATACTGACCCCCTGCAAAATGAGCAACATTGACGCCACTAACAAAGAATATTGTATAAGCGACGACTGGGCCAATCCGAACAGGCATAAGGTCGGTCCGCATACAGCCGTAGCCGCGATCCACTGGAATATGATGCGTGCGATCTGTGCCATGCTTAGGATTCGCGTAAGTGATGGAAGACCGGCATCCCTATATTCAGTTCCATGATTCATGAGCAAGAGCCAGAAGTGAGGGACCTGCCAGATGGCGAAAAAGAGGGAAATAGCCGATAGGCGCGGATCAGACAGATGGCCTCCTGCCGCAACCCATCCAATCGCAGGAGGCATCGCACCTGTGAGTGCTCCGGGGATAGCTGCGAACGCACTCTTCTTTTTCAACGATGTATAAACACCGTTGTACCATATCGTTGCGATAAGGCCTAACATGGCCGGCATCGAGCCGCATCCCGCATAGAGGATATAAATGCCGGACGCTGCGAGCATTATCGAAAACAGCAGTGCATTGTGCGGTTTAATCCGTCCCGACGGTATCGGTCTGTCCTTTGTCCTGGACATCAGAGCATCGGTTGCACGCTCCTGGCATTGGTTGAGACCAGATGCTCCCGACGCAAGTAGAAAGACCCCCGCAAAGACAATAACCAACTGCACCTGCAGGTGCGCTGCAACGAGAACATATCCGGCTACCGCAGATAAGCCTGAAAAGAAAGCTATCCTGATTTTGCAAAGTTGATAATAACTAGTGAATATCTTTAGATACATGCGATATCTGGACCCTAATTGCAGGGCCGCCCCTACAATAAAAAATTATTATTTAACCGTCTTCAGGTACTCGACAATAGCCTTGAGTTCACCTTCCGTTACAGGAATTACAGGCATGATCGGGGGGTATCCCGTAACCATATCGACGTTGGGATGTGCGATATAGTGTTCGATATATTCGTCATCGACTTTGACCTTCCGTTCCTTCCCGTCGGTCAGCACCGTTTCGATACTGTCATGCAGCCCCTTGAAGGTCGGCCCGACCTTCCTCGACCCGTCCGTGCTGTGACACCCCAGGCATCCCTTTTCCTGTACAAGCTTCTTCCCTTCAGCCGCCAATCCTCCGACCTCTTCTGCCGAATACCATTTGTAATACTCAGCGGTAGGCATCACGATCACCTTCGAGAGCATGTGAGAATGGCCCACACCGCAATATTCGGTGCAGAATATATCGTACGTGCCCGCCTCGTCTGCATTGAACCACAAATATGTCTTCATGCCCGGGACGCAATCCTCTTTGATCCTGAAGGCCGGGATATAAAGGCTGTGGATGACATCGGCCGATGTAAGAATCAACTTTACCGGTTTGTTAAGCGGTACTCTCAACAAGTCGCTCTGTTTGCCGTTGTCATATGTAAAGCTCCAGGACCATTCGCGGCCGATCACGTTAACAGTCATGGCATTTTTCGGCGGAGTTCGGATGAATTCGAAATTCACCCAACCGAAATAGAACATCGAAAGGGCTAGTATTGTAGGGATCACGGTCCATACTATTTCCAGCCAGAGTGGTTCTCTGACTGCTTCCGGTTCAGGATGCTTCTTACGGTTGTACTTAAAAAGAAAGAAGACCATGACGATGGTCACTGAGACCAGAAGGACAACTGATATCGCGACGATGTAGAAGAATGATTCGTCAACCTTGCCTGTCGAAATTGCCGATCCCGCGAACATGGCAGTCATCACCGGTACCAGACATCAACGAAGGTCAATGCGATGATGAAAAAGAGCGCCGCGACGGCGAGCAGGAGCATTCCCTTCACAACCCAGCCTTCGTGTTTCAGATGCATGAAATAGATCAATACAAGTCCGGCCTTGACTGTGGCAATGAAAAGACTCCCAAGCACACTGTAGTTTGCCAGCAGTGAGAGCCGGGCAATCGCTATGGTCATAATAAGGAGCGCTACGAGAGCCGCCCATATCAAGGCATAGTGTACGTATCCTGCCGTCGGCTCACGAGATGTGCCTCTGTCCATTCTCTCAATCTGTCCTTACGTTATCAAATAGAAAAGTGGAAACAGGTATATCCAAACAATATCTACAAAGTGCCAATAGAGGCCGGTATTTTCGAGCTTTGCGAAATTGTCCCGGCCAATGACACCGCGTCTTGTATAAACGAACATGATGGCGATAGCTATCACGCCGATCAGCACATGAATGCCGTGAATTCCGGTCATTACGTAATATAGACTGAAGAACAAGATTTCGCCCTTTTCCCGGCTCAACAGCGCCGGCGAATCGGGATAGATTCCCTTTGATATCTTGGCGGACCACTCGAAATATTTTATGATCAGAAAGCAGATACCGAACATTATGGTCGCGGTCTGCATGTACAACGAAAATATTTTATTCCCTTTCCTGATAGCTGCAATAGCTACAGCTATCGTAAAGCTGCTTGTCAGAAGAATTGTAGTATTTACAGAGCCGAGAAGGAGGTTCTCTTCCTGCGCGGCCGAATGGAATTCCGCCGGATACTGCGACCGGAAGACCGAGTAGAGCAGGAACATACCCCCGAAGAAGAGCAGCTCAGTGAAGAGAAAAAGCCACATGCCGATCTTCTTACCCGTATAATCGACGCCGCTTTGCGCCTCAGCCGTTACGGCTGTTCCGGCATTACTCTCTTTTTCCATGGCCATAAGGACCTGAGTCGACTACTGGTATTTCAATAAAATTCTCGGCCGGAGGCGGCGATGGAATGCTCCATTCTAGTGTTCCGCCTCCCCAAGGATTTGACGAAGCTTTGGGACCTTTAAAGAGCGCACTTATCAAGTTACTGAAGATAATTATGAGGCCCAAGGCGAGCAGCCACGACCCGACGGTTGATACAACCGACCATCCATGATATTGCGGTGGAGGCTCGAAATATCTTCTAGGCATTCCCTGATACCCTAGAATGAACATGCTAAAGTAAAGCACATTGAACCCTATGAAGAAAAAAAACCAGCCGATCTTCGCAACCTTCTCACTGAACATCCTGCCGAACATCTTTGGAAACCAGTAATGTAGCCCCGCCAGAAACGAAAAGCCGACGCCACCGAACATTACATAGTGAAAATGAGCCACGATAAAATAAGTGCCGTGAACGTGCAGGTTCGGAGCAAGTGATCCGACGATGAGGCCCGTGAGTCCCCCGATTGAAAAAAGAAAGATGAACGACAGGGCGAAGAGCAGCGGCGAATCGACCTCGATCGACCCTTTGTACAGAGTGGCAACCCAGTTGAAGACCTTCACCCCACTCGGCACGGCGACTAGAAAAGTGATGAACGAGAAGACTATCCGCGCCGTATCGCTCATGCCGCTCGTGAACATGTGGTGTCCCCAAACAAAATAGCCGACAGAAGCGATAGCCAATGCCGAGAAGACGATAGCTTTATATCCGAATATATTCCGTCGCGAGAATGTCGGCATTATCTCGCTGATGATTCCCATGGCCGGCAGCACCATTATGTAGACGGCCGGGTGAGAGTAAACCCAGAATAGATGTTCATAGAGAATCGGGTCTCCTCCCTTTGACGGATCGAAGAAACCGACCCCAAAGACCCTCCCCAGAACTATAAATACAAGCGTTATGGCCAGCACCGGGGTCGCCAGGATCTGAACCCATCCCGTAGCATAAAGCGTCCAGACGAAGAGCGGCAGGCGGAACCATTCCATGCCGGGCGCCCTCATACGGTGAATTGTAGTGACGAAATTCAAGCCAGTGAAGATGGATGAAAATCCGAGGACGAAGACCCCTAGGACGGCCAGTGAGACATTGGCCTTTGTCTGTATGCTGTACGGAGCGTAAAATGTCCAGCCCGTGTCAGGGGGGGCTCCCTTGATAAAAAGCGAAAGCATTACGATTGCAGCCCCTGCCAGGTATAGCCAGAGCGTCAGCCGGTTGAGCCGGGGAAATGCGACATCCCTGGCCCCTATCATAATCGGGAGAAAGAAGTTTCCGAATGCTACAGGGATCCCAGGTATGATAAACAGGAAAATCTGGATGATACCGTGGACCGTGAAGACCTCGTTATATTGCTGGGCGTTCAGGATTGCGCCCGGCGCTATGAGGCTCAACCTGATCAACACCCCGAGCGTGACACCGACCGAGAAAAAACTGAGCAGCGCACCGAGATACATGAGGCCGATCCTCTTGTGATCAGTCGACATGAGCCATGCGAGGACACCGCTGTATTTTCCTTTTTCGTGATAAAAGCTCGATTCTTCCGGCGATTTGTTGTCCATTGTCCGTTCATTCATGAACCAGATCTCCTGGAAGTCATCCTGAGATAGACAAAAAAGGCGGCTACTGATAAGAGGGTTACTATGCCGGTAACGACAAGCAGATTGAAGAACCTCTCCTGCCCCACCGGTTGATGAGTGAAACAATAGAGCACCGGTTTTGTCACACCGAGCGTGACAACCTCTCTGGACGCATCATCAAGTTCGGCATTAAGTTCTGCTGCTGAAAAAGTCACAGGATACTCCACGCCGTATTGATACCTTGAAACATAGTGATATCCCGTTATTACTCCGCGGGGCGAGAGAAATACGAGCACTACGGGATGGATGAAACCATGCAAATCGCGCTGGAAATGAAACCCGACCGCATCGGTAATACGCTCGATGCTCTCTCTGTCTCCAGTTAGAAACTTCCATGCATCCTTGGGGAAAGACATGCCGGTCGCCTTGACATAATTTGCCTTCTTCTGGAAGGCTGTTGCAGGATCATCGTGAGCATCGAAGCTGATGGTGATCAACTGATAGTCCTTTCCCGGCGACATCTTCAGGCCGGGAAGAGCGACGGCAAGACCTCCGAGGACCTGGGGGCAGATATGATCGCAGGTCAGATAGACAAGCGAAAGTATCGTAGGCTTCGTGATGATGTCCCCGAGCTTCACAGTGGCCCCGTTTTCATCGTGGAACAAGATGTTCGGCGGAATAGTCGCACCTGTCTTCTCTACAATCCCAGGCCCCGCCGGGACCTTCTCATCATGTCCAAACGCAGCACTGGGAAACAAAACCGACATCATTAATGCCACAACAAGAATAATATTCAAGTCCAGCCTGCCATCTCCAGTTTTTTATAGATGTAACATAATATGTGCCGATATTCAATAAGGGATAGGGATAGCGCAGTTTTGACCTCCACTGCTCTTCATGTTATCATCCACTCAGGACGGAATATGATTGTCGGCACCCACAACGCATCCGCTCATTTATTCTGCGGCAGCCTTATCGACGGCAGCGGCGGCCCCATACAAGAGCGCGTACTGGTGGGTATAAAAGACAGCATCATAACCTCCGTCGACAGAGAGTATGACCGCAAGTACCTTCCGTCCGGAACTATCGATTGGAGCGACTGCACTCTGCTCCCAGGTTTAGTGGATTGCCATGTTCATCTATTCATGTCCGGCACCGCCAATCCTGCTGTCAGGTCAAGTCAACTACACTACACCTTCACAGAGGCAAGACCGATCATCGCCGGTCATTTGTCTGACCAGATTAGGCACGGAATCATCGCCTTGAGGGACGGTGGAGACTATGGAGGCCACGCCCTACGCTTCAAGCGCGAAGGGATGCAGGGGATGCGGAGTCCGGTTCTGATCAGCTGCGCAGGTCGCGCGTGGCACGCGCCCGGCCGCTACGGACGTCTGATCGGCAGGCCTCCGGAGGATAATTTGTCCCTTGCCCAGTCGATTGCCTCGGACACCGAGAGTCCGGACCACATCAAGATTGTCAATTCAGGAATCAATAGCCTTACCGAGTTCGGCAAGGAAACGCGCCCTCAGTTCAGCCTGCAGGAACTTATGAAGGCAGTGAAAACGACGGAGCATCTCGGCCTTAAAGCCATGGTCCATGCCAATGGACGCCTTCCTGTCGATGCTGCGGCACAAGCCGGATGCCATTCAATAGAGCATGGTTATTTCATGGGCAAGGACAACCTGACACTTCTTGCGGATCGTCTGATTTATTGGGTTCCCACGGCCTACCCCATGAAGGCCTACACCGGGCTGGCAAAGAAAGGATCAGTCGAGGCGAATATAGCACTAAAGAACCTCGACCATCAACTCAACCAGATAAGACTCGCTAGGGGATTCGGGGTTCCAATGGCTATAGGCACTGACTGCGGTAGCCTGGGGGTCCATCACGGTGAAGCCTTTTCCGAAGAGATGCGGCTTTTCGTCGAAGCCGGTTTCACTATACCGGAAGTCGTCCGCCTCGCAACAGCAAGCGGGGCTCAGCTGATCGGCATAGAGCATGAAACCGGAGAGTTCAAGGTTGGAATGCCTGCTACTTTCTTAATTCTGAAGGGGACTCCGACTGCCTTATTTGATTCTCTGAAATTACCGGAGAGGGTCTACTTCAAAGGAATACGGCTTGCTTAGGCAGGCGCTGAATGTTAGTTTAACCGAGTATCTTTGCGGCTTCTTTGGCGAAATAGGTGAGGATAAGATCTGCGCCGGCTCGTCTGATCGAGGTGAGAATTTCCATCATTGCCCTCTCTTCATCGATCCATCCCAACTGCGCGGCCGCTTTCACGAGGGAATATTCACCGCTAACATTATAGGCGGCAACAGGAAGATTAAAGGTGTTCCTTACGTCTGAAATGATGTCGAGGTATGCAAGGGCCGGTTTTACCATAACGATGTCAGCGCCTTCAGCGATGTCCATAGCAGCCTCTTTTAATGCCTCGCGCCTGTTTGCAGGGTCCATCTGGTAGGAGCGTCTGTCGCCGAATTGAGGGGTCGATTCGGCAGCCTCCCTGAAAGGTCCGTAAAAAGCGGATGCGTATTTCACGGCATAGGCCATAATAGGCGTGCCGGCAAATCCCTCCTGGTCGAGGGCCGCGCGGATAGCGGCCACTCTGCCGTCCATCATATCGGAAGGCGCTACCATATCGGCGCCTGCCTTCGCATGGGATACCGCTTCAAGTGAAAGCAGGCTGAGGGTCTTGTCGTTGTCCACATCTCCTTTTGCGACAATGCCACAATGGCCGTGGCTCGTGTATTCGCAAAGGCAGACGTCTGTGATAACATATAATTCCGGGACAGCATTCTTGATGACTTTGATTGCCTGCTGTACGATGCCGTCTTCGGCATACGCACCGGTGCCGAGTTCGTCCTTATTCTCCGGGATTCCAAAGAGGATTACAGAGGGGATGCCAAGGGAATAGACCTCTTTGGCATTGATAGCCAGCTGATCAAGGGACTCCTGATAACAGCCCGGCATGGAGGAGATCTCTTTTCTGATACCTTTTCCGCAGGTTACGAAAAGTGGGTAGATGAAATCATCCGGAGATACGGAGGTCTCCCGCACCATCTTCCTGATGACGGGATTGCTTCTCAGCCTTCTATATCGATGGATAGGGAACATTTACAGGACCGTTGTGAAGTGCAATTGATATGTTGTCCGGGGCCTGTCATTGCAGGCCCCGGATTAAGTTATTATTTTATCCGCAGCTGCTGCAGCCCGAGCCGCAGGACGAGGCCTGTCCGCCCGATCCGCAAGAAGGAGCCTCTCCACCGCTAAGGATAAATCCTGTCCTCTCGCCGTCATCATAATAGTCGAGAGACATTCCATTGAGGGACGTAAGACAACTCTTGTCTACAAAGACCTTGAGGCCGTCTTTCTCAAACACCTCGTCTTCAACAGAGGACTTCTCGTCTATGTCAAGGCCGAAGGAAGGACCGCAGCATCCTCCGCCGGCATTGTAAACCCTGAGCCCCCACTCGGCTTTGCCTTCTTCAGCAAGAACCAGCTTGGCCTTTTCGGCCGCTTTATCAGTGATGGTAAACACATGAACCTCCAAAGTTTTGATACTTATAGGATAATTGAATTTCGGCCTAAAAAGCAACTTTTTGACCTTTTATCGTCCGATAGGATATTTTATTAAGTCATGTACATACTCCATCGGTTCATATTACGGGAGCTCCTAACCTCCTTTCTGCTGTCGGTCGTCTTCCTCAACTTCACTCTGATGATGGAGAAGCTCCTCCGGCTTAGCAGGCTCCTGTCTAGCGTTGGAGCTTCACCCCTGGATGTCGGCCAGGTCATCCTTTACCTGCAGCCCCAGCTCCTCATACTTACAATACCGATGGCCATGCTTCTTTCAGTGCTGCTAACCTATTTCAGACTGACAGCTGACAATGAACTGGTCATCATGCGAAATATTGGCATGCCGTTCAGGCTCATTTCGAGGCCCGTTATGTACCTAGGCATAGGGTGCTTTGCTACAAGCCTGGCCATGAGCTTTTATCTCGGCCCCACAGGCAGTGTCATGCTGCGCGAAAAAATAACAAACATACTTGTAACACGGGCGCCGCTCGCTATTGAAGAGGGTATCTTCAACACCTCCTTCAAGGATATGGTAATACTTGTCAAGGAAAAACCTGCGCCAAATCTGCTTTCCGGGATCTTCATAGTGGATGAGAGGAAGAAAGACGAGTCGAAGATCATAGTTGCCAGAGAAGGCCAGATCCTTTCTGAGACTGATGCCCTCAGCTTTGCACTGAGGGGAGGCCATGTTTATATGACCGGCAAAAACTCCTTAACCGAGATCACCTTCGGCTCATATTATTTCAGACTGACCCCGGTTATTGATCAATCTAATAAAAAAAGCAGCGAGCTGACGCCTTTCGAGCTGATTTCGGAGTCTAGGAGCACCCCCGAAAAAAAGATTCCTTATCTCCTTGAATTCTACCGGCGGCTCTCCATGCCCGGGGTCTGTCTCATCATAATCTTCCTTGGACCGTCTCTTGCCCTAATAGCCGGCAAAACGGGAAGATTGGGAGGCTTAACAATCGGCCTGATGGTCTTTGCAGCATATTATTCGGTCATGATCTATGGCGAAAATCTCGCGCGTTCAGGTGTCTTGCCCCATTTCGTGGGGGCTTGGCTCTCATTTGCAATGCTTGGCGCGTTTTCAATCTATGCTTTCGAGAGGGTCAACAAAAAATGATGCTCAGAGTACAACGGATGTACATCGCCGATTTTTTCAAAGTCCTCTTTATAC